>Ga0209758_1000294_pt1 | contig 98618 bp, 88 predicted proteins | sample AraplaMF_Col_mMF_FD_184258 | JGI IMG/M metagenome (GOLD analysis project Ga0209758, IMG submission 184258) | Arabidopsis root microbial communities from the University of North Carolina, USA - plate scrape MF_Col_mMF (SPAdes) (version 2) | ecosystem: Host-associated > Plants > Roots > Endosphere... | reverse complement strand
TGCATGATCATGCGCCGCCCGAGTTCACAATCTCCCGCTCGGACCAAATCACGCCCAAAGGCCCGAGCAAAAGAAAATGCGCGTTTTTCAGCAGCCTGCTAGTCGTCTTCGCGGTTGGTGAAGCGGGCGTTGCCCAGGCCGGTGCCGATGGTCAGCACGCCCCAGCGCTTGACGTCGGTCATGAACGGCACTTCGCTCAGCCCCTGCACCACGGCGTCGTTGTGCATGACGATCGCGGTCTCGTCGTCGCCGATCTTCGGGATGGCTTTGTGAATCTCGCTCGGCAGATGGAATTTGCTGGATTCCCAGTTGCCCGGCAGGTTCTGCGCGCCGCGCTCGATGGCGCCGTCCTTGGTAATGATGCCAGGGCAGCCGATGCCGATGAACGGCGCGAGCTTGATGTCGGCCTTCTTGGCTTTGCCGATCAGGTCTTCGAGCATGCCGACCAGCCGCTGCACGGCCTTTTCGCGGCTGATCTTCGCTTCGTCCGCATGCCGCCACAGATCGAACTTCCAGACCTGGGCCTTGGACAGCGTGCGCGATTTCTTGAGGTTGAGCTCGACGACGCCCGCGCGAATATTGGTGCCCCCGATGTCGACCGCGAGAATCGCGTCGTGGGCCTTGAACATCCAGTTCGGCGCCAGATGCCCGCATCCGATCAGGCCGGCCTCGTCGGGGTCGTTGTGGATCGGTTCGAGATCGATGTCGATCTTCTCGGATTTGAGGAGCGCTACGGTGCGGCCGACCACCAGTTCGCCCACGCGCGTCGCACGAAACCCGCCGCCGATCGCGATCCGTTCGGTGCCCTGCCAGGCCTTGGTCTTGAGATAGCGCCGGATCACCTGCGCCAGTCCCTTTGAGAAATCCTCGATGGCGCTCTGGACGACGCCGGCCGCCTCAGGGTCACCCTTGGTCAAAACTTCATCAAGTGTCTTGCGCGGAATGTCCTCGCTCGGAACGTCGCCGAACGGATCGTCGCCTGATTTCCGCAAGGGCTTCCGCCATTCCTCCAGGATTTCGCGGAACGCGCCCTTGCTGGCGCGATCGCCGATGAACTCCCCATCGTCCTTGATCTCGATATTGTAACTGTCGACCTCGACCGACGGCAGTCGTGTCGCGCCGTGCTGGGCGATTGAGGGAAGCGTAGCGATTTCGGCCATGAGAAACCCCGGGGGACTAACCTCGACAACGCCGAAGCGCCGAAAAGGTTGCACCAAGAGGTTTCTTGGGCCGGGCGGGCTCTGAGCTAACCCTCTAGGCCTGCACGCGTTTGACGATGTCGATCGCCCGCCGCAGCAGCGTCATCGAGGCTTCCAGCGTGCGGAATGCGGCGTGAGCCGCGAGTGTCACATTGTCGAGCTTGGTGATCGGATTGTCGGCCTTCACCGGCTCGTTGTGAAACACGTCGAGCCCGGCATGGCGGATGTGGCCGCTTTGCAGCGCCTCCAGCATCGCGGCCTCGTCGACCAGCGCGCCACGCGCGGTGTTGACCAGGATCACGCCGGGCTTCATCCGCGCGATGCGCGCCTTGTCGAGGAAGCCGCGGGTCTCGTCGTTGAGCACGAGGTTGAGCGAGACGACGTCGGAGGTCGCAAGCAGCGTATCGATGTCGACCATGGGCACGCCGGCGTCGGGGCGCGGCGTCCTGTTCCAGGCGATCACCTTGAGACCCATGCCTTGGGCGATTCGCGCCACCTCGGCGCCGATGCCGCCGAGCCCGATGACGCCGAGCGTCTTGCCGAACACCTGCATGCCTTCGAGCGGCTTCCAGGTGCCGGCGCGGATGTCGCGGTCCATGCGGGCGAGGTCGCGGCAAGCTGCCATCATCAGCGCGATGGTCTGCTCCGCGACGGCGGTGTCGCCGTAGCCCTTGATGGTGTGGACCTTGACGCCGAGCGCTTCGATCTCGGGCACGCTCATGTAGCTCGCGGCGCCGGTGCCCAGGAAGACGATGTGCTTGAGGTTCTTGCACTGCCGGACCAGGTCGGTCGGCATGTAGCTGTGATCGTCGATGGCGATATCGTAATCGCCGACGACGCGCGGCAGCTCGGCCTTCTCGAACGGCGTGGTGTTGACCGTGATCGCCGGATCGTCGGTGCGATAGACGCGCTGCCACACGGCGCCGAGCTGCTGATTGCAATCGATGAAGATGGTTTTCATGGAGCCTTGATGCCGCGCGGCCGGGAAGGGGTCAAGACAAGGTAGGGACGGTCTGGAGCACGAATGCCATGCGCTCGTCGACAGTCGAGCGCGGCAGCTCGACCAGTATTGCGATCTGGTCCCTCGCCCCGCGAAGCGGGGAGAGGGTCCCGAGCGAATGCGAGGGGGGAGAGGGTGCTGCAACAAAGAGCCCTCTCCCGGCTCGCCTTCGCTCGCCACCCTCTCCCGCAAGCGGGAGAGGGGACAAGAGCCGCACGCGCTCGCTAGGTGCGATGACCCGGGGTGACAGCTGAGTTTGTGGTGTGGGACTGACGAGACGGCAGCTCAGCGCGCCACGATCGGCCGCGCTTCCAGCACCGGCTCGCGCACCGGCACCGATGTGAACGCCGAGCCCTCCTCGAACCACGACTTCGGCGCAGGATGGCCCCACAGCGTCTGGCGCTGCGGATCGGTCAGGGACCAGCGCAGCGGCTCGAGGTCGGGATCGACCGTCAGATAGTCGCTGGTGAACAGCTCGATGCGGTGGCCGTCCGGATCGCGGATATAGAGAAAGAACGCGTTGGAGATGCCGTGCCGCCCGGGACCGCGCTCCATGTTCGGCAGATAGCCGCTGGTCGCCATCACGTCGCAGAGATGCAGGATGTCGAGCGGGCCTGCCGTCCAGACGCCGATATGGTGCAGCTTTGGGCCGTGGCCGTTGGTGAAGGCGAGGTCGTGGACGTTGCCCTTCCTATGCATCCACACCGCCCAGAGCCTGGGATCGCGGCTGTCGTCGGTCTCGGTGTATTCGGTGAGGCGGAAACCCAGCTCGGTGTAGAAATCGTAGGACGCCTGCACGTCCGGCGTGAAGCAGTTGATATGGTCGATGCGCTGGATGCGCGCGCCCTGATAGGCGGTGTAGCGCTGCAGCATCCGCTCGCTCTGGTCCATCCTGAAATAGAACTCGAGCGGCATGCCGGTGACGTCGGCGGTGCGCAACGTGCGCCCCTGGAAGGGCACATCCGGAAACGATGTCGGCAGGTTGCGGCGCTTGAACCATGCCGCGGCGCGGTCGAGATCGTCTTCGCTTGCGACCTTGAAGCCCAGCGCGGTGGCGCCGGCCTCCTTGGCCTGCCGCAGCACGATGGAGTGGTGGTTGCGCTCCTCGACGGCGCGCAGATAGAGCGAGCCGCCTTCCTCGGCGCTGACCAGATAGCCCAGGCAGTCCACATAGAAGCTGCGGGTGCGGGCGAGGTCGCGCACTGCGAGTTCCACATGGCTGGCGCGCACGACGTTGAAGGGCGGATTGAACTCAGGCTTGCGGATCGGCATCGTGGATTCTATGGCGGTTTGTGACGGCATATTGTAACACGGGCGGCACGCCAGCCACCCGTCGTGGAATGGCCTGCCCGCCGGGAGTTTTCATGCATCTTGCCACCTATAACATTCGCGGCCGTTCGAGCTTTGGCGTTGCCGTGGGCGACGGGATCGTCGATCTGCGGCCCAGGCTTGCGCCGCGATTGACCTCGGTGCTCGATGTGCTGCGGGCGGGTGCGCTCGACGAGGTGAGGGCGGTGGTGGCGGGGGTGCGGCCGGACTTTCCGCTGACCGAGGTGGAGATGCTGCCGCCGGTGCCGGGCGCCGAGAAGATTCTGTGCATCGGCGTCAATTATGCCAAGCGCGACACCGAGCTCGAGGCGTCCGGCGGCAACACCGAGGCCAAATACCCGAGCATGTTCTTCAAGCCGCCGAATTCCTTCGTGGCGCACAATGCGCCGATCCTGCGGCCGCCGGAGTCCGAGCAGCTCGAATACGAGGGCGAGATTTGCCTGGTGATCGGCAAGACCGGGCGCCGTATCCCGAAGGATCAGGCGCTGGACTGGGTCGCCGGCATCACGCTCTGCAACGAAGGCACCATCCGCGACTGGATCCGCCACGGCCGCTTCAACGTCACCCAGGGCAAGGCCTGGGACTCGACCGGCAGCATGGGACCATATGTGGCCACCGGCGTTGATTTGACCAAGCCGCTGCACATCACCTGCAAGATCAACGGCGAGGTGACCCAGGACGACACCACCGAAAGTATGATCTTCAAGTTCCCCGAAATCCTGTCTTATGTCTCGACCTTCATGACATTGAAGCCCGGTGACATCATCTGCACCGGCACGCCGATCAAGCTCAACCAGACCGACGGCGAGCGGAAGTGGCTGAAGGCAGGCGACACGTTCGAGATGACCGTGCCGGAGGTCGGCACGCTCAAGAACGTCGTCAAAGACGAAAAATAAATTCGGGAGAGGGGTGCGCCATGGCAGGGGAATTCGCGGGGAAGGTTGTTGTCATCACCGGCGGCAGCCGCGGCATCGGCCGCGAGGTCGCGGTCGATTTTGCAAAGCAGGGCGCGCAGACCGTGATCGTGTCGTCGTCGGCCGAGAATCTCGCGGCGGCGGAGAAGACCATCGCGGCGGCCGGCGGGCCTAAGCCGCTCGCGATCAACGCCGACCTTCGCAAGCTTGAAGGCTGCCAGCAGGCCTTCAACACCGTGAAGGAGAAGTTCAACCGCTGCGACGTGCTGGTGAACTCGGCCGGCGCGACCAAGGCCGGCAATTTCGTCGACCTGCCGGACGAGGCCTGGATGGACGGCTATGCGCTGAAGCTGTTCGGCTGCGTGCGGATGTGCCGGCTGTTCTGGCCGATGCTGAAGGCGGCGAACGGTTTCGTCGTCAATATCGGCGGCGGCGCGGCGCGCTCGCCGGGCGCGGACTTCGCGATCGGCGCCTCGGTCAATGCCGCCATGGGCAACTTCTCCAAAGCGCTGTCGCAAGTCGGCAAGAAGGACGGCGTCAACGTCAACGTCATCCATCCCGGCGCGACCGAGACCGAGCGCTTCTATCAGCTCATCGAGCAGCGCTCGAAGGCCTCGGGCAAGTCGGTCGACGAGCTGAAGAAAGAGGCGACCGTGAAGGACGGCCTGCGCCGGCTCGGCAAGGCCGAGGACATCTCGGCGCTGACGCTGTTCCTCTGCTCCGAGAAGGCGCGGCACATCCAGGGCACCGCGATCGCGGTTGATGGCGGTGCGCAGGTGGGATACTATTGAGCACACGGGCTGCCTGCGTCGTCGGCTGGCCGATCAAGCATTCGCGGTCGCCGCTGATCCATGGCTTTTGGATCAGGAAGCACGGCCTTGACGCCGACTACCGGCGCGAGGCCGTCGAGCCCGAAGCTTTCGCGGATTTCATCCGCAATCTGCCGGCGCGCGGCTATGTCGGCGCCAACATCACCATTCCGCACAAGGAGATGGCGCTGGAGCTGTCGGAGCCGGACGACCGCGCCCGCGCGGTCGGCGCCGCCAACACGTTGTGGCTCGACGGCGGGCGGCTGCGCTCCACCAACACCGACGTCGAAGGCTTCACGGCCAATCTCGACGACGCGGTGCCGGGCTGGGCTGCGCGTCCGGGCGAGGCGCTTGTGCTCGGCGCCGGCGGCTCGGCGCGCGCGGTGGTCTACGGCCTGATCGAGCGCGGCATCGGCACGATCAATGTCGTCAATCGAACAATCGACCGCGCCAATGAGCTGCAACGGCGTTTCGGCACAGTGGTGCGGCCGGCGGAATGGGATGCGCTGCCCAACCTCCTCTCGAATGCAGGCCTCCTGGTCAACACCACGTCGCTCGGCATGACCGGCCAGCCGCCGCTTGGAATCGATCTCAAGTCCTTGCCGGTTCACGCCGTGGTCACCGATCTGGTCTATGCCCCGCTCAAAACCTCGTTACTGGCTGCGGCCGAAGCCCGGGGGCTCGCCATAGCTGACGGCCTTGGAATGCTGCTGCATCAGGCGGTCCGGGGCTTCGAGCTGTGGTTCGGGGTCCGCCCGCAGGTGACGGCAGAGCTGCGAAAGCTGGTTGAAAACGACCTCACGAAATAGGGAATATTGCCTCCCATCGGGGGTTAAACGCAGGGCACCCGATTTCAGCGAGCTCCAGGGAGGACAAAGATGCAAACGATCACACGGCGCACGCTCGGTGGTGCGGGCTTTGGTTTGGCGGGCTTGGCTTTGATGCTGTCGGCTTCGGCCGCCTTCGCGCAACAGGCGCCAACCGTGCGCGTGCGCGGCGAGATCACCAAGGTCGACGGCACCACGCTCGGGGTCAAGATGCGGAACGGCGAGAACGTCACCGTGAAGCTCGCCGATCCACCGCGGATCGCCGCCATGGTCAAGTCGTCGCTCGCCGACATCAAGGAAGGCTCGTTCATCGGCGTCTCGGCGATGCCGCAGCCGGACGGCACCCAGAAGGCCTATGGCATCCACATCTTCATGGATTCGCAGAAGGGCGTCGTTGCCGACCGCTTCTCCGAGTGGGACAGCCGGCCGGGCAGCACCATGACCAACGCCAACGTGGCCACGACCGTCGCCGGCAAGGACGGCCAGGACCTGCTGGTCAAGTACAAGGACGGCGAGAAGAAGGTGCAGATCCCGCCGGGCACGCCGATCGCAAAATACGAGCCGGGCAGCGCCGCGGACCTCAAGGTCGGCGCCAAGGTGTTCGTCGCGGGCGCGGCCAAGCAGGCCGACGGCACGCTGCTCGCGCCGAATATCGCGGTGGGCCGCGACATCGACCCGCCGCAATAAGCGGCCGCCGCGCCTGAGCCGTTGTTCAGATGCTGAGCGCGCCGCCGCCCAACGGTGGCGCGCTTTGTTTGTAGGAGAGACGAGACCATGAGAGCGAAACTCTTTCTGACCGGTTTGATCGTCGCGGCCTCGTGCGTGGTCGCTTCGGCACAACAGGCGCAGACCGTGCGGCTGCGCGGCACCATCGCCAAGGTCGACGGCGAGTCGATGACGCTGAAGACCAGCAACGGCGAGGAGGCCCGGCTGTCGCTGACGCCCAACGCCCAGATCGTCGCGGTGGTCAAAGCCTCGATGGCCGACATCAAGGACAACACCTTCCTCGGCAGCGCGGCGATGCCGCAGCCCGACGGCAGCCAGAAGGCGCTGGAGGTGCACATCTTCCCGGAGGCGATGCGCGGCACCGGCGAGGGCCACAGGCCCTTCACCACGCCGGGCAGCACGATGACCAACGGCGCGGTCAACGGCGCCACCGTCACCGGCGTCGACGGCTCGACCATCACGGTCAAGTACAAGGACGGCGAGCAGAAGATCGTGGTGCCGCCGAACGTGCCGATCGTGCGCTACGAGATCGGCAGCGCGGGCGATTTGAAGGCCGGCGCGGCCTTTACGGTGACCGCGGCGACCAAGAAGCCCGACGGCAGCTATACGGCGGCGCGGATCAACGTCGGCCGTGACGGGACGGTGCCGCAATAGGCGTTTATCTAGGTCTGCGGGCTCGCCGCTTTCGCCGCGCGCTCGTGGCGGATCCCGAGCGCCTTGATGCGGGCGGCGAGCGTGGTCGGCTTCAGCTCCAGCAGCTCGGCCGCGCCGCCACGGCCGGACACCTTGCCGTTGCAGGCTTCGAGCGCGCTCAGGATGTTGGCGCGGTCGCGATCGCGGCGGTCTTCCTCGGTCAGGACGGCGGATTTGCTGACGGGCGCACGGCGGCCGTTTGGCGCCGGTGACGCCACATCCGGCAGATCGATGCGGATGCGGCCGTTGCGCGCGAGAATCGCCGCGCGCTCGATGACGTTCTGCAGCTCGCGGACGTTGCCGGGCCAAGCGTATTGGATGAGCTTGCGCGCATCGCCTTCTGTCATCAAGAGCTTGCCGGCGTTGAGCTTGCGGGAAGCCTCCTGCAGCAGGTGCATCGCAATCGACGGGATGTCTTCGCTGCGCTCGCGCAGCGGCACCAGGTCGATCGGAAACACGTTGAGCCGGAAATAAAGATCCTCGCGGAAGCGCGCGCGGCGGACCTGCGCCTTCAGATCGCGGTTGCTTGCCGCGATCACGCGCACGTCGACATGGCGGGTGCGTTCCTCGCCGACCCGCTCGAACTGGCCCTCCTGCAGCACGCGCAGAAGCTTGCCCTGCAGCTCGAGCGGAATCTCGCCGATCTCGTCGAGGAACAGCGTGCCGCCATCGGCCAATTCAAAGCGGCCGATGCGGTCGCGCAGCGCGCCGGGGAACGCACCCTTGGCATGGCCGAAGAACTCGCTCTCGAACAGCTCGGTCAGGATCGCCGCGCAATTGACGCGGATGAGCGGCCGGTTGCTGCGCCGGCTCGCCTCGTGAATGGCGCGCCCGACCAGCTCCTTGCCGGTGCCGGACTCGCCGGTGATCAGCACCGAGGCGTCGGTCGGCGCGACGAGATCGATCTGGCGCAGCGTCTGCTCGATCGCCGCGCTGTTGCCGATGATGCCGCGGTGGTTGCCGTCGATGCGGATCTGCTCCTGCAGATAGGCGTTCTCCAGCTCCAGGCGCTTGCGCAGCTCGTCGACCTCGCGGTGCGCGGCGCGAAGCTTCTCCTCGGCGTCGCGGCGTTGGCTGATGTCGCGGAACACGATGACGGCGCCAATGAGCGTGCCGCGCTCGCGGATCGGCGTCGACGTGTAGTCGACCCAGAGCGGGGTGCCGTCCTTGCGCCAGAACACCTCGTGCTCGACCCGATGCACGATGCCGTCGCGGAACGCGGCGTAGATCGGGCAATCGTGCGCGTGATAGTGCGAGCCGTCCGGATGGGTGTGATGCACCAGCGAGTGCATGTCGCGGCCGACCAGTTCCTCGGCTGTCCAGCCGAGCATCCGCTCGGCCGCCGGATTGACGAAGGTGGTCTTGCCTTCGGCGTTGACGCCGTAGATGCCTTCGCCCGCGGCGCGCAGGATGAGCTGGTTCTCGCGCTCGACGTCGCGGAAGAAGCGCTCGACCCGCTGCCATTGCGCAAGCCCGCCGCGCATCGCGAGATCGGCCTCGATGTCGGCTGAGCGGCGGCGCCGCTCGGCGAGATCGGTCATGATGACGAGCAGCCGCGGCGCCTCGGCGTCGGGCTCCGAGATCACGCTCGCTTCGTATTCCAAAGTGAGCTCATGGCCCGCGGCGTGGCGCGCCGCGAGGCTGTGGGTCCAGAACGTGCCCTTGGCCAGCACGGCTTGCGTGAACACGATCAATGCCGGCCGCTGGCCGGGGTGCAGGTCGGTGAATTTCAGGCTGCGCAACAGCGCGCGGTCGTAGCCGAGCAGGCGGCCGGCCGCCCGGTTGGCGTCGAGAATGCGGTTGGCATGCGGCTCGACCACCAGCATCGGCTGGGGCGAGGCTTCGAAGATGCCGACGAAATAGGCAGAAGCGCTCGGGCCTGCCCGTTCGATGTTCATATCGGTGCGTCCCCCGCTTCCGCCAACCGGCCGAAAACGGTAGGGCGATTTCCAAGATTTCGCAAATCCCAAAATATTGGAAATCACCAGCGCTGTGATTCCACGGCTTATTTCCCTGCATCCGCAATTTGCCGCAGGCCGGCAGCTTGGCACTGAAGTTGCTGATGTTCTTCCGAACGGACCCGCGTCCGGGGCGAGCGACGGGAGAACCTGATGTCCACCTTCGACAATCCATTCGATGCCAACCGGCGGCTTCTGACCGGTTGCGCCTGCGGCCGTCACGTCAGCGCAGCGGAGCATGAGCGCGAGCTGCAATGCACGGCGGTGGAAACAGTCAGCGACGAGAAGCGCTACGAGGGCGTGGTCGCTTCTGCGGTGATGCGCGCGGTGTTTCCGCAGGACGCGACGCGTCGCGCCTTCCTCAAAGCGGTCGGCGCGTCCACCGCGCTCGCCGCGCTGTCGCAGTTCTTCCCGCTGTCGACCGTGACCGAGGTGTTCGCGCAAGGCGCGCCGCTCGAGAAGAAGGACCTCAAGGTCGGCTTCATCCCGATCACCTGCGCCACGCCGATCATCATGGCGCATCCGATGGGCTTCTATGCGAAGCACGGCCTCAACGTCGAAGTGATCAAGACCGCGGGTTGGGCGGTGATCCGCGACAAGACGCTGAACAAGGAATACGACGCAGCTCACATGCTGTCGCCGATGCCGATCGCGATCACGCTCGGCGCCGGCTCCAATCCAATTCCCTACACGATGCCGGCGGTGGAAAACATCAACGGTCAGGCGATCACGCTGTCGATCAAGCACAAGGACAAGACCGATCCGAAGTCGTGGAAGGGCATGAAGTTTGCGGTGCCGTTCGACTATTCGATGCATAACTATCTGCTGCGCTATTTCGTGGCCGAACACGGCATCGATCCCGACCAGGACATTCAGATCCGCTCGGTGCCGCCGCCCGAGATGGTCGCGAATCTGCGCGCCGACAACATCGACGGCTTTTTGGCGCCCGACCCGGTGAACCAGCGCGCGGTCTATGACGGTGTGGGGTTCATCCACACGCTCTCCAAGGACATCTGGGACCGTCATCCGTGCTGCGCCTTCGCGGCGTCGAAGGAGTTCGTCACGTCCTCGCCGAACACTTACGCCGCGTTGCTCAAGGCGATCATCGACGCGACTGCATTCGCGACCAAGCCGGAGAACCGCAAGCAGATCGCCGAGGCGATCGCGCCGGCGAACTATCTCAACCAGCCGGTCACGGTGGTCGAGCAGGTGCTTACCGGCACCTTCGCCGACGGTCTGGGCAACGTGAAGCGCGTGCCGGATCGCATCGATTTCGATCCGTTCCCGTGGCAGTCGTTCGCCGTCTGGATCATGACGCAGATGAAACGCTGGGGGCAGCTCAAGGGCGAGGTCGACTACGCCAAGGTGGCGCAGGAGGTGTTCCTTGCCACCGACACCGCGAAGCTGATGAAGGAGATGGGGCTGACGCCGCCCGCGACCACGTCGAAGACCTTCGTGGTGATGGGCAAGACCTTCGATCCGTCGAAGCCCGACGAGTACATCAAGAGCTTCGCGATCAAGCGCGGTTGATCGCGACGTCATGGCCCGCTCCCTCACCTTTCGCGCCGCGTTCGTCTCGATCCTGATCTTCGCGGCCTTCATCCTCGCCTGGCATCTGTCGACGCGGGGCACCAGTGCCGTGCAGCAGATGGACCCGGAATACGCCAAGCTGATGGGCATCACGGCGACCCAGGGCAAATCGGCGATGCCGGGCCCGCTCGACGTCGGCCAGAAGCTCTGGGAGCACCTCAAGCGGCCGTTCTACGACAACGGGCCGAACGACAAGGGCGTCGGCATCCAGCTCGCCTTCTCGATCGCCCGCGTCGCGCTGGGTTATCTGCTCGCCGTTCTGGTCGCGATCCCGATCGGCTTTTTGATCGGCATGTCGCCTTTGATGAGTCGGGCGCTCGATCCGTTCATCCAGGTGCTCAAGCCGATCTCGCCGCTCGCCTGGATGCCGCTTGCGCTCTACACCATCAAGGACTCGTCGCTCTCGGCGATCTTCGTGATCTTCATCTGCTCGCTGTGGCCGATGATGATCAACACCGCGTTCGGCGTGGCCTCCGTGCGGAAAGAATGGCTCAACGTCGCGCGCACGCTCGAGGTCGGCACGCTGCGCCGCGCGTTCACCGTGATCCTGCCGGCCGCAGCGCCGACCATCGTCACCGGCATGCGCATCTCGATCGGCATCGCGTGGCTCGTGATCGTCGCGGCCGAGATGCTGGTCGGCGGCACCGGCATCGGCTACTTCGTCTGGAACGAGTGGAACAACCTCTCGATCACCAACGTCATCAACGCCATCCTGCTGATCGGCCTGGTCGGCATGGTGCTCGACCAGGTCCTCGCCTTCGCGGGGCGCATGGTCACGTTCCCGGAGTAGCGCGCGATGGCGGAGAAATTCATCTCGCTCGAAGGCATCGCCAAGCGCTATCCGGCGCCGGGCGGCGCCACCACCACGATCTTCGAGAACCTGTGGCTCGCGATGAACCGCGGCGAGTTCACCTGCGTGATCGGCCATTCGGGCTGCGGCAAGACGACGGTACTGAACATCCTCGCGGGCCTCGACGCGCCGACCGAAGGCACCGTGATCGTCGACAATCTCGCGATCGAAGGCCCGAGCCTCGACCGCGCCGTCATCTTCCAGGGCCATTCGCTGCTGCCGTGGCGCACCGTGATGGGCAACGTCGCCTACGCGGTGTCGTCGAAATGGCGGCGCTGGAGCGCCGCGCAGGTGCGGACGCAGGCGCAGAAGTTCATCGATCTCGTCGGTCTCACCGGCTCCGAGCACAAGCATCCGGCCGAGCTGTCCGGCGGCATGAAGCAGCGCGTCGGCATCGCGCGCGCTCTCTCGATTCAGCCGAAGATGATGCTGATGGACGAGCCGTTCTCGGCGCTCGATGCGCTCACCCGCGGCACGCTGCAGGACGAGGTGCGCCGCATCTGCCAGGAGACCGGCCAGACCACCTTCATGATCACCCACGACGTCGACGAGGCGATTTATCTGGCTGACAGGATCGTGCTGATGACCAACGGTCCCGGTGCCGTGATGGCCGAGATCGTCGAGAATCCGCTGCCGAAGGAGCGGGAGCGCACCGAGATCCACAAGCACCCGCTCTATTACGCGGTGCGCAACCACATCATCGACTTCCTGGTCACGCGCAGCCGCACCTTCGTCAGCCAGACGCCGGACTTCGATCCGCGCCGCGTGCCCGTGGTGCGGCCGGGCGTCGACGGCCCCCCGCTCGATCCGGATTCCACCGTGATCCGGCTCGCGAGCCTTGGCCACTGAAGTTCTTGACCACTGAAGTTTTCGTCATCAACCCGCCGGGAGACCCAAGATGAAACGTACCGACCTCACCGAGAAGCTGCTCGACATCAAGCGCGAGAAGGGCTGGAGCTGGAAATACATCTGCGAGCAGATCGGCGGCATGTCGCCGGTGATGATCACCGGCGCGATCCTCGGCAACCACAAGATGACCAAGCCGCAGGCTGCGGCCGCCGCCAAGCTGTTCGGCCTTACGCCGTCCGAGCAGACCATGCTCAACGAGGTTCCGATGCGCGGCGAAGGCATGCAGATGCCGCCGACAGATCCGCTGATCTACCGGTTCTACGAGCTGGTGCTGGTCAACGGCCCGGCCTGGAAGGAGCTGATCCAGGAGGAGTTCGGCGACGGCATCATGTCGGCGATCGACTTCGACATGGTGATGGAGCGGCTCGCCGACCCTAAGGGCGACCGCGTCAAGATCTCGATGTCGGGCAAGTTCCTGCCGTTCAAGTATTACGGCGCGACCGGCAACGCCCAGGCCTACGGCTACAAGGAAGAATAGCCGCGAGCTATCGGCGGATGGCGGCCGTTGTCGTGCGGCCGTCATGCCGATCTCACGGGCTTTTGTGGTGAATTGTCGTTCTGGCTGCTGCCAAAGCGCGGCATGAGCCTGCGGCTGCCCCCTGGCGAACCACAAAATGTGGCATAGCTTTGCGGCGATGAACGACGCCCAAGCCCAAGCTCAAATGCAGGCCCTGTTCGGTGCGCTCCGCAACGCTGCGGACCCCGAGGTCTGCGATGCCATTATCAACCTGGTCCGTGACGGCGAGGACCGGCAGCTTTGCCGCGTCAACGCCGTGGCCTTTGCGGGCAAGCGCGGCCTCGACGAGGAAAAGACCATCTCGGGCTTCCTCCATGCATCCCGCATCGGCTTGTTCGAGCTCAACTGGAACGTGCTGTGCCCGGGCTGCGGCGGCGTGCTCGACAGCACCCAGCAGCTCAAGGCGGTCAACAAGGAGGCCTATAACTGCGCGCTGTGCTCGCGGGCCTATGAGCCGACGCTCGACGAGATGGTGGAGGTCGGCTTCACGGTGAGCCCGCGGGTGCGCCGGATCGCGGCGCATGATCCGCATTCGCTGCCGCCGTATGAATACTTCCGCCAGGCGTTCTGGGGCTCGGGCGTCGACCTGCCGGACAATCTTGCAGAGGTCCTCGAAGAGATCACCATCGACGAGCTGGAGCTTGTGCCCGGCGAGAAGGCACAGATGTCGGTGCAGCTGCCGGCCGAGTTCGTCATCGTGTTCGAGCCGGTGACGCATGCGGCGCATTTCATCGACGTGCAGGGCGAGCCGACCCGCGACCGGCAGTCGCTGTCGCTGATCTACAACAAGGTGTACGCGCCCACCGAGACCACGCAGATGCAGCCCGGGCCGCTGCGGCTGTCGGTGGAGAACAAGAGCGACGTGCGGACGCTGCCGTCGATCTGGATCGCGGGCCACACGTTGCACGATCTCCTGGCCAAGCGGCGGCCGTTCCTCACCGCCAAGCGGATGCTGAGCAACCAGACGTTCCGCGACATCTATCGCACCGACACGCTCGACGTGGACCAGGGCCTCAAGATCACGAGCCTCACCTTCCTGTTCACCGACCTCAAAGGCTCGACCGAGCTCTACGAGCGGGTCGGCGACATCGTCGCCTATGACCTGGTGCGCGAGCACTTCCGCGTGCTGAACGAGATCGTGGCGATGCAGGGCGGCGCGGTGGTGAAGACCATCGGCGACGCCGTGATGGCGACCTTTCCGACGCCGGACCAGGCGCTCGCCGCGGCGCTGCGCATGCGTCAGTCGGTGCGCGACCTGAAGAAGGACCTGCTGATCAAGATCGGCATCCACGAGGGCCCGTGCCTCGCAGTGACGCTCAACGACCGGCTCGATTATTTCGGCCAGACCGTCAACATCGCGGCGCGGGTGCAGGGGCTCGCCGACGAGCGTGCGATCTTCGCCACCAAACCGGTGGTGCAGCATCCGCAGGTGGCGAAGCTCATCGAGCAGCAGAAGCTGATGCCGACCGAGCAGCTCGCGGCGCTGCGCGGCGTCAGCGACAAGATGACGGTGTTTCAGATTCCGTAAGCGGTTCGTCCGTGGGGACGGAAGATGCTAACCCAAGCTGCATCAATACAGGCAGTGTCACCCCCGCGCTTGACGCGGGGGTCCATGACCCCGCTTCGACAATGGAAGCTTTACGGTAAGACTGCCGTCAACTGCGCCCGCTCATGGATCACCGGGTCTCGCCGCTTCGCGGCGGCCCGGTGATGACGACGGAGCGAGTGGCCGCGACACAACGCCGGCAAACCCAGCGCTACACCGGCTGCGTCTCGATCGCGTCCACGCGGTTCGGATAGAACGCCAGATGCCCGGTGATCTCCTTCATGGCCGGGAACGGTGTCTCGTAGCTCCAGATCGCGTTCTCGGCTTCGCGGCCGTCGACCTTGATGGTGTAGTACGAGGCGTCGCCCTTGTAGGGGCAGTGTGTGGAGTTCGTCGTCTTGGCAAACAGCGCCATCTGCGCGTCCTCGCGTGGGATGTAGAGGACAGGCTTGTAGGTCGACTCCTGCAGCACCAGCGCGCGCGAGCTGTCGGCAACGACCTTGCCGTTGAACGTCACGCGCACGCGTTCCTTCGACGGCGTGATGGTAATGGGATGGTCCGGACCGGGAATCTTCATTGCGGCCTCCGCTGCGTTTCGGTTTCGGCCAGCACGTCGCGGCCGATCTCGGCGATGCTCGTCTTGCCGCACAGCGCCATGGTGGTATCGAATTCCTTCCCCAGGATCTCGATGGCGCGGGCGACGCCGGCCTGACCGCCGGCGCCCAACCCATATATGTACGAGCGCCCGACAATGCACGAGCGGGCACCCAGCGCCAGCGCCCGCATCATGTCGGAGCCGGTGCGCACGCCGCTATCCATCATCACCTCGACCTCCGAGCCCACCGCGTCGACGATGCGCGGCAGCGCCGAGATCGCCGACGGCGCGCCGTCGAGCTGCCGGCCGCCGTGGTTCGACACGCTGATCGCGTCGGCGCCGGTCGTCACCGCGATCTTGGCGTCGTCGACGTCGAGGATGCCCTTGAGGATGAGCTTGCCGGGCCACAGGCTCTTCACCCATTCGACGTCCTTCCAGTTCAGCGTCGGGTCGAACTGGCTCGCGGTCCATTGCGCCAGCGAGTTGACGTTCTCCATGCCTTTGACGTGACCGGCGAGATTGCCGAAGGTCTTGCGCTTGCCCTGCAGGATCGACAGCGCCCAGAGCGGCTTGGTCATGATGTCGATGACGTTCTTGATCTTGATCTCGGGCGGCACCGTCAATCCGTTGCGCACGTCGCAGTGCCGCTGGCCGAGCACCTGCAGATCGACGGTCAGCATCAGCGCGCTGCACTTTGCCGCATGAGCGCGCTGGATCAATTCGCGGATGAAGCCGCGGTCGCGCATCACGTAGAGCTGGAACCAGAACGGCTTGTCGACCGCGGCCGCCACGTCCTCGATCGAATTGATCGACATCGTCGACAGCGTGTACGGGATGCCGGCCGCCTGCGCGGCGCGGCAGGCGAGAATCTCGCCGTCGCCGTGCATCATGCCGCCGAGCCCGATGGGGCCGAGCGCGAGCGGCACCGGCACCTTTTCTCCAAGTATGGTGGTCGCCGTGCTGCGCTTGTCCATGTTGACCAGGATGCGCTGGCGCAGCTTCAGCTTCTCGAAATCGGCGCGGTTGGCGCGCAAGGTTTCCTGGTTGTAGGAGCCGGCATCGGCGTAATCGAAGAACATCTTCGGCACCTTGCGCCGCGCCTGCTCGCGCAGGTCCTCGATGCAGGCCATCTGCTTCATCGTTGTTGTCCTCCCCGCTTTTCCCCGTTCCGAACGCTTGGTTCCTGGATAGCACGGATTGCGCGCCCGGCAGGTTCCACCCTGGGAACGTAATCGCCGGGTTCGGCGTTACTCAAGCGATAGATTTTTGCGGAGAGGAGATATTCATGGCGCATCCCGCAACCAAAAAGCGTGGCGGCGATCCCGATGTGAAGCACAAGCCGGCGCACGAGAAGCCCGCCGACGCGATGGAGCGGAAGCTCGAGCAGGGGCTGGAGGAGTCGATGGCCGGCTCCGATCCGGTGAGCATCACCCAGCCGCCCAAGAGCAAGACGGACCACCAGGAGACGGAAAAAGAGCGCTGATTTCCGCCGCTTCATGGCGCATTAATGCAAAAGCCGGCCTTCGGGCCGGCTTTTTGCTGCGCCGCGCCTCGGTTGCTCCCGGGCCGGTAACCCTCTAATAAGGTTACATCGCAGCGCAGGACGCCTGCGATAAACAAGTACAATTCGGCAAACTATTGAGGCGTAGCTTGCCGGGCCAAAGGGCCGGGCGGGCGCCTTTCTGCAAGCAAATCGAAGTCGGGGACGTACAGCGTGGTTCGGAAATATTTCGGCACGGATGGCATTCGCGGGCGCGCCAACGGCGTGATCACGCCGGAGCTTGCCTTGAAGGTCGGCCAGGCCGCAGGTCTCATCTTCCAGAACGGCGAGCACCGCCATCGCGTGCTGATCGGCAAGGACACGCGGCTGTCCGGCTACATGATCGAGACCGCGCTGGTCGCGGGCTTCACCTCGGTCGGCATGGACGTGCTGCTCACCGGCCCGATGCCGACGCCGGCGATCGCCATGCTGACGCGCTCGATGCGCGCCGATCTCGGCGTCATGATCTCGGCCTCGCACAATCCGTACGACGACAACGGCATCAAGCTGTTCGGCCCGGACGGCTACAAGCTCTCCGACGAGCTGGAGCTGAAGATCGAGAAGCTGATCGACGAGGACATCGCCAAGAAGCTCGCGAAATCCGCCGATCTCGGCCGCGCCAAGCGCATCGACGGCGTGCGCGACCGTTACATCGAATTCGCCAAGCGCACGCTGCCGCGCAATCTGTCGCTCGAAGGCCTGCGCGTGGTGGTGGATTGCGCCAACGGCGCGGCCTATCAGGTGGCGCCCGAGGCGCTGTGGGAACTGGGCGCCGAAGTCATCCGGGTGGGCGTCGAGCCGAACGGCTTCAACATCAACAAGGACTGCGGCTCGACCGAGCCCGCGGCGCTCGCCGCCAAAGTGCGCGAGGTGCGCGCCGACATCGGTATTGCGCTCGACGGCGACGCCGACCGGCTGATCGTGGTGGACGAGCGCGGCCATATCGTCGACGGCGACCAGCTGATGGCGGTGATCGCGGAAAGCTGGAAGGCCGACGGTCGGCTTTCCAAGCCCGGCGTGGTCGCGACCGTGATGTCGAACCTGGGGCTGGAGCGCTATCTCGGCGGCTTGGGCATCTCGCTCGCCCGCACCGCGGTCGGCGACCGCTATGTGCTCGAGCACATGCGCGAGCACGGCTTCAATGTCGGCGGCGAGGCTTCGGGCCATATCATTTTGTCGGACTATGCGACGACCGGCGATGGCCTGGTCGCGGCGCTGCAGGTGCTGGCGGTGGTGCAGAAGCAGGACAAGCCGGTCTCGGCGGTGTGCCACCGCTTCGAGCCGCTGCCGCAGATCCTGCGCAACGTCCGCTACAAGCAGGGCAAGCCGCTGGAGAACGCCAAGGTCCGCTCCGCGATCGAAAGCGCCGAGCAGAAGCTCAACGGCCACGGCCGCCTCGTGATCCGGCCGTCCGGCACCGAGCCGGTGATCCGGGTGATGGGCGAGGGCGACGACAAGACCCTGGTCGAGGACGTGGTCGCCGGCATCGTCGACGCGCTGGCGGACGCTGCGCCGTAGCGCACTTTCGCCAAGGCGCCGCCATGGCGCGCATGGCTGGAATTCGCAACTGCGAAAAGCGCTGTGTTTTCAGCGCCTTCGCAGTTTAGATAACGTATAAAAACGGTCGATTTCTTTTGCCTGGAAGGGGCTCGGCACGTTATCGAAAAGCCTGTCGGGGACTACTTACCTTCCATGATCGTCTGCTCCTGCAACGTACTCAGTGACCAAGATGTCCGGACCGCCTGCCAGGCGGAGGAGCGGCCGCGCTCGACCGGTCAGGTCTATGGCTGTCTCGGCTGCAGCGCCCAATGTGGCCGCTGCGCCCGCACCATCCGCAAGATCATGGATGAGGCGCTGGACGCTGCGGCGTCCGCGCCTGCCTGCGGCGGCTGCCCGGGCCACCCGAAACCCTGAAACTTTTACGCTTTTGCCCGGGAACCGGCAGTGGATGCTGCCGATTTCCGCTTGGCTGGGCGTGTCTTACAAGTTTAGAATTGATCTAATATAGCAGCGGCGCTCCGTGGTGTTGCGGCGCAAATTGGAATTGGGAGCCAGTCATGAAGGGCGATGCGAAGGTCGTTGAGTATCTGAACAAGGCGCTGCGGCACGAACTGACCGCCATCAACCAGTACTGGCTGCACTACCGGCTGCTCGACAACTGGGGCCTCAAGGTCCTGGCCAAGCAGTGGCGCAAGGAATCCATCGAAGAGATGGAGCACGCCGACAAGCTCGTCGACCGCATCATCTTCCTCGACGGCTTTCCCAACATGCAGGTGCTCGACCCGCTGCGGATCGGCCAGAACGTCAAGGAGATCCTCGACTGCGATCTCGCGGCCGAGATCTCGGCCCGCGCGCTCTACGAGGAGGCGGCGACCCACTGCCACGGCGTGCGCGACTACGTCACGCGCGACCTGTTCGAGAAGCTGATGCACGACGAGGAGCACCACATCGATTTCCTCGAGACGCAGATCGATCTGGTCGCCAAGCTCGGCGTCGAGCTCTACTCGCAGCACCACATCGGCGAGATGAAAGAGGGCGATTGATTCGCGTATCGCGGGAGCGAAATTTTTTGCGCCTGTCGCCAATTCTCGCGGTAACGAATTGGTAAATCGATACAGCCGCTCGACGCGCTGACGGCGCCCGAACACCGGCGAAAATCCAGCAACGGCCTGAGAATTCTCCGCGCGAGAGCTCTCGGGCCGTTTGCGTTTTGGCGCGTCCGTTAACAATCACGGTTAAAAAGTAAGGTTAAGCCTCGCTTAAGCATTCGCTGCCATCTTCGCCCGCGTGTTGGTTCCTCGTGGAGTCGCGTTTTGTTGTGCGGCTTCGCGTCACGAGAGGGTGATGTCATGAGTCTGAAGGTCGTGTCCTTCATCGGTGCTATTGCGTTGTTTGCGGTCGCAGCCCAGACGGGCGCCCGCGCGGCAGACCTGCCGCTTCCGCCACTCGCCCCGCCGCCGATCGAAGAATACGTCGCATCCGGCTGGTATCTCCGCGGCGACATCGGCATGACCAATCAATATTTCAAAGGGCTGCACCAGCGCCTCTACGACGTGCCCGGCACATCCGTCGAAGCGGTCGGCATGGGCTGGGACAGCTCGATGCTGTTCGGCCTGGGCGTCGGCTACAAAATCAACGACTGGGTGCGTTTCGACGTGACCGGTGAATATCGTGGCAAGTCGAACTTCCACGGTTCGGACAACGTCCGCTTCATGCAAGCCGGCATCGCCCGGTCAGGCGTGGACAACTACTCCGGCAGCAAGTCCGAATGGCTGGTCATGGCCAACGCCTATGTCGATCTCGGCACCTGGTACGGATTCACACCCTACATCGGCGCAGGCGTCGGTGCGGCCAACATCAGGATCAGCGGTTTCCGCGACGATGGCTTCAACAACGCGGGCGGTGTCCTCAACAACTCGACTGCCTATGCTGCTGACGCAGACAAATGGAACTTCGCCTGGGCGGTGCACGCAGGTGTCACTTACAAGGTGACCCAGTCGATGAGTATCGATTTTGGTTATCGCTATGTCGATCTCGGCAATGCGACGACCGGTGCGACCCGCGCATTCGACGGCAGCTTCACCAATGGCGGCCCGTTCACCTTCAATCACATCTACTCGCATGACTTGAAGCTTGGCATCCGCTGGATGCTCGAGCCGCCGATGCCGGTGCAGCAGCCGATGATGCTGCCGCCGCTGATCCGCAAGGGCTGATCGGAGCCAAGGGCTGATCGGAGCACAGTGATGACGAAAGTCCGGACGCTTCTTCTCGGCATCGCAACCGCCGCCTCCTTCGGGGCGGCGGCCCATGCCGCGGATATGCCGGACAACTGGAGCTACAGCCGGCCCGAGCCGCGCTTCGTCGAGATGGTGTCGGGCTGGTATCTGCGCGGCGACGCCGGCTATCGCCTCAACCGTGTGTCGTCGTTCGAAGCGCCCAGCAACACGATCACCGATGTGAAATACACCGACTCGCTGGGGCTGACCTTCGGCGCGGGCTACAAGTACCAATGGTTCCGCTCCGACGTGACGGTCGACTACGGGCCGCGGGTCGGAGTTGACGCCAGATCGAGCTCGGGCGCCGCGCAGCCGCAATACGCCATGAAGGTCGCGTCGTTTTCGGTGCTCGCCAACCTCTATATCGATCTCGGCACCTGGTACGGTTTCACGCCGTATGTCGGCGGCGGCGTCGGCGTCAGCTATCTGCAGGGCCGCGATTACACCGATACGACCTTGGCGGTGAACCACGCCGTCACCAACGACCGCACCAACTTCTCCTGGGCCGCGATGGCCGGCGTGTCCTATCGAATCTCGCCGCGCTGGCTGGTCGATGTCGGCTATCGCCATCTCGATCTGGGCGATCTGCCGGCCACCACGGGAACCAACCTGGCGAGCGACCGGACGCTGTGGAAAGGGCTCACCGCCGACGAGATCCGGCTCGGCGTGCGCTTCATTCTCGACTAGTTGAACACGTCAGGCTTCGCCGCGCTTGACGCGGCCGTCTTCCTTCCGTATTTCCCACCGCGGGACACCCTTCCCCACCGAAGGGCTTCTATCTGGAAGGATAGACTATGAGCGAAGCAAAGCCCGGCGTGCGGCCGGTCATCCCGCACTTTTCATCCGGCCCCTGCGCCAAGCGCCCCGGCTGGAGCCTCCAGGCCCTCACAGACGCAGCATTGGGGCGTTCGCACCGCTCCAAGATCGGCAAGGCGAAGCTCAAGCGCGCCATCGATCTTTCCCGCGAAATCCTGCAGGCGCCGGCGGATTACCGCATCGGCATCGTGCCGGCCTCCGACACCGGCGCCGTCGAGATGGCGCTGTGGTCGCTGCTCGGCCCGCGTCCCGTCACCATGCTGGCCTGGGAATCCTTCGGTGAAGGCTGGGTCAGCGACGTCCAGAAGGAATTGAAGCTCAAGGACGTCAAGGTGCTGAAGGCGCCTTACGGCGAGCTGCCCGATCTCGCCAAGGTCGATTTCGCGACCGACGTGGTGTTCGCCTGGAACGGCACGACCTCGGGCGTGCGCGTGCCGAACGCCGACTGGATCAAGGCCGACCGCGAAGGCTTGACGATCTGCGACGCGACGTCTGCGGCGTTCGCGCAGAAGCTCGACTGGGGCAAGCTCGATGTCGTCACCTGGTCCTGGCAGAAGGTACTGGGCGGGGAAGCCGCGCACGGCATGATCGCGCTGTCGCCGCGCGCGGTGGCCCGCCTCGAGAGCCACACGCCGGCCTGGCCGCTGCCGAAGATCTTCCGCATGACCAAGGGCGGCAAGATCAGCGAGGACATCTTCGAAGGCGCCACCATCAACACGCCGTCGATGCTCTGCGTCGAGGACTATCTCGACGCGCTCGCCTGGGGCAAATCGGTCGGCGGCCTCGATGGACTCGTCGGCCGCGCCGACGCCAATACCAAGGCGCTGGCCGACTGGGTCGCGCGCACGCCGTGGATCGAGAATCTGGCGGCCAATCCCGCGATCCGCTCCAACACCTCGGTCTGCCTCAAGGTGGTCGATCCCGCGGTGCTGAAGCTCGCGCCCGACGCGCAGGCGAAGTTCGTCAAAGGGATCGCCGCCGCGCTCGAGAAGGAAGGCATCGCCTACGACATCGATGCCTATCGCGATGCGCCTTCGGGGCTTCGCATCTGGTGCGGCGCGACGGTCGAGAAGTCCGACGTCGAGGCGCTGACGCAGTGGCTCGACTGGGCCTATGCGGAAGCCAAAGCCGCGCTGCCGAAGGCGGCGTAGAGCGCCTAAGCGCTTTCCTTTGTGATGTCGTGTCCCGCTAAGGCGGGGCACCTGAAATCCTAAAACAGCTTCAGCTTTGCATCAGGTGAAACACCCATGCCCAAAGTTCTGATTTCCGACGCCCTGTCGCCCGCCGCCGTGCAGATCTTCAAGGATCGCGGCATCGAAGTGGACTTCCAGCCGAACCTCGGCAAGGACAAGGACAAGCTCGCCGAGGTGGTCGGCAACTTCGACGGCCTCGCGATCCGCTCGGCCACCAAGGTGTCGCCGAAGATTCTCGAGAAAGCCAAGAGCCTCAAGGTGATCGGCCGCGCCGGTATCGGCGTCGACAATGTCGACATCCCGGCCGCCACCGCGAAGGGCGTGATCGTGATGAACACGCCGTTCGGCAACTCCATCACCACGGCCGAGCACGCGATCTCCCTGATGCTGGCGCTGGCGCGCCAGATCCCCGAAGCCGACACCTCGACCCGGGCCGGCAAGTGGGAGAAGAACAAGTTCATGGGCGTCGAGATCTTCGGCAAGACGCTCGGGGTGATCGGCTGCGGCAACATCGGCTCGATCGTGGCTGACCGCGGCGTCGGCCTGAAGATGAAGGTGATCGCCTACGATCCGTTCCTGTCGCCGGAGCGTGCTGTTGATCTCGGCGTCGAGAAGGTCGAGCTCGATGAGCTGCTCCGCCGCGCCGACTTCATCACGCTGCACACGCCGCTCACCGACAAGACCAAGAACATCATCGACGCCGGAGCGCTGAAGAAGACCAAGAAGGGCGTGCGCATCGTCAATTGCGCGCGCGGCGGCCTGGTCGACGAGGCGGCGCTGGCCGAGGCCTTGAAGAGCGGCCATGTCGCCGGCGCAGCCTTCGACGTGTTCGTCGAGGAGCCCGCGACCGCCAATCCGCTGTTCGGGCTGCCCAACGTGGTGTGCACGCCGCATCTCGGTGCCTCGACCTCAGAGGCGCAGGAGAACGTCGCGCTGCAGATCGCCGAGCAGATGGCGGATTATCTGCTGCGCGGTGCGATCTCCAACGCGGTGAACTTCCCCTCGATCACCGCCGAAGAGGCGCCGCGGCTGAAGCCGTTCATTGCGCTCGCCGAGAAGCTCGGCTCGTTCGCAGGCCAGCTCACCGAGAGCGGCATCAGCAAGGTGCAGATCGCCTATGAGGGCCACGTCGCGCAGATGAAGACCAAGGCGCTGACCTCGGCAGCGATCGCGGGCATCCTTCGCCCGATGCTGCAGGATATCAACGTGGTGTCGGCGCCGATCGTCGCGAAAGAGCGCGGCATCGTGGTCGAGGAGGTCACCCGCGAGGCCGCGGGCGACTACGAGAGCCTGATCACCGTCACGGTGACGACCGAGAAGCAGACCCGCGCCGTGTCCGGCACGGTGTTCGCCGACGGCCGGCCGCGTATCGTCAACATCAAGGGCATCCGGATGGACGCCGAGTTCGGTCCGTCGATGGTCTACATCACCAACCTCGACAAGCCGGGCTTCATCGGCAAGTTCTCCTCGACGCTCGGCGAGGCCGGCATCAACATCGCGACCTTCCACGTCGGCCGCGAGGCGCCGGGCGGCAACGCGGTGGCGCTGATCGAGATCGACGGCGAATTGCCGGACGACGTGCTGGCACGCGTCCGTGCGCTGCCGCAGGTGCAGCAGGCCAAGCCGCTGAAGTTCTAGGGCAATCGGTTGCCATTTCGAGACACGCCGGGGGCCCAGGGCCCCCGGCGTTGTGTTAACGCCTCGTTGTCGCAGTCCCGATGTTGCCGTGGCTGTGCCTCAGGGAAACCTGAATCAGGCCGGTTCCTTACGGCGGTTTTTCACTGTCGGAGGGAGCGCCATGCGCCACGTATTGCTGTCATTCGTTTCAACCGTTGCCATCGTCGTGGCCGTGCCGGCCATGGCGGCGGAAATCGATGCGAGCTCACAGGTCGATGCCGTCACGGTCTATCCTGATGGCGCGACCGTCACGCGGCTGATTCGGCTCGATCTGCCGGCCGGCGATTCCACGCTGCTCGCGAAAGACTTTCCGCTGACGCTCGATCCGTCGTCGCTGCGAGTCGAAGGCGAGGGCGGTGCGCGGCTCGTGATCGGCGCCGTCGAAGCGCGCCAGCCGCTGCCGCAGCCTGCCGCGAACATTCCGGAGATCGATCGGAAGCTCCAAACGCTGCGTGACGACCGCGCTGCGCTCGACGGCGCGATCGAAGCGGCAACCGCGCGGCGCAAGTTTGCCGTGCGCTTTGCCGAGACGGCGCCGACCGGCATCGGCGAGAAGGGCGAGGCCCGTCCGCTGACGGAATGGCGGGCCGCGTTCGCGGCGGTCGGCGAGGAGATCGCCAGTGCCGACAACGCGATCCGCGAGGCCAAGATCAAGCAGCGCGACCTTGACCGCGAGATCGCCAGCCTCGAAGCCCAGCGCAACATGAGCCCGCCAAAGAAGCTGGAAGTCCGCATCGACCTGAGCGCCGCTGCGGCGGCGCCGGCCTTGCTGCGTGTGACCTATGCGGTGCGGGGCGCCCGCTGGCAGCCGGTCTATGACGCGCGGCTCGACACCGGCGGCAAGGACCTGAAGCCGTCGCTCGAGCTCATCCGCCGCGCCGAGATCACCCAGAACACCGGCGAGGACTGGTCGGACGTGGCGCTTGCGGTGTCGACCATGCGCGTCGCCCGCGGCGGCAGCGCGCCGGAGCTGCGGCCTTGGATCGTGCGGTATTTCACGCCCTATGGCGGAGCGATGTTGTCGCGGACGCCGGGCCGCGATCGGCCTGCTGCTGCTGCTGCTCCGGAACCGGAGTTCGCGAGCCCCGCACAGCGAGACGGCCTTTTGCGCAAGGCCGAGGAGCAGCAGGCCGTGGCCGACACCGGCGGTTTCCAGGTGGTGTTCCGCGTGCCCGGCCGTATTGCGGTGCCGGCAGGGCAAGGCTCAAAGAGCTTCCGCGTCGCGTCCACCACGATCGCCCCGGACCTGATGGCCCATTCGGTGCCGGCCTTGGCCGAAACAGCCTTCCTGCAGGCGAGTTTCAAGCACGCCGAAGATGCGCCGCTGCTGCCCGGCCCGGTATCGGTCTATCGCGATGGCGTGTTCGTCGGCAAAAGCCCGCTGGCGCTGGCCGCCAAGGACGAGACCGTGCGGCTCGGCTTCGGCGTCGACGAGAAGGTCAAGGTCACGCGCACGGTCGTGCGCCGGAACGAAGGCACCACAGGCATCATCACCACGTCAAAGACCGACGAGCGCGAGTTCAAGACCACGATCCGCAACGGCCACGAGTTCCCGATCAAGGTCGCGATCGAGGATCAGATCCCGGTGAGCGAAGCCGAAGACATCCAGGTCGAGATGCTGCCGGTCACCACGCCACCGACGACGCGCGATCTGCGTGACCGCCGTGGCGTGATGGAATGGGCGTTCGAGGCCAAGCCCGGCGAGAGCCGCGAGATCAAGCTCGGCTGGCGCATGCGCTGGCCGAAGGACAAGGCGATCCAGTTCACGCCGCAGGGGTCGTAAGGGGAGTCGTGAGAGGACGCGAGGAATCGGCAGGAGCGGAGCGCGCTCAAGCCCTCCGCTCCGGATCGAGCGTGAACAGCTCCTGCGGCCGGCCGACGCCGCGCAGCGCGTAGCGGCCGACCGAGATGAGCCGCTCGCGGATCGAGCCGACCTCGGCGAAGGCCGCCGACACCAGCATCGGCTGGTCGGCTGAGCGGCACATGGCGGCGACGCGGCTCGCCTCGTTGACGGCAGGCCCGACCACCGTGAAGTCGAGCCGCTCCGTGCTGCCGATATTGCCGTAGAACACCTCGCCGACATGCAGGCCGAGATACATGTCGGTGACCGGGAGGCCGCGCCAGGCGCGACGTTCGTTCAGCTCGGCGACGCCCGTGCGCGCGGCAATCGCTGCGGCGAGCGCCGCGTTGCAGGACCGCTCGCGGCCGTCGGTGTTGAAGATCGCGAGCGTGCCGTCGCCGATCAATTTCAGCACGTCGCCGCCGTGCTCGTGGATCGCCGAGACGATCGCGTCGGCATAGTCGTTGAGCAACGGGATCACCTGCTCGGGCGTGGTGTCGGTGATGCGGGTGAAGCCGCGCAGATCGCTGAACCAGATCGCGGCGTCGATCCGGTCGGCGACGCCGCGCATAATGCGACCGCCGAGCACGCGCTGGCCGGCGTCGCGGCCGAGATAGGTCTGCATCAGCGTGCCGGTCATGCGTTGCAGCGAAACGGACTTGATGGCGAGCGCAAAATACGGCGTGAGGCGCTGTAGCGCGGCGATATGGATATCGCTGAACCCGTCCGGATGGCGCGTTGCCCATGACGAGTAGACGCAGTCCATCTCGCCGATGACGCCTTCGGCGGCGAAGCGGTTGATGATGGCGAGATAGTCGGTCATGCCGTAGCCGCGAACCTCGGCCAGTGCCGCGAACTCCGTTTCGCCGTCCGGGGGCACCCGGCGGCGCAGCAGCGAGTCGCCGGTTTGCAGCATCCGGTAGAATGGGCTGGCCCGCCACCGCGCGGCGGCGAGCTCATCTTCGGCGGTGCTGTCCGGAACCGGTACGGTGCGGCCGTATTCCATCAGTGCCGCCTCATTGGGGCCGTGGCCCCAGCGGAACAGCCGGCCTTCGTGCACTGGGTGCAGCGTGTCGATGAACACGTGGGCCCGGCCGACCGGCAGTCCCGCGGCGACGCAGCGCTCGCAGAAGCCGTCGACGATGGCGTTTTCGGATTCGCCCGCAAGGCCGGCCTGCGTCAGCCAGGCGGCGGTTTCGGTGTGGAATTCGGCTTTCATCGGCCGATCTTACATCGGTCCAGCCAAGCGTTCCTGCAAGGCCTCGAGACCAGCAGTTATTTCTTCAGGCACACCGCGTAGAGCCGCACCGTCACGTCGCCGTCACGCTTGCTGCCGCGGTTGTTGACCGCGATCGTCCAGCTCGACGGCGAATCCGGAAAGCTCTCGCCCAATTCCAGCGAGGCGCTGCGGCCGCGAATCGAGCGCAGGCCACCGGAGATGATGAAGCTGTCCGGCTCGCATTTGACCGACTGCCGGATCGTGCCGTTCTCGGCTTTCACGATCGCGTCGGTCTCGGCGAAATACACCGTCTTGTGGTTGCGGATGTCGGAGCCGTCCTTGTTGCTGAGGCAGATCGTATAGATGCGTGCACCGGCCACAGGGCCGGATGGGGGCGCGCCGTTGACGGCGCGCACGTTCCAGCCGTTCGGATCGGGATAGCTCAGCTCCAGGCGCAGATTGCTCGGCCCTCGATACTCCTGATCGAGCCCGAAGCCGCCGCCCAGGACCAGGGCGCCGGGCTGGCAGGTCGAGCGGCCCGGCGTGCTGACAAAGCCGGCCGGCAGGCTGAGGGGCACGGATGTGTAGGAAATGCGTGGAAGTTGCGCGATCAGCTTCGACGCCTTGCGGGCCGTAGGCAGCAGGCACAGCGCGTAGGTGCGCACCTGAAGCGACGTCACGGTGTCCGGCTTGTCCCGGTTGACCACGCGCGTCACCCAGGATTCGCCGTCCGGGTAGCTTTCGACGATGCGCAGCGCAGCCTTCCCCTGCATGATGTTGACGCCGCCGGTGATCGCCCGGCCCTTCGGGCAGGTGGTCGAGCCGGTCCGGACCGCGTCGGCCTCGTCGCTCCAGAAGAAGGTCGGGCTGAAAATCTCCATGTAGGGCAGCTGGGCCAACTCGATCGGCTGCTGGGACTGCGCAAGCACAGGACCTGCCGCAAGGATCAGGAGTGCGGAGAGGCTCAGGCCAGTGGCTTTCATAGGGGTGCCTTCGAGGAGCGGACGTGATTTCGGGCCGGAAGCCTGTCGCGGCGGGGGCCGGTTCGCAAGAGGGCGCGCACTTTGCCCCAGGGTTTACGCGGCGCAATGTGGGCAACCGCCTTGATGCTGCCGCAACGCTTTGAAATCAAAGCCTAAATCCAGTCACCCACAGGCTGGATTGGCGGATTGGCTGCCTTGTCTCGCGCGAAGTCATCCTTTATCCGAAACTGGCCCCATCAGTGTTGCAGCGGCTCCGGGGCGCCGCAGCCCTGTGGCGGAAGGAATCCGAATGGCGAATGTGGTTGTGGTCGGCTCGCAGTGGGGCGACGAGGGCAAGGGTAAGATCGTCGATTGGCTCTCCGAGCAGGCCGATGTCGTCGTTCGTTTCCAGGGCGGCCATAATGCCGGCCATACGCTGGTGATCAACGGTAAGACCTACAAGCTGTCGCTGCTGCCGTCCGGCGTGGTGCGCAACAAGCTCTCGGTGATCGGCAACGGCGTGGTGCTCGATCCCAAGGCGCTGGTCGCCGAGATCGATCGGTTGAAGGAGCAGGGCGTGACGGTGACGCCCGACAACCTGCGCATTGCCGAGAACTGCACATTGATCCTGCCGCTGCATTCGGAGCTCGACGTCGCCCGCGAGCGCTCATCGGGCAAAGGCGCGATCGGCACGACCGGCCGGGGCATAGGCCCGGCCTATGAGGACAAGGTCGGACGGCGGGCGATCCGGCTGATGGATCTTGCCGATCTCCAGATGCTCAACGGCAAGGTCGAGCGCCTGCTCACGCATCACAATGCGCTGCGCCGCGGGCTCGGCATGGAAGAGATCAACGCCCGCGCGGTCTACGACTATCTCGCGGAAATCGCACCCAAGGTGCTGCCGTTCATGGACTCAGTGTGGGTGCTGCTCGACGGGAAGCGCCGCGAGGGCAAGCGCATCCTGTTCGAGGGCGCGCAGGGCGCGCTGCTCGACATCGACCACGGCACCTATCCGTATGTGACGTCGTCGAACACGGTTGCGGCCCAGGCCGCGACCGGCTCGGGCCTCGGCCCGAACGCGATCGGCTACGTGCTCGGCATCACCAAGGCCTACACGACGCGCGTGGGCCAGGGGCCGTTTCCGACCGAGCAGCTCAACGAGATCGGCAAGACGCTCGGCACCAAGGGCAAGGAGTTCGGCGTGGTCACCGGCCGGCCGCGGCGCTGCGGCTGGTTCGATGCCGTGCTGGTGCGGCAGACGGTGCGGACCAGCGGCATCCAGGGCATCGCGCTGACCAAGCTCGACATTCTCGACGGCTTCGAGGAGATCAAGATCTGCACCGGCTACAAGCTCGACGGCCGCGAGATCGATTATCTGCCGGCCGGCGAGCACGCCCAGGCCCGGGTGGAACCGATCTATGAGACCGCCGAGGGCTGGGATGAGGTCACCGCCAAGGCCCGGTCGTGGGCCGAATTGCCCGCCCAGGCCATCAAATACGTGCGCCGGATTGAGGAATTGATAGGCTGTCCCGTGGCTTTGTTGTCGACGAGCCCCGAGCGTGAAGACACAATCCTGATGCAAAATCCGTTCGAGACCTGACAAACCCGGAATAGATGGCCGACTATCATCCGCTCATCGCCCGCGCGGTCGCCGGTCTCGACAAGAACACCGGTGAAAATCGGCGTGCGCTTTATGAGCGGGCGCGCACCGCGCTTGTGGCGCAGCTGCGCGGCGTCAATCCGCCGCTCGAAGAGTCCGAGATCACGCGGGAGCGCCTCGCGCTCGAAGAGGCGATCCGCAAGGTCGAGGCCGAATCGGCGCGCCATGCGCGCGAGACCGCGCGGCCGGCCTTCATCAAGCGCGCCGAAGCGCCACGCGGTGGCGAAGCCGCACAGCCGGCCCAGCCGCCACAGCAACCGGCTCAGCCGGCGCGTCCACCGGCCGCGACCACACGGCCGGCCGCGGCTCCGGCAACGACGGCAGCCGCCACCGCGCCGCGTGCGCCGGCGCGGCCGAGCAGCTTCGTGCAGACGCGCACTGCGACGGCCACTGCACCGCAGCAGGCTCAGCCTCAGCCCGCGCCGCCTCCGCCTCGGACCGAGCCACCGCCGCCGCGCCCCGCGGCATCCGCTGCTCCGGCCGCGCGCAACAAGTCGCAGACGCTGGCCGACGAGGCGCTGCGCGGCTTCCGCGACGTCGCCAACGATCCGCAGGCTGCGGCGGAGGCCCGCCATATCGCCGAGGCCGAGGCGCGCAATGCGCCGCGTTACGACTACGGCCGCCAGCCCGATCGCAGCCTGCCGCCAGCGCCGTCCCTGCCGCCGCCGGAGGCCAATCCGCTCGCCGAATACGGCCAGCTCGAGCCGCAGGTGCAGCCGGAGAATCTCTGGACGCAGCCGCTCGACCAGCACGGACAGCCGGTCGACTACGATTCGGCGCAGCCGCCTCTGCCGCCCCGTCATGAGCCGCGCTACGACGACGAGCCCACGCCGCCGCGCCGCATGCGGCAGCCGCGCTCTTATGGCCGCTATATCCGGCTGGGTGTCATCATCGCGTTGATCCTGGCGCTCATTGGCGGCGTCTATTGGCAATGGCCGAACATCAAGGCGGTGGGCAGCATCGTGACGGCGCTGCTCAAGCCCTCGGCGACGCAGGTGCCCCGCGAGACGCAGCCGCCGTCGCGGCCCAAGATTCCGGACCGCTTTGGCTCGCAGACGGCGCAGCCGCAAAGCGGCGTCGCGGTCGCGCAGCGCGTGGTGCTCTATGAGGAGGACCCCGGCGATCCGAACGGCAAGCGCTTCGTCGGCACCGCGATCTGGCGCACCGAGACCAAGCCCGGCGTGGCCGGACGTCCGCCGGAGCTTGCGGTGCGCGCCGATATCGAGATTCCGGAACGGCAGATGAGCGTCACCTGGTCGCTCCGCCGCAACACCGATCAGTCGCTGCCGGCGAGCCATACCATCGAGATCGTGTTTAACATGCCGAACGACGCGCAATCGGGCGGCATCCAGAACGTGCCGGGCGTGCTGATGAAGCAGGCCGAGCAGACCCGCGGCGTGCCGCTCGCCGGCCTCGCCGTGAAGGTCACGCCGGGTTTCTTCCTGATCGGCCTGTCGGCGCTCGAGACCGACATGCAGCGCAACATTCAGCTGCTCAAAGAGCGGTCGTGGTTCGACATCCCGATCGTCTACAACAACAACCGCCGCGCCATCCTGGCGATGGAAAAGGGTACGCCCGGTGAGAAGGCGTTCAACGAAGCGTTCGCGTCCTGGAAGCAGTAGCCCGGATCACTGCTGCGTCTTGAGGCCGGCCTTCTCGATGATGTCGGTCCACTGCTTCACTTCCACGGCAATGTCGCGTTGGAACTGGGCGCCGTCGATGCTGATCGGCTCGAAGCCGAGCTGGAACAGCCGGTCCTTGATATCCGGCATGGCAGCGACTCTCAGCACGGCGCTGCCGATCTTGTCGGCGATCGGCTTCGGCGTCTTCACCGGCACGAAGAATCCGGTCCACACCGTCGATGACAGGCTCGGATAGCCGGCCTCGGTCGCGGTCGGCACGTCCGGCACCGCACCGGAGCGCCGCTGTGTCGTGACTGCGAGGCCCTTCAGCTTGCCGGAATTCACCAGCGTCACCGCGGGCGGCAGCGTCACCACCGACAGCTCGGTCTGCCCCGCCATGGTCGCGGTCAGCGCCTGCGCGGCGCCGGGAAACGGCACATGGGCGATCTGCGCGCCGGGCAAGGTCGTGATCAGATGCGCGAGCAAAAGCTGAGGCACCGAGCCGGTGCCGGGCGACGAATAGTTCAGCGGGCGCTTGCGCGACAGCTCGACCACATCGTTGAGCGTCGCGGCTGGAACGCCCGGATTCGCGACCACGATATTGGCCTGCGGCGCGACGCTCGCCACCGCCTGCAGATCGCGCTCGATGCTCATGCCGGCCGCGCTGTTGGTGAGCTGCGCGATCACCATCGAATTGGTGGCGACCAGCACGGTGTAGCCGTCGGGCTCGGCGGAGGCGACCGCGCGCCCGGCGATCAGCCCCGCGGCGCCGCCGCGGTTCTCGATCACCACCGGCTGGCCGAGGATCGCCGACATCTTGTCGGCGAACAGCCGCGCCACCGCGTCGACGCCGCCGCCCGGCGGGAAGCTGACGATCATGCGGATGTTGCGCGACGGGTAGTTGTCTTGTGCCGATGCGGGCGCGGCCCAAGCCAGGGAGGCTGCGATACAAGTCACAAGCGCCAGTGCCGACGCCTTCATTGTTTTGCCCATTCGATTCCCCGTTGGCCTTGTCAGACGGCCTTCTCCATTGGCCGCGCCGCATGCCGGTTCACCGGATAGGGCAGGCCGAGATTTTCGCGCAGCGTCTTGCCTTCGTACTCGGTGCGGAACAGCCCGCGGCGCTGCAACTCCGGCACCACCAGATCGACGAAATCGCGGATGCCGCCGGGCAGCGCGGCCGGCACGTAGTTGAAGCCGTCGGCCGCTTCATGCGTGAACCAGTGCTCCATCACGTCGGCGATTTGTTTCGCCGAGCCGATCGCGACGTGATGGCCGTTGCCGGCCGCCACCGCGAGATAGAGCTGCCGGATCGTGAAGTTGTTTCGCTTGGCCATGTCGAGCATCAACGCGGCGCGGCTGCGCATCCGCGGATTGATCTTGTCCTCCGGCACCGGGCCGTCGAGATCGCAGTCCGACAGATCGCCGAGCGAGGCTGCGAGCTGCGCAAGCCCGACCTTGGGATCGATCAGCGCCTGCAGTTGCCCGTACTTGTCCTGCGCCTCCTGCTCGGTGCGTCCGGCGACCGCCATGATGCCCGGCATGATGTGCAGCTCGCTCGTCGGTCGGCCGAATTTCGCCATCCGGCCTTTGACCGAGGCGTAGTACTTCTGCGCGTTCTCGATCGACGCATGGGCCGCGAACACCACGTCGGCGGTGGCGGCCGCCATGTCCTGGCCCTGCTCCGAGGCGCCGGCCTGCACGATCACTGGATAGCCCTGCGGCGTGCGCGGGGTGTTGATCGGGCCGCGCACCGAGAAGTGCTCACCTTTATGGTTGAGCACGTGCATCTTGTCGGGGTCGAAGAAGATGCCCGAGGCTTTGTCGCGCACGAAGGCGTCGTCCTCCCAGCAGTCCCACAAGCCGCGCACCACCTCGACGAACTCGGCGGCACGGCCGTAGCGCTTGTCGTAGTCCGGCGTGGTCTCGTAGTTGAAGTTCTGCGCCTCCATCGGCGTCACCGATGTGACGACGTTCCAGCCGGCGCGGCCGCCGCTCAGATGATCGAGCGAGGCGAACTGGCGGGCGACGTGAAACGGCTCGCTGTATGTGGTCGAGAGCGTGGCGACGAGGCCGATGCGCTCGGTCGCCATCGACAATGCGGCCAGCAGCGTGATCGGCTCGAAGCGCGAGGAGTTGGAGAAGCGGCAGAGCGCGCCCGGCGGCTCGTCATATTCGCGGATGCCGACTGCGTCGGCGAGAAACACCATGTCGAGCTTGCCGCGCTCGGCGGTCTGCGCGACCTCGACGGAATGCCGGATGTTGGGGCTGCCGTCGGCCGGCACGTCGGGATGCCGCCACGCCGCGATGTGATAGCCGAGCCCGATCATGGAGACGCCGAGCTTCATCTGGCGTTTCGTGTTGGGCATGCGCACCTCCCGGCCGGATCACGGTGTCGAGTTTACGCAAAAGGTGCCCGGATATTCCGCCCGGCTGCGAGGCCCAGCAATGCATTTTCGATTGAGCGTCAGTGCGTCGCAGACTCCCAAAAGCAAATCGCCGCCGCGTTTCCACGCGGCGGCGATTGCCGATCGAAGATGATCGCCGATCAGCGATGACGATGGCGGTGCTTGCGCGCGCGCTGCGGCAGGCGGGCCGGCTCGAGATCGAGGCCCGCGATGCCCGCGGCGGCGCTGAGGCCGGTCTGGCTCTGCACGCTCACCGGCTGCAGCGAGATGGTCGAGTTCGAGCCGCCCCACAGCGCGTTGGCGCCGGCGCCGACGCCGAAGGTCAGGCTGGCCGCGCCGCCGCCGTAGCTGCCCGCGAGGGCGCCCGGGCCGAGCCGGTTGGTCGGGGCATAGACCTGCCAGTGCAGGACGGTGGAATCAGTCCAGCCGATGTCGAGACCGACGCGGCGGATGGTGCCGAAGTAGGGCTGCGGACGGCCGAAATTCGGGCGGAACAGGCATTCGAGCTTGGTGATCGAGCCGACCACGAAAGCTGAAGTCTGGCCGCGGCACTCGAGGTAGCCGGCTTCAACCGCATTCTGAGCCAGGGCCTGCGAGCTGGACGCTGCAAGGGCCGCGGCGAAGGCAAGGCCTGCGAAAACGCGCATCAATTTGTTCTCCTTGTTAGGGCGCGTAGGCTTAACGGAGGATACCGGCCCCGGATAGCCGCCAGGGACCAGAACGAATCGATTCTGCCGATGTGTGGGCGCCATACAACATCGGGCGGCCGTTTGGGGCCCGGCGGCCATCCGCACCTTAACGATCCTCCAACCTTCGGCTCTTTTCGGTCGCACTGACGCCGGATTCAACCAACAAAGAACCGACCGGTCGGGTGGTTTAGCCAGGAGTGTTATTTGGAATGAAAGCAATCAGCATCGCCATGGTCCTCGCCGTCGTTTCGACGCCCGCACTCGCCCGCAAGGCGGACCATCACAAGCACGCCCGCCATCATCACAGGCACGCGGTCGTCGTGGACGCGCAGCAGCCGTTCGGCAGCTGGGGCATGACGGGGCCCGCGGGATGGGATACGCAGCCGCGAGCGCCGCGCGTGGCGCGTGATGCCGCGCCAGGGCAGGGCGCCTATGCCGATATGGTTGCGCGCCATGCCGCAGCGAACGGCATCCCGGCGTCGCTCGTGCATCGCGTGATCATGCGCGAGAGCCGCTACAACCCCCGCGCCGTGAGCAAGGGCAACTACGGCATGATGCAGATCAAGCTCGGGACTGCGCGCGCCATGGGCTACACCGGCTCGGCCGCGGGCCTGCTCGATCCCGAGACCAACATGACCTATGCGGTGAAGTATCTCGCCGGGGCCTACAAGGCTGCAGGCGGCAGCGAGGGCGGCGCGGTTTCGAACTACGCGCGCGGGTACTATGCGCAGGCGAAGCGTCGCGGCATGTCGCCCTATGAGGCGTCGGGCACGGAGGCGTTTGCCATGCAGCCCACGACCGTCATGCAGACATCGTCGCGGCGTTATCGGGCCAGGCGCACAGGCTTCGATGGACCGGCTTGGATGCAGGCAGACCGTTACACGCCGTTCTAAGCCGTAAAAGAAACCGGCGGCGCTTGCGGCGCCGCCGGTTCGATTCTCAACAAAGCCGTCCGATCAGTGCGCCGCGATCGGCTGCGGTGCAGCGGTCGGCGCTTCCATCGCGGCGACGCGGTTCTTGACCGCCTTCTGCACCTTCTCGAAAGCGCGCACCTCGATCTGGCGCACACGCTCGCGCGACACGCCAAACTCGGCGGCAAGATCCTCGAGCGTGACCGGCTCGTCCGCCAGACGCCGCGCCTGGAAGATGCGGCGTTCGCGGTCGTTGAGCACTTCGAGCGCCGACGACAACGCCTTGCGGCGGTTGTCGAGCTCTTCGTGCTCGGCCATCACGCTTTCCTGGCTCTCGCTGTCGTCAGCGAGCCAGTCCTGCCATTCGCCGCTCTCGCCGTCGTCGCGGATCGGCGCGTTGAGCGACGCGTCGCCGCCGAGACGGCGGTTCATGTCGACAACGTCCTGCTCGGTGACGCCGAGGCGCTTGGCGATGGTCTGCACCTGATCGGGGCGCAGATCGCCCTCCTGCAACGCGGAGATCTTGCTCTTCGCTTTGCGGAGGTTGAAGAACAGCTTCTTCTGGTTCGCGGTCGTGCCCATCTTCACGAGCGACCACGAGCGCAGGATGTATTCCTGGATCGACGCCTTGATCCACCACATCGCATAGGTGGCGAGTCGGAAGCCCTTGTCGGGCTCGAACCGCTTCACCGCCTGCATCAGGCCCACGTTGCCCTCCGAGATAACCTCGGAGATCGGCAGGCCGTAGCCGCGGTAACCCATCGCGATCTTGGCGACCAGACGAAGGTGGCTGGTGACGAGCTGGTGCGCGGCGTCACGATCGCCGTGTTCCTTCCAGCTCTTGGCCAGCATGTATTCCTGCTGCGGTTCCAACATCGGGAACCGCCGGATTTCTTCCAGGTAACGAGTCAAACCGCCTTCAGCGGTAACAATCGGCAAAGCCGCAGTACGGGCCATGACAGCGCCCTCCAAGTGTGTTGCCCCCGGGAACCCGGCGGGCGAGGCGTGTCGCCGCTCCCCGAGCCGACGACACATAGTTCGCGGTCGCAACCCCCGACCGCATGCGTAGAGAATACCGGACCGAATGGGGCGAAAGGAAGAATACCAAGGGTCACACCAGCGTGACTTTGGTATGCCCCACCCCAGCCTTTCGTCGCAGGTCGTCAACCCTTTGGCCGTGAAGGCTTTTTGGCCTTCCCAAAAGCGGGGTCTTTGGCGGCTTTGGATTGGGTCACCAAGCTGTGACGTAAACGGGCCAAATCAACCGGTAGTTCCGAGCGGAACTCCAGTTGTTGGCCGGTGGTCGGATGCTGAACCGCCAGTAGATAGGCATGGAGGGCCTGTCTTCCAAGACCCTCCAGCGCCGCCCCGGCCTCGGCCGGCAGCCGGGCCGCCTTGGTGCGGAAGCCGGGGCCGTAGACCGGGTCGCCCAGGAGGGGGTGGCCGATATGGGCCATGTGCACCCGGATCTGGTGGGTGCGGCCGGTCTCCAGCCGGCATTCGATCAGGCTGGCCGCCGGCTTGCCGTCCTTGCCCGGAAAGCGCTCCAGCACCTGCCAGTGGGTGATCGAGGGCCGGCCGTCGCTCCGCACCGTGATCTTGTCCCGGCTCCTGGGATGGCGGCCGAGCGGGGCGTCGACCGTGCCTTTGGGGTGCGCCGGCGCGCCCCAGACGAACGCCAGATAGGCGCGCTCCAGCGGTCCGGTCCGGCCGTGGTCCGCGAACTGCGCGGCCAGCGCCTGATGGGCCCGGTCGGTCTTGGCCACGACCATCACCCCGGTGGTGTCCTTGTCGAGCCGGTGCACGATGCCGGGGCGCTTGACCCCGCCGATGCCGGACAGGCTGTCCCCGCAATGGGCGATCAGGGCGTTGACCAGGGTGCCGGTGGCGTGCCCCGCCGCCGGGTGCACCACCAGGCCCGCGGGCTTGTCGATGACGATGAGCTGGTCGTCTTCGAACACGATATTGAGCGGGATGTCCTCGCCCGAAGGCTCGGCCTCCTCGGGCTCCGGCACGTTCACCACGACCAGGTCGCCCGCATTGACGCGATGGCTCGGATCAAGGATCGTGCGGCCGCCGATCGTGACCGCCCCTTCGAGGATCAGCGCCTTGAGCCTGGTGCGGGACAGCTCGGAGTGCTCCGAGAGCACGCGGTCGAGCCGGCCGCCGGCGTCACCGCCTGCGACCTCGATCGTGACCTCCGTGTCCGGCCCGGCCTCGCCGGTGGGCATTTCCTGGGAATCCTGAGACGACATTCGACCCAATATGGTGACTTCCGATCATAACCCCGACGACGACAAGCCGCTCACGCCCGAGCAGCAGAGCATCGTCGCCAAGGCGCGCTGGCTGATGCTGATGTCGGGCGCTGCGACCTTCCTCGGCATCGCCGTGGTGATCGGTGTTGTCGGCTACCGCATATTCCGCAGCGATGGCAATGCCGCGCCCCGCGAGGTGACGGCGCTGCTGCCCAAGGGCGCCAAGGTGATCCAGACCGCGGTGAGCGACGACCGGATCGTGGTGACGGTCGAGCTCGGCGGCTCGGTCGAGATCCGGGCCTTCGACATCAAGACCATGCAGCCGACCGGCCGGCTGCGCTTCGCCACCGAGCCCTGAAGCGGCTTCTTAACGCTGCCGGAGGCGGGCCATTCCGGCGCTTGCCTCACCGCGGGATCGGGGCTATTTGAACGCCCTTGCCCGACGCTCCCTTCGTCTAGCGGTCTAGGACGCGGCCCTCTCAAGGCTGAAACACGGGTTCGATTCCCGTAGGGAGCGCCAGCGGCTCAACAAGGCCTTGATCCTCCTACATCTCCTGCGGTAACAGCGACTTACGTCGGCCCGGTGCTACATGCACACGCTACATGAGGGCCGCGCACTTGGGGTTCATGACGTATCTGGTGAGACGCGGAGCCGCTTGGCATTTCCGCTTCCGACTTCCCGACGAGTTTCGAGGCCGACAAGTCCCCGAGCACTGGCCGAAGAACCTGGAGCGGCTCGTCAACCTGAAGCAGCGCAAGTTCAAGCACGAACTGACTGAGAGCCTGCGCACGTCCGAGAACTCGATGGCTCGGGCCAGGGTGGGAGTGCTCATCAGCGATGCGGAGGTGCTGGTGAGGGAGGCGCGTCGCTTCCTGTCTGAGGGGCCGCAGCGCACGATCCCCGATGATGTCATTGAGTATCTTGCACAACGGCGAGCGCGGGAGCTGCTCGCTGCCGATGATGCGTTCCGCGCGAAGGGTATCGGTCTGGACCTCTCTGCGATGCGCGGCCACGGTCTGCGCATACCTGGGGGACCGCCACCACCCCCGCTGCTCGACACGACACGCGGCATGACGCGCGATGACCTCGACCTGCTTGAGTTCGCAGTGGATCGCTACAACAGGGACTTGCGGCTCGCGGTAGCGCTGCGTCAGCCGCCCGACTGGGTACGTGCTGCCGTCGATGCTGCGCTCGCGGAGCGGGGGGTCGCGTCACCGGATGGCGCTGAACGCGAGCATCTCGACTTCCAATTCCTGGGGGCCACTCTTCGGGCGTTCGAAGCGATCAAGGGGAGGAACGCGGGTGAGTTCATCCTTACGCCGCCGTCGCCTGCTGATCCGACTGAGAAGAATGGTCCAACACTGTCAGAGACGTTTGAGCGCTGGAAGGGCGGGACACTGTTGCCGGGCATGAAGGTGCCGCGACAAACCACGGCCGATGAGGCGGACTTCTGCATACGCCGCTTCCGAGAGATGCACGGCAACCCTCGAATCGGTGCAATCACGCGCGAGCAGGCTCGCACGTTCTGTGATGCGCTGTTGCGCTTGCCGACGCGCCTGCCGGATTACGTCGAACGGTTGCCCTTGCCGGACATACTCAAGCGTCCCGACATCAAGAACTTCCCGGCTCGTTCGTCGGGCACGTTCGGCAAGCACGTTACGCTCATGATGGCGATCCTCAACAAGGGCGCGAAGGCGTTCGACCTGAAGTATCAGGGGGCGGGCTGGAGCAATCCGTTCGAGGGTCTCAAGCCCGAGAGCAACGATGACGAGCGGACGCGCGATCCCTTCACCGACGACGAGCTGACCACGATCTTCAGCTCCAGCATCTACACTGCGCACGAGAGGCCGCGCGGTGGGCAAGGGGAAGCGGCGTTCTGGCTTCCCGTGCTGGACGTGATGACAGGTGCTCGGCTGTCCGAACTGGCGCAGCTTAGGTTGAGCGATGTGCGTTCCGATCGAGCGTCTGGCGTAGTGTATCTCGACATCAACGACGAGAGCGGAAAGAAGCTCAAGACTAAGTCGTCTAAGCGGCAGGTGCCGATCCACTCGATCCTGATCGACATCGGGTTCCTGCGATATGTATCTGCCCGCAAGGCCGATGCTGGTGCCGATAATGCACTCTTGTTCCCCGGCCTGGAGCCGCGCGGCAAGAAGGCGCATCGCTGGGCCGCGCCGTGGTCCAAGTGGTTCAATCGGTGGCGCACGGGTCGCCTCAAAATTGTGGGGCACCAGACCAGGAAGGACTTTCACTCGCTGCGCCACACCTTCAAGGACATGTGTCGTGCGGCCCAGATTGAGGAGGAGGTCCACGACGCGCTCACCGGAAACAGCTTCAAAGGCGGCGGGAAGGGTGTAGGTCGGCGCTACGGAGCGGGTGTGCCGCTGGCCGTGAGGGCTGATGCCATCGGTAAGCTGAAGCCGCCTGCGGCCATCCAGACGCTGCAGTGGAGCAGCGATGATGCGCGACAGGCCGAGCGGCAACCAAAGCAGTTAGCGAGTGTGAAGTGACGACAACGAAGAGCGTTGAGAAACAAGCCAAGCGCATCCGAAGTCTGATCGAGTACGCGCAGGAACGGGATGCGCTCGGGAAGGACCCGGCCACTCGCGCTCAGTTAGTCGACGCGTTGATGGTCCTCGGTAGGAGCCGCGAGGAAGCGGAGCGGGAGGTCGAGAACGCACGGTTACGGGTGCGGAGGGCGGCCAACAAAGCGGAAGCTCGCCTGGAGGCGATCTTGCGGGACGCCACGACTTGGGACTGGACGGACCCGCCCCGCGCCATCCGGCTGATGCGCCGTCGAGAGTTCGGCGGCTTTGAGGACGCGCCGCTTACGGACATCGAGCAAGGGCTGGTCGAGAAGGGAAACGTCCTTTGGATCATCGCGGTCTACCCCGCTCTCAAGTGGGCAATCTTCAGCCGGCTCAAGCTGTGGACCCCGGCGGCTGCAGTCGAAGGGCCCCCGCCTGGGGAGCCGGATACGTCGAATGAGGGCCCCGGCGACACGTCAGCCAAGGCACCCTAGCGGCGGGCCGCGATGGACTCACCAGTGGACTCCCTACGGCCAGCCAAAGGCACCCCAGAAACCGTCCCGGAGATGTCTGGTGTCGGTGTGCGCGGCAGGGTCTGCCGGGGCGGGGTGTCGAGTTTGTGAAGATTGAAGATGGAAGACTTGGTTCAAAGTTCCACGACATCGCAGAAGCCCCCCTCACCTCGCAAGCGAGCCCGTAAGCCCAAACCCGAACGCCACCGTTGGTTTGATCAGTGGCGAGGCGCAAAGGGCGAGCCGCTCAAGCAACTCGTGGCGCTCGCCACCGGGGCGGTAGAGAAGGCTGAGCGCGACGCTGGCGAGCGACAGAGGGCGCGACGGCAGCACGATCACGCCATGCATCTCACCCGCGTGGAGGTTGTCGTGGCGAACCTCGCACATGCTGTCCTGTTGCCGCCTGAGACCGGACGCTTGGCTGTGAGGCTGGGCAACCGCCGCTCGGGCATGTCGCGCTACGACAATCCGGCCCTTGGCAGCAAGCCATTCCGCAAGCTGATCTACCTGCTCGATGGCGCGGGCTTCCTTGCTTTCCAGTACGCAGAGGTGAAGCGGGGCGAGGTGTCCTCCTTAGTGCCCTCGCCTTGGTTTGCGGCCAAGGTCGCGGAGTACGGCATCTCGCTCTGTGACCTCGGTCGCCACCCCGGCGAGGAGGTCATCATGCTCACCCGCAACACGCGCTCCTGGACGGGCATGGGCGAGCGCACGACGATACGCGAGCGGATCGACTACACGGACACGGCTGAGACGCGCCGCTACCGCCAAGAGATGCGGCGGCTGAACACCTTCCTCGCATCGGCTGAAATCGGCTTCTCAGAGGATAGCCTGGAGCCGCGCGTAGACCCGTTCGAGCGTACCATGCGCCGCCACTTCGTCGTGCTGCCCGACCAGCCTGAGCAATTCGATCAAGTCGGCCGACTGTTCGGCGGGTTCTGGCTGGCGCTCAAATCCGCCCGTCGCCGCAACATCCGCATCAACGGCGAACCTGTAGCCGACCTTGACTTCAGCTCCATGTTCACGCGCTTGGCGCTCGCGCGGCTGGGAGCCGAAGCACCGACAGGCGACGTGTACGCCGTTGAGGGCGCGGAGGGCTACCGCAGCGGCATTAAGATGGCGATGAACACCTTCCTCTTCGATACACACCTTCGACGCAGCAAGTGGCCGGACGAGATGGGCGTCGGGGTGGGGACCGATGAAGATGCCCGCGATCCAACGTCACCAGCCGCCGACTACGAGGGGCGCTTGCCTACTGGCTGGAAGGTCGGGCTGACGCGGAAGGCGATCCTCAAGCGTCACCCGGCGCTAAGACCGGCGTGGGGCCGTGGTCTTGGCTATCAGCTTATGTTTGACGAGAGCCGGGTCCTGCTGACGGCGCTGAACAGGCTCATGGCTGAAGGCATTCCCGCCCTTGGGATGCACGATGGGCTGCTCGTACAGCGGTCGAAGAAGGACCTCGCGAAGGTGACCATGCAGGACGCGGCGAGGGAGATCGCCGGGATGGACATTCCGGTCGAGGAGAAGGGCTGAGCGAGCTTACGGGTCTTGTAGGTGGAAGGAAGAGCAGGCGCGGGGTGGGTAGGTTGTTGTAAGGGGGCTTCTGGGAGACCTCCCCACCACACCCCCACCCACCAACATCCAAGTCCTTACACATCAGAGAAGGAACCAAAGAAGGTATGCCGAAGAGTTGGAAGGCGCGGCAGCGTCGGAAGGAGGACGTGAAGCGGAGAGCCGCCGAGCCCTCGGGCTTCTTCAAGAACTGCCGCGTGATCGGCTGCGGCAAGCCCGCCCGAGCAGGGACTCAAGAGGGCCTGGACACGCGCTTCTGCCGCGCTCACGCCGACCAGTACTCGCGACACGGCTCGCCCTACCGGAAGTCCTACACGGCCACCGAGTTGCACCCGTACAGGACCGCCGCGCTTGCGTGGTTGAAGGAGAACGAGAGCGACCGCTTGGTGGCCAACGCGGTCCGGCGTGTGCAAGGCCTTTTCGACCGCGCCGGACCACACGTCGAGGCCTTCAGACTGCGCGGCCTTTCACCGCGCGAACGCGCGAACGCCGCGTGGGCGAGGCTGCGGCGGGAGAAGGTAGACCCGCGCGTAGTCGTGGCCGCGTGGCTGGCGGTCGAGGCGATCATCCGCGACGATCCTCAAGCGGAACGCAAGCGAGAATTCAAGCAGGTGCAGGCGGCGAAGCTCGTACATAGGCTCGCGTCTGGCTCTCATAGGAAATGGTCTGGTGGTTCGGGCGGGCCCACCGAGATGCATGTCTATCCTGCCTCCCGTGGTCAGGTCTTGCGCCATATTGGTGCGGACTTGGAGGGAGCCGTCGAGCTGTTGACGGACCGTGCCGTGCCGAGCGTCTGCCAAGAAGGCCTTGAGGGCATTCGATCCGGGCATGGCGGGAAGAGGAGTCCAATTGGCCCCGCTCGGTGATTCCGCGGGAGTTCGCGGCGTCCGCAACCGAGCCGGGAAAGCCGCCCCAGGTTTGCGAATCGCCAAATCCTAAAACCCCCACATCTTGCGATTTCCCCGTTTGTTCCTATGTCTTTTTACAGGGAGGAATGGGGCGATCCAGCTTGCGCAACTGCTTGCAAGGTCTCCTCGTAAGAAGACCAACGAATCCAAGGAGTTGCACATGTCTGAAGTGAAGACGGTCCATTTCCGCGTCGGTAACGGCGACATGACCCTCGTGGAGTTCGGGTCCGGTCGCAAGCTGCTGATCGACATCAACATCCGCGAGGCGGCCGACGACCCGGATGATGACACGCCCGATGTCGGCCAACAGCTGCGCTCACGGCTGAAGAGGGACAGCAAAGGACGGCTGTGTATTGATGCATTTCTGCTGACCCACCCGGACGACGATCACATTCGCGGGCTGTGGCGGCACTTTCATCTGGGCCCGCCCGAGGAGTGGTCGAAGTCGGCCGACAAAATCTTAATACGCGAGATGTGGTCGTCAGCGACGGTCTTTCGCCGAGCGTCGAAGACGCACAAGCTCAGCGATGACGCCAAGGACTGGGCAGCCGAGGCTCGTCGGCGCGTGCAGCACTATCGCGATGGCGGCATGCTGTCGGACGGCAACCGCATCCTGCTGATGGGCGAGGACATCAACGGCAAGACAGATGATCTTGGTGACATCCTCATTAGGACCAACGACGCGTTCGCCTTCATCAACGGAAACAACGACGACAGTTTCGAGGCTCGATTGCTGGCGCCTATGCCGCCCACCGGTGACGAGGAGTTGGAAGAGCAGCTCTCGAAGAACAATTCGAGCGTCATTCTCCGGCTGGAGCTGAAGGTTGGCGGTGCGACGACGGCTCGGTACTTATTCGGCGGCGACGCCGAGGTGGCGGTTTGGGAGCGTGTCTGGGAGCGCAACGAGAAGCGTGCGCTTCGTCTTTCGTACGACGTGATGATCGCGCCGCACCACTGCTCGTGGCACAGCTTGTCGTGGGACAGCTGGTCCGACTACGGTGAAGAGGCCGAGGTCTCGGAGGCGGCGCGGAACGCGCTCAGCCAAGCACGGAGCGGGGCGAGGATCATCGCCAGCAGCTGCGAGGTTCTCGACGACGACGACGACCCGCCGTGCATTCGGGCAAAGCGCGAGTACGAGGACATCCTCGAGGCGGTCGGCGGAACGTTTCACTGCTTAGGCGACGGAAACGAGGTCGAACCGTTTGTGCTGGTGATCGGCGCTTCCGCCAAGAAAGCCGAGAACTTACTCCGCAAGCCTGCCGCCGCTGCTGCCGCGTTCACGTTCCCGAACCGTGGGGTAAAGCCCGACCGGCCGGACGGCTTCGCGTGATATGGTTCCTGACTGATCTGACGCGGCTGAACGCAGAGCGCCGCGCCATCGAGGCGTTGGCCGCCGAGGCCGACTGGCTGAGCGGTCTACATTGGTCGTTCGATCAGGGACGCCTCGTGCTTAGATTCACCATCACTGTTGGTGATCGGCAGTACGAATTGCTAATGACGTATCCCCATTTCTTTCCATCGACGCCACCAAGTGTGGCTCCCGTGGATTCCGAACAGCGTATCTCGTCGCATCAGTATGGTGCGGGTGGTGACCTGTGTCTCGAATACAGGCCCGACAACTGGGAGCCCCGCTTTACCGGAGCCGACATCATCGGAAGCACGCACCGACTTGTCTCCACAGAGAATCCCGCTGAAGGCGAGCCCCAGCGTGTCAGGTCGGCGCACTCGCTTACGCGGGGCCAAGAGATGAGATCGACGCGAGGTCGGTTTCTCGTGACGGCAGACCTGCGCGATTTTGCGGCGACGATGCCAGAGGGTATCCCCATTCCCTGTGAGATGAGACTTTTCTTCCCGCGCAAGAGCGGGGTGGCGGTAATTGAGAAATTGAAGCTGCCGGACGGCTCCGAATGGAAACCGCAGGGCATTCCCCGCCTTGGAAGCGCATACCGTGGCATCATGGTGCGGAACGCACCGGCTGACCTTGCAAGCATCACGGGCGACGAAGGCGAGGCGGCAGCCCTCAACCTGCGAAATCTATGCGCGGAGCAGATGCAGCCGTCGCTGACGGCCTATCTGGACCGTGAATTCCTCATCGCAACAGACGGCGTCGATTTCTGCCTCTGGTGGCAGCTCTCAGCGGATAAGGATGATTTCACTCGATTCGGGACCTTGGACATCGACGATGACCAGCCGCGACTGCCGGCGAGCCATGACGCCCTCACTAACAAGAAAGTCGCGGTGATCGGGTGTGGCTCGGTTGGATCGAAGATCGCAACCTCCCTCGCACGGAGCGGGGTGAGTGCATTTCTGTTGGTGGACGACGACGTGCTGATCCGAAAGAACCTCGTTCGGAATGATCTCGACTGGCGCGCCATGGGCGAGCACAAGGGTGACGGGCTTGCTGCTCGCATTCGCATGGTCAACCGCGCAGCTGCAGTCACAGTGAAGCGCTTTCGGCTGGGAGGTCAGGAGGCGGCCGGAAGTGCGGCCAGTCTGCTGTCGGAGATCGGCGGCTGTGACCTCATTGTTGACGCGACGGCAGATCCGCGGGCCTTCAATTTGTTGTCTTCCGTCGCCTCGGGGTCGAAAAAGCCCATGGTGTGGTGCGAGGTCTTCGCGGGTGGGATCGGAGGACTTGTTGCGCGTCATCGTCCCGAAATTGATCATCCACCGCAGACGATGCGAGCCATCTCGCGCTCATGGTTTCGCGACCAGGGCGTACCATGGGACGGAGCAAACGAGATTGACTACGGAGGCAATGATTCTGCCGGAGCGCCACTCGTCGCTGATGACGGCGACGTCTCTGTCATTGCTGCGCACGGGGTGCGCATGGCCGTAGACCTCCTGATCGGCGGTGAATCATTCCCGCAGTCGATGTATGTGGTGGCACTCAAGAAAGGTTGGATGTTCGAGCAGCCGTTCGAGGTGTATCCGATCGAAGGTATCGAGCCGTTCGTCGCCGATGCGTCTGCGACTGCATCGGACGATGACAAGACCGATGCTGCCCAGTTCATTGTCGATTTGTTTCAGAAGCCCGACGATGCATCTCCTCCTGCCCAGCAAGATTAAATCGCAATGGACCAATGCTCTGCGCTCGGCGGGGCGGCGCGAGATCGGCGGCGTGCTGCTCGGCGAGTTGGTTAAGCCCGGAACGTTCAAGATTGTGGAGATCACGATCCAGAGGAGTGGAGGGACGTTCTCGCATTTCGTTCGCGATCCAAAGCTGCACGAGCGAGCGATTGAGCAATTCTTCGAGCGCACGGGGCGCAATTATGAGCGTTTCAATTACCTAGGCGAGTGGCATTCGCACCCGTCGTTTTCCACTCAGCCAAGCCGCAGTGACGTGCAGTCCATGTATCGCATCGTGTCCGAGCCTTCAGTCGGCGCGAACTTCGCCGCCTTAGTCATCGTCCGGCTTACCTCGCGTGCCGAGTTGGAGATGAGCGCTTGTATGTTTCGCTCCGGCCATCCTGTCGTGGAGGCGCGAGTCTATCTTGAGCATCTTGGATCATCCAGGCTGCGCAGCTGGAGAAAGAGGTTCAACTGGGGTCGATGGAGCGCATGATGCAATTGAAGGCGACCGCACTCGGGCCTCTTTCGGACTTCGTCGATCCCTACGGGCGGCAAGCACGTTTGTTTCCGGCCCTGATCACCATCGCGCCGGTGGCGTTGCTGGTCGTCGCGTGGTTTCCGGCGCTCTGGTCGACGCTAGGTGTGTTGCTATCGCTAGCGTCGAGTCTTGGTTTGGTGCTGCTGCTCGCGCAACTCGGCCGCGATAGAGGAAAGCGCTGCGAGGCCGGACTATACAAGTCATGGAGCGGCAAACCGTCGGTCGCGCTCCTGCGCCACAGTGACTCCCGGATCGACCGCCATACCAAGGCCCGCTATCGCGATTTCATCCGCCGAAAGCTGTCCGGCTTGACCTTCCCCTCCGAGGCTGAGGAACAGGCGGACCCCCAAGCGGCCGACAGCGTTTACGAGTCGGTCACCGCTTGGTTGCTGACACAGACACGCGATACGAGACGGTTTTCTATCTTGTTCAAGGAGAACATCGGTTTTGGCTTCCGCCGCAACCTATGGGGGCTTAAGCCGTTCGGGCTGATGATCTCGATCTCGGCGGCGGCGATCAGCACGGCGGCGATAGCCTACACTGCAGCAGTGTCCTCCGCACCGGCACTCGAAACAGTCGTTGTCACAGCCGTTTCGTGGGTTCTTGCAGCCATTTGGACGTTTGTCGTGACGCCCTCATGGGTTCGTGTGCCTGCTGACGCCTATGGTGCGCAACTTCTTGCGGCGTGCGACACGCTCGACAGCGACAAACCGGCCCGCAGCGCCAACACGCGAGCGAAACGGTAGCGTGGTCGGCTTGTCATGTGCAGGCGCCGCTGTCCCTTGGGGTCGGCAATAGTTGACCTAAAATTGTGAAGCACTCTCTCGACTCGCGAGCGCAGCCAACTCCCCCTCTGGGGCCTCGACTCAGGATCATTAAGCTGAGTCAGCGATCTGCCTACTTTTTCCCGCCGCTGCCTTGGTTCGGAGGATTCGACGGAGGGCTTTGCCCCGTTGAGGGTTGATGACCGCCCTGCGGTGTCGGTCTATAGCCCGTCGTGGGCTTCGGCTGGTAGCCGCGCTGATCAAGCGGCGCAGCGCTCGGGCGACTGCCCGGAATTGACGGCCTGTGGTTGCTCATTTGCTTCTCCTCGATCTACTGGCCAAAACTCTATCGACCTAATCTCGCTACCGGCGAGCAGCACGCCGCTGGTCCGCTGTTGCCAATTGTTGGCGTCGTCAACCTCGAACACTCGTTCGATGTAGAGGTCGCGCTCCTTCGGGTCGGAAGATGCGAACGAGCCTCCACCACACCAGCCCGCAAACTTGGTGCCGTCTTTCATAGTCACGAGAACCCATTGCTCCTTCATGCCGGCGAACTTCCAATCCCACGCTGTAGGCATGACGTGGACGGGGCTGAGTCGGCACCATTGCAACAAGCGTCGCGTGAATTCCTTCTGGGCATTGACGCCGAGCAGCAGCCCAAAGAGGGCGGGTCCGACAAACACAAGAGCAAACCACGCGAGCGTCTTTCGGTAGCCCGGCTCATCGATGGACAACACCCAATCCACGCTCGGCAACGCGATGGCGTAGTAGATCAACGACAGAACCAAGTACGAGAGCGCTGCTTCAGTATGCGAGGGCATACGTCCGGTCAGGAACTGCGTACGCACGAACGATGCGATCAGGCCGGGGACGAGGAAGCCCAAAACCAGATACACGCTCTGAAGCGACTTGATCTCTGGCATCTCTGACTCGTTGACAGGGGGTCGAGGCCAACCTGTCCCAGACCAGCTTGCGGGCTGGGCTACGCGCGTTCGGCACTTTGGCTGCGCCCGAGTGGTACCTTTGGGCTTCCGAGTCCCGCAACACTTGCACGGCGTTGTCCACTGAACCCTGCCTTGTCGGACATGTCCGCCGATGTGAGGCGAGGTGTCCAAAAGGATGGGTCTTGACTTTTGGACGGTTTCGACTCATACGTGTAGAGGTCAATGGACATTTTGGAGTGAGACATGCCTCAAGACGGCCACCTTATCGGCTACGCGCGGACCTCGACCACAGACCAGCAAGCGGGCCTCGAAGCGCAGCTCCGCGACCTGAAGGTTGCGGGCTGTCGCAAAGTCTTCTCGGAGCAAGCATCGGCTGTCGGCGACAGACAGCAGCTCGACGCGGCGCTCGACTATGCCCGCGAGGGCGACACATTGGTCGTCACGAAGCTGGACCGCTTGGCGCGGTCGGCACGACATCTGTCGGAGCTTGTGGACCGGCTGGAGAGCGAGGGCGTGACGCTCCGCATCCTGAACTTCGGCGGCGATGCGGTAGACACGCGCGGGGCGACAGGCAGGCTCATGCTCAACATGTTCGCCGCGATGGCACAGTTCGAGCGCGAGATGATGTTAGAGCGTCAACGCGAAGGCATCGCCAAGGCCAAGGCAGAGGGCAAGTACAAGGGAAGGAAGCCGACAGCGCGGATAAAAGCGGACGAGGCCCTGCGATTATTCCGGGCTGGCAAGAAGGTGGCCCACATTGCCAAGGAGCTTGGGATTGGTCGTGGCAGCGTCTACCGTGCGCTCCAGACGGCGGGCATCGAGAACTACTCGGGCCCTCCTGCATAATGTGTGAGCGCTTGTCTGTCACTGACGAGGCCCTTCGCTCTGTCGCCTTAAGCGACTGCGATGCGGTTCGGTGGAGGGGGGTATGCCTGAGTGGGAGGAATTCAATTTTACGATTGGGCAAGAGCCCTCGCGACAGCTCACAACCGTCCGACACATCGCACATGTTCCCGAGGCTCGGCGCATCGTCGAGGATGAGCGGATAAAGGCGGGGCTCGTTTTTGATCACAGCCGTCTGAACACATCTCGGATCAGTGTGGCTTGGGTGTCCGCAAACACCTGGGGGCTCGGCTCAATCTACGGCACTGTGGAGTTTCAATTTTCCTGGGCCGATCTCGTGGCTGGGCAGCACATCTACTGGGTTGAAGCGATGAACTACAACCCCAGAGCCTATCGCCTGCTCTTAAGTCCGCGTGTCATCGAAAGCGACTTGGTCACTCCGTATGATCCCGCTACTCACCAAGGGCCGCTGAAACTTCTAGACGGCGTGTACTACTGGAATGGACAATACACCTCTGAGTTCATGATCGAAGACGATCTCAAGCTGAGTAGGTGCGAGGGGCTCGACTTCGTCATGCACCACCAGGGCATTTGCCGCCCGTATGGGTTCGGTTGTTTCGACCGGCAACACCAGCCGACCCCACAACGCTCCGGCGGGCGGCTGCTGGCCGCAGTGCTGGCACGAGGCACCCATGTGATTGATCAGCACCTAACCGCAGGCGCCCAACCCTTCACGCCTCTCGACTCTGCTTACTCGGGACTGGAGACCAGGTTCGCGGGCGTGCAATTCGGTGGAGCAGTAAACGCCGCTGGTCAGTGTCAAAATGTGGTGCGAGGCGCTCTCGCCCTCTATGCAATGGACGACTTCGAGAAGGCCGGTCATCTTCTGCGCCTGATCTCGTCGGTGGACGCCTTTAAGGAGGCATTGAAGGGGTTGGTCCGAACGCATTTCAACAATCCCGGATGGGAACCCGGCTGACGGTCGCACGCAATCAACGTCGGGGGAATTGGTCCATGTATTCCTGCAGCTTGGCGGCTGCATCTTGAAAGGCGTCTAGGGGCGTCTCGTAGGCTTGCCAAGTGCCTTGGGGGTCCATCCAGACCTTCAGAAGATCTGAAGTTACCTCCAGGGCGAAGCTGTCTTCGCGCAGTCCCATCTGTCCAAGACATTTGAGCAAGCGCTCGGCTATAGGCGGATGGCCGCCGCTCGTAGCGCCAACCGATGCTTCAAGCATCGCGACCCACACAAGGCCGAAACCCACCATCGTTGCCCGCGCCTCAAGCTCAAGTTCGCGCTGCTCAGGCTTCGTTCCCAATTCTCGGACTGGATCAGCACTCAACTCCCCACGAAGCCAATCAGTCGCTTGACTATCTGCTTCCGTTTCATAGATCGCCCTCTTTTTGCCCCCGTCTTCTTGATCGCGTTGCCCGTGAAGAAGAACGACGTGAGCGAGTTCGTGCCGGATTATCCACTCCAAGGTATTTTGAAACCAAAAATTTGCCCGCGCGTCATCACTGTCAAGGTCAGGGGAGGGGTCGGGTTTAGGAAGATCATGCCATCGGACCGCGCCGTTGCTTTCAGCAGGACCATTTAGCCTCATGAAATTTTGGGACAGGTCCATAAACAACATGCCGATGTCTTCGGCTGAGCCAGGCTCTATTTCGATCCGCGATTGCCCTGCTTTCTTTGCCTCTAACATTCGGCGCCCAAGACGAACGGCAGCTTGAGATGCCGCCCATAGGGTAGCTACTGCGGCCCAAGTGATTCTTACCGGACCATCTGGCAAAGAGACCGAAATTTCAGCACGCGAAAAGAAGTTCGGCGTAACCTGTTCATCGGTTAGGTCAAGCTGCACAGCGGCCGCGATCGGACCTGCGCTGACTTTCGCCCGGTTGAACACTTCGCGGATCATATTTTCCAAGCACAAAAATTCGGGCGCGAACAACATGGTAACCTCGTATCGAAAGGATGCCACTCTACACGCAACAGAGCTCCAGGTTCGATCACCGCGTTAGCGTCAGGTCCTAGCTACATAACGAAAGCCGCTAGGGAGGCAGCGGACATGGCAAAAGTCTATCGGACACTGGGGCAATAGGCGAACAGGTGGAGGGGGATGATGGCATACTGTTTTCGTTTAAAGTTCAGGATGGTCACGACGCTTGACCTTCCCACTCAAGACGCTGTGCTGGACGTTCCGGCGCTGGGGCAGTCGGCCACGATCAGATCCAACAAGCCGCGTGTGCCGGGCGTCGATCAATGGCTGTCGATCAAGTCGTGCGGGTACAATTCGGAAGAACAGGCGCGGGCGGCGGCTCTTCGCCTCAAGGATGCATTCTTGATTATTGGCGCTAATGGCTTGGGCGCAGATTTCGGCACGGATCGCGCCACCAGTCAGATGTCAGAGACTCTCAAGCAAAAGGCGAAAGACGAGTTCAACACCATCATCCGAGATGACGTGCACGGCATAGACGTGTTTGAGGATGGTTTGGTGCAACACTTCACGTTTGGAGCGCACGTGAGTGTCCAAACAGACGTCCCTGATCTGTCGCAACGTCTGATCACTGCAATGCAGTGTCCGGCGTTGACAAGCACCACACGGACTGGTCTGGAACTCATCAACGATTCGCTCTTTCCAATGCCAAATGAGGCTCGCTTCTTGCTGCGCATCTCGGCAGTTGAAGCCATGTCGGAGCAAGGGCAGAGATCGCCTGCCGTGCTAAAACTCATTGACGAGCTGATCAAAGTGATCCCTTGGCTGAGCGGACGACGCTCGGCTGTCGATGCGATGCGCCAAATCCTCAGGGATCAGAGGCGGCAAGGCGTGGGGCAGGCCTGTCGCGCAAAGCTCCGCCTCCGTCTAGGTCAGCCAACAGCAAAACGCTTCGCCGAGTTGTATGATTTGCGCAGCAAGTACGTCCACGAGGGCAAGGGGCGGGGCACGTTCCAACAGGCCGCCGCCGAGGCATACGATATTGCCCGGCGGCTGCTCGATGCCGAGATTAACGGAACGATAGTTGGGCCTGCGGATCAGACCGGTGACCAAGCAGAACGGGAGCGACGCACGTTCGGGAAACGTGCAATACTGGCGTGGCGGGTGCTCCTGGGTCGTGCTACATGAGCGCCACTGGCCGACGGTGTTGTTGAAGCGGAATTTGTAAGCGGATCAAGGTTCTGGCGTTCTGGCAGGCATCTCTTAAGTCGTCTCCCGTAGGGAGCGCCAAATTTGAGGCCGCCACCGTCAGATACAATGGGACGGAAGGCCGTGCTCAATCAGCGCAGCCTCGATCTTCAGATTCACATGTCAAACAGCCCGCGCTTTTCAGCGCATCACGTCGGCATCAGGGATGCAGGCGTGATTCATCAGCCCCGGAAGTCGTCAGGCGCGGGGCGCCGCCTTCATTTCCTTCCCCCTCAAACATGAGGGAGGGGAGCGCCGGTTAAGGCGCATCGTAACGAGGGGCACCTTTGTGAAGGCGCCCGCCCTCCGGCGCTCCACCTGTGGCGATTTTTGACGAGGCCCCCGGACTTCTTTCATCGGACCGGAGGACCACATCCTCACGTTATCCAGGCAGCATTTGCGCTGCCCTTCATCCGACATTGTCCAAGCCACTTAAGGCGGCCCCCTCATCGGGTGCGGCCGGTGACCTCGCTCCCTGGGACGCGGCACCGTCGGGCCGCGCCTGCAGGCGCCACACCTTGCTCCGTCAACCAGGCGACCCTAGACGACGCCCTCAACTGAGCAAGGCATGCCCGGTGTAGCGCGTCTGAAAGAGAAGAAAAGATTATTGCCGAATCGAGTGTGAATTCACTGGGGACACAGACCTGCGAGTCTTTCTGTCCAGACAAGCCGAAAAGGCGGTTAGGCTACGATGCGTCAGTTCGTTTCCGTATCCAGAACTCGCATCGACCTAGAATGGGAGCCGTCACGTCGTGTTTGATTTTGATCGCGTTATAGAGCGCCGCGGCAGTCACTCCTCGAAATGGGACCATATCGCGCGCCTTTCGGGCATCCAGGCTCCGGATGCCATCCCGATGTGGGTCGCGGACATGGATTTCGCGGCGCCCCCAGGCGTGACCGCGGCACTCAGGGTCGAAGTCGATCGTGCCGTCCACGGATATTATGCGGACACCGGGAGTTGGGCGGCGGCGCTGACGGATTGGATGGCGCGCCGTCACGGCCTGAAGCTGAGCCCAGGCTGGATCAGTCCAACGCCCGGGATTGTTTCAGGGCTCGGCCTCATCCTGCAGGCCGTCAGCGCTCCCGGCGATGAAGTCGTCGTTTTCCCGCCCGCGTATCACGCGTTTCGCAAGATCATCCTCGCCAACGACCGGCGCATCCTTGATGTGCAGCTTGTCGAGGCTGAAGGACGCTATTCGATGGACCTCGACTTGCTGGGCGAAAAAATAACGCCCAGGACAAAGGCCGTGTTCTTTTGCAACCCGCACAATCCGGGCGGCACCGTATGGCGCGCGGATGAGATTCGAGCGCTGGCATCGTTGTGCGCGGACCGTGATTTGATCCTCGTTTCCGATGAAATCCATTGCGATCTCGTCTTTGCCGGCGCCAGGCACGTTCCGACAATGTCGGCCGCCCCTGAGATCGCCGACCGCTTGATCACTTGCGTCGCGGCAACCAAGACCTTCAACCTCGCCGGCGCCCATGTCGGCGCATGCGTCACCTCGAATCCGGAATTGAAGCGCCGCCTCGACGCGCGGATCGCTGCGAGCGGGCTTGGCTCATACAACGGTTTCGGCATGGCGGCGACCGAGGCGGCTTGGCGGACCGGCGAAGCCTGGCTCGATGCTCTCATGCCTTATCTCGCCGGCAACCGCGATCTGTTCGATACGCGGATTGAAGCTGCCGCACCCGGTGCGCGGTCGATGCGTCTCGATGGCACCTACCTTGCGTGGGTGGATTTCTCGAAAACCGGCCTGGCGCCCGACGATGTCGCCGCCCGGGTCGCGACGGGTGCACGCATCTTCGCAAGCCCCGGCTCGCAGTTTGGGCCTGGCGGCGAGACATGGCTGCGCTTCAATTTCGCCACGCCGCGGCCGATCCTTGAGGATGCCGTGACAAGACTCGAAGCAGCGTTTCGGGACGTGCGCCGCGGCTAGCTCGGACCTGCCCGTCGAGGTCGCCATTCATGCCTCAAACCGTTCCGGGACGATCGGCGCCACCGATCGATATCGCTGTCGAAGCGACCGGCGAGCAGGACCGGCCGCTGCCGGTCGCCGGCTTCCAAGGCACACCCGAGGAGATCGAGCGGCAGTGGTACGAGCAGGTCTATCGCGGCCACGGCGACAGCATGGCGCAACTGACCTGGCGCGCCGTGCTGGTCGGCTCGTGCCTCGGCAGCGTGCTTTCGCTCACCAATCTCTATATCGGCCTCAAGGCCGGCTGGGGCTTCGGCGTCGCCATCACGGCTTGCATCCTGTCCTATGCGCTCTGGGCGGGCTTGCTCAAAGCCGGCATCGCACGCACGCCGATGACGATCCTCGAAAACAACTGCATGCAGTCGACGGCGAGCTCCGCCGGCTACTCCACGGGCGGCACGCTGGTCTCGGCCTTCGCGGCCTACATCATCATCAATCATCAGCCGATGTCCGTGCCGCTCATGCTGGCCTGGGTGTTCTTTATCGCCGTCCTCGGGGTCACGATGGCCATCCCGATGAAGCGGCAGATGATCAATATCGAGCAGCTGCGCTTCCCGTCCGGGATCGCTGCGGCTGAAACCCTGCGCGCCCTGCATGCGAAGAGCTCGCAGGGTCTGCGCGCCGCCAAGGCGCTGGGTCTCGCCGGGCTGATTGCCGCGATCGACAAATTCTGGGCGGAGGGGCTGTCGACGGTCAGTCAGAGCCTCGAACGTTTCTCGAGCGGGGCGCTGCTCACGGGCCTGCAGAAGTGGCTGCTCGGTGGTCACTACGAGGCTTGGGCGGGCCGCACCGTGGTGTTTTCCTGGGATTTCATATTTCTCGCCGCCGGCGCGATCACCGGCATGCGGGTCTGCGCCACCATGTTCGTCTCGGGCACGTTGTGTTGGGCTGTGGTCGTGCCGGTCCTGCAGGCGAATGGCGTCATCGAAGGCGCGGGCTTCGCCGCCATCGTGCAGTGGACGCTCTGGTTCGGCGCATCCTGCATGGTGGCCTCGGGATTGTTGAGCTTCGCGCTGAGCTGGCGCACGGCTTTGAGCGCGTTCCGCGACCTTGGGCAAATGCTCTCGTTACGCTCGGCGCTAGCCCATGTCCCGGAAAAGTGGGCACCGGTTTTCCGAAAAGGACATGCGCAAACGCAAGAATCTAGAGTGAGCGAAGCGCACCGCATCGAGGCGCCCATGAGCTGGTTTGCCTTGGGCCAAATCGTGTCGCTTGTGGCGCTGGCATGGCTCGGTCACGCGAGCTTCGGCATGCCGGTCTGGGAAAGTTTCCTCGCGGTGGTGCTGTCGTTCCTGCTGGCGCTGGTCGCCTGCCGCGTGACAGGCGAGACCGATACGACGCCGGTCGGCGCAATGGGCAAGGTCACGCAGCTCACCTTCGGCGCATTGAGCCCCGGCAACGTCAACGTCAACCTGATGAGCGCCAACATCACGGCCGGCGCGGCGACGTCGGCGGCCGACCTGCTCACCGACTTGAAGAGCGGCTACCTGCTGGGTGCCAACCCCCGTCAGCAGTTCCTGGCGCAGTTCGCCGGCATCTTCGTCGGCACGATCGTCACGGTGCTCGCATTCGCGGCCCTGGTGCCCAACGCGCAGGTGCTCGGCACCGACCAGTTCCCGGCGCCCGCCGCCCAGACCTGGTCCGCCGTTGCCATCGCGCTGGGCCAGGGCCTGTCCTCGCTTGGGCCGATCAAGCTGTGGCTGATCGTTGCCGGCAGTGTCGTCGGCGTGGTGCTCACACTCGCGCCTGTCCTGCTGCCGAAATACGAGGCGTATCTTCCCTCCGCGTCAGCGTTCGGCCTCGCCTGGGTGTTTCACTGGTACTACGGGCTGTTGTTCTTCCTGGGGGCGCTTATTGCGTTCCTGCTAGAGCGGCGAAAACCGAAGCTCGCCGAAGAGTTCGCGTTCCCGGTGGCCTCGGGCGTGGTGGCTGGAGGCTCGCTGATGGGCGTGGTCCTCGTGCTCTGGGCCAACGGCGGCAGCATTCTCAGCAAGCTGTTTGGCGGTTGACGAGACGCGGCGTGGCGTATGGCGATTTTTGACGAGGCCCCCGGGACTTCTTCGCCGGACCGAAGGGCTCAAGCCACCACTCACGTTATCCCGGCAGCATTTGCGCTGCCTTCATCCGACGAGTCGCAGCCATTGACGGCAGCCCCTCATCGAGGGCGGCTGGTCACGCGACTGTCAGTGTTCGGATTTACGAGCTTCAGCGATGTTCAGCCGGTAAACAAAGCCGTGCTTTTGCAGCAACGCGAGAAGGTTGCCTCCGTCCAACAGTGTAATCGGTTTGTTCTTGGAAAATTCGTAAGAGTCTGCTCCGAAGGAACTGGTCGTCACCAATATCCCCCTATTCGCCCCCTCAGCCTGCACAGTTCCAAACAGATCGCGTACCGACGATACGTCAACAGTATTTGTATAGCGCTTGGCTTGGATCACAATCTTTCCGCCACGTATTGGATCCGGGTCAAAGACGATGCAGTCCACGCCACGGTCTCTTGAGGATTGCGTGACTCGAACATCTGCCCCGGTTGCTTTGAACTCGAGTTCGAACAATTGCCGGACAAGGTGCTCAAAATCCTGCCAATCTAAAGCCGCAAGGTTTTCGCCTTGGGTTTTCTCACCCAGAACGTCGCGTGACTCGATGATGCGTTTGTCATTCTTGTTGAACACAACAACGGGCTGAACCGGGATCATATCGCTAAGGACCTTGGAGGCGATGCCGCGCCAAGAGCGAAATGTTTCGACGGGGTCAATATGCTGACGCTCAATCGCCGCTGCTTCCTGGCGCGTTGTAATGACTGACGCGATGATCGACTCTTTGTCGTTTCCGTCAGACGGATTTTTGTAGTGAGAGACAATGTTTGCAGCGACAGCATCAATATCCGATACGAAGTCGGAGGTCGCAGCGTCATACACCGTCCTGACCAAAAGCGAATATATGAGCTGATTGTACCAGAAAGGTTGCTCGCGCTTGGGAGCGGGGCCCAGTTTGCTGGATGATGTCGTTTTCTTGGTCTGGACGAAGTCAACGTTCCATGCAGCTGGTACCGTGATTTCCAAGAGAAGAACTCGTTTTTCTTTGTCAGACCTTATGGTGATTATCCGCGGAATGCGCACCTTCATGGGAGTCGCATTCAGAATCATTGATATCGACTGCTCGGCTGATGCGCTTTCAGCAAGGAATGCCTTGATGTCATCCAAGCGAGCCAAGTCGTAAGCGCGCTTCTGTTCTGACCATTGCTTTAAAGCGTGATCGTAGTTTTGTGCCAGCGACTTCTTCTGATCTTCAAATGCTGTCACAGCCTGTCGATAGTTGCGCACGAAAGAGGACCCTTCGTATGATTGAAGTTGGGTCCGTCGGTTAGCCTCGTTCCTTTGGTCGATTTGGTCACATTGTTCGCGCCACTCTTCGACTTGGCGAGCGTGATCTGCTTTACGGAAAGCCGATGTGAGCGCCCAATGCAAATCGATCAATCCGAGCGTTATACAGCGAGAGAAAGCAGTGGCTCTCGGCCCGCTTGGTAGCGTGGGAGCCTCGGGATGAGGTTCGCGTTCGAATCGTCGCGCTTCTGCTATCGGTGCTGGTGCCTTCGGATGGTTTAACGTCGGCCGCGGTGCTGAAAATTCACGATCAAAATGGTGCTTCAAGGAGATCGCATCCGCCTTAAGGATGCTCGCGATGGACTCGGTTTCAATTGTGAATCGATCGGTGTTGGAAAACGGAATCGCTTCGGTGACGAACCAATTCGCATCGAAAAGATATGCGGGGCTTTGCAGACTTTGATATTGCCATAATGAATAGTCCGGATGGATTACGCTACCATCCGGCGAGTAATACTCGTTCGGATCGAACACGGCGGGTTTGTGCTCCGCGGCTCTGAAATATGATTTGGAGCGTCGTCTCATCCCTGATCCATCGCCGGGGAACACCCGTTTAAAGAACGCGCTCCCCAAGGCTAGTCGGCAGGCGCCACTCAATCCAGGCTAGATTGACGGGGAGGTGCGAACTGCCTGATTGCGGCGTCCAGTGACGCAAGCAAAAAGCCGCGGCAATAGGATCGCCCTACGCTTCCACCTCCGGTGGGCCCTGTTCAGCGGGCGTTTTTCGCCCTTTAGCCTCTTCGCTACTTCTGGTAGAATTTTAGAAGGTATGCATAGCACGTCTGGGTCGCAGCTGCCGCGGCGGAGGGGGACGAATATGACTGAATATCTTGCCTATGGAACTGTGGGGCTTGGGCTTGCGCTTGCCGTTCTTACAGTTGGTCTCTTGATCGCCGAAGGGAAGAATAAACCTCCGCGAAACTCAATGTTGGCGGCAATTTACGTGTTCATGGCCTTTTCGCTCGTGCTGGTAGGACTCGGCCTTTTCAGCGAATACCGCAAGTCAGGTGAAGTGAATTCGGAGCTGCTCGCCGATCTCAGAAAGCGAGTGCAGCCGGAATTGGAGAAGGCCAAGGATCACGCAGATGGCGCATACCGCGCCGGTGATAGGCAGAATTGCAATGCCAATGCTGGATTCGCGAGAGACAACATCAAGGAAGCAATTGCTCTGCTCAACCGATGAATGTACTTGGCGGACCCGCCTAAAGTCGCCACGAGGGAGCTTGAGGCTCGACCACTTGCAAACGGCGCACTCATACACTAAATGCGTGTACTCTTCGCAATCCAGCGAATGAACCAGGCGTCCAAACATGCGGCAGTCGCAGCAAACATCTGTGCTGATGACGGAAGGGCTAACACCCTCGTCCGCCGCTATTCTGCTTTGGGCCTGACCGAACGTCTCACCTGACAATCGATGCAGCTCGGAGCGGAAGCGGCTCCGGGCGCCGAGCGGGCTCTCGCGGTGCCTTGAGTCGTGCAAACCAGCACGAGAGCTCAAGCACCACAGGTGTCCTATGTCCAAAGAGAAGTTCATCCGCCGGAAGCCCAACTGCAACGTTGGCACGATCGGCCACGTGGACCATGGCAAGACGACGCTGACGGCGGCGATGACGAAGGTCTCGGCCGATCACGGCTGGGGCGCGTTCGTCTCGTATCAGGACGTCGCCAAGGCGTCGGCTGCGCAAGGTACGCGCGACGACTCGAAGATCCTGACCATCGCGACGAGCCACGTCGAGTATTCGACGGCGGCGCGGCACTACTCGCACGTCGACTGCCCGGGCCACGAGGATTATGTGAAGAACATGATCACGGGCGCGGCGCAGATGGACGGCGCGATCCTGGTCGTCTCTGCGACCGACGGGCCGATGCCGCAGACGCGCGAGCACATCCTGCTGGCGCGCCAGGTCGGCGTGCCGCGCATCGTGGTGTTCCTGAACAAGTGCGATGTCGCGGACGATCCGGAGCTGCTCGATCTGGTCGAGATCGAGGTGCGCGATCTGTTGTCGAAGTACCAGTACGACGGCGAGAACGCGCCGGTGGTGCGCGGCTCCGCGATCAAGGCGCTGCGCGGCGAGCAGGGTCCGCTGGCGGATCAGGCCATCCTGAAGCTGTTCGCGGCGCTCGATGGCTTCATCGAGCTGCCCGAGCGTCCGACGGACCGGCCGTTCCTGATGCCGATCGAGAGCGTGCAGTCGATCTCGGGCCGCGGCACGGTGGTGACCGGGCTCGTCGAGCGCGGCATCGTCAAGCTCGGCGACGAGGTCGAGATCGTCGGCTACGGCGAGACCCGGAAGTCGGTGGTCACCGGCCTCGAGACCTACCGGAAGATCCTCGAGCAGGGGGAGGCCGGCGACAACGTCGGCTGCCTGCTGCGCGGGGTCGACCGGGATGCGGTGCAGCGGGGTCAGGTGCTGTCGAAGCCGGGCGCAGCGAAGCCGCACAAGGCGTTCCGGGCGGAGGTGTATGTGCTGCGGAAGGACGAAGGCGGGCGTCACACGCCCTTCTTCGGCAACTACCGTCCGCAGTTCTACTTCCGCACTGCCGACGTCACCGGCACCGTCAGTCTCGGCGACGGCGTCGAGATGGTGATGCCGGGCGACAGTGCCGAGCTCTCGATCGAGCTCAACAAGGCGATCGCGTTGGAAGAGCGGTCGCGCTTTGCGATCCGTGAAGGCAACCGCACCGTCGGTGCCGGCATCGTGACGCAGATCATCGAGTGAGCGATGGGGGCCCCGTGACACGGGCCCCCATTTGTTTGAAGTCAGGGCGTGGCGGGGAGCCGCGCGCAGGTGATCACCACCGTCGGGCTCAGCATTCCCACACAGCGGGCGGTCCGCGGCGGCGCGATGAACGGCGCCGACTGCATCTCGCTCGCTCCGCTGACGCAATAGGCCGCGATCATCGTCTCGTCCGCATTGCACGAGGCCGAGGGCTGGCCGCGAACCATGCGAAGCGTCACGCCCGCCGCGCCGGGCTCGCCCTTTGGCCCCGGTGGTCCAGCGTCACCCTTGTCGCCTTTGGAGCCCGTTGGTCCCGCGTCACCCTTGGGACCGGGCGGCCCCGCGTCACCCTTGAGGCCCGTCGCGTCGCCGCCGGAACCTGGCGGTCCGGCGTCGCCCTTGGGACCGGCAGGTCCTGTGTCCCCCTTGGGGCCGGGCGGTCCTTGTTCGCCTTTGGCGCCCTGCGGTCCTGGTGCTCCCTGCCGGCCCGGCTCGCCGGGTGGTCCTTGCTCCCCCTGGGCACCCGGGTCGCCTTTTGCGCCGGTCTCTCCCTTCAGGCCCGGCTCTCCCTTCGCGCCGGGCGCGCCGCTCTCGCCGATAGGGCCCGCAGCGCCCTGGTTTCCTGGTGGACCCTGAGGTCCCGGCGCTCCGGGCGCGCCTGCGGGACCAGGCGCTCCCTGCGGTCCGGGCGGACCTTGTTCGCCGGGCTGTGGGACGGGAGCCTGGGCGTTGGAGCTTTGGCCTGTGCCATCATCGGACTTGTTGCCGTGCCCCACCGTCCCGGAGGCGCGGATCACCAGGTCTTTCAGAGAATCAAAAGCGTCGAGATCGGCGAACAGCGTCCACGCGCCGACGGTCACCGCCGCGCTGCACGTCAGAGTCACCAGCCAGGCCGCCCGGGTGTCCATGGGCATCCAATCGGAACCAACACTCAACAAAGCCACGTGCGCCGCTCAAGGCCGTTCACGCCCCCGAGCCCGCAGGCAAATTGTCATCAGAATTTCGAGGGGCGCAAATGTGGCAGGAGCCACCCCGCGGCCTCAGCCGTGGTTGTGCTTGAAATCCTCGTAGGCCTTCGCAAGCCCCTCGCGCAGCGGGATCTTGGCGCGCCACCCGAGCGCCGTGAGCTTCGTCGTGTCGACGAGCTTCCGTGGCGTGCCGTCGGGCTTCGAGGTGTCGTAGACGAGCTTGCCCTTGAAGCCGACCACGTCGGCGATGGTCTCGGCGAACTCCGCGATGGTCATGTCGGTGCCGATGCCGATGTTGACCATCTCCTCGCCGGAGTAGCGTTGCATCAGGAACACGCAGGCGTCGGCGAGATCGTCGGCGCAGAGGAATTCGCGCCGCGGCGTGCCGGTGCCCCAGATCGTCACCGATGAGGCGCCGCTGAGCTTGGCTTCGTGCATGCGGCGGATCAGCGCCGCCGGCACATGGCTGTTGTCCGGGTGATAGTTGTCGCGCAGGCCGTAGAGATTGGTCGGCATCACCGAGATGAAGTCGGCGCCGTATTGCCGGCGATACGCCTGGCAGAGCTTGATGCCGGCGATCTTGGCGACCGCGTACCATTCGTTGGTCGGCTCGAGCGGTCCCGACAGCAGCGCGCTTTCCGGCATCGGCTGCGGCGCCATCTTGGGAAACACGCAGGTCGAGCCGAGGAACAAAAGCTTCTTCACGCCGGCCTTGTAGGCCGAGTGGATCACGGCAAGCTCGATGGCGAGATTGTCGTAGAGGAATTCCGCGGGCAGCGAGTCGTTGGCCTTGATGCCGCCGACCTTGGCGGCGGCGCAGAACACCGCGTGAGGCTTCGCGCGCTCGATCCAGGCCTCGACGTCGGCCTGGCGGCGCAGGTCAACCTCGTCGCGGCCGGCGACGATGACGTCGCAATGCTCGCTCGCAAGCCTGCGCACGATGGCGGAGCCTGCCATGCCGCGATGACCCGCCACCCAGACGCGCTTGCCTTTGAGATCGAACGGCTCGGACATTGATCGGCTTTGCTGGTGCTTATTCCTATATGGCGAACCGCTTCATGCCCGGAAACGCACGGGGATGCAATTGCCGGCGCGTTCCGCGAATCCATGCGTTGCGGTCATCTGCGCATGTTCTTGCCGTCGTGTTGCCGATGGCGCAGTTTAACGCGCCGGCTGGCGGGTTGAGGGCGAAGCGATGGTTCGGGTTGGGTCCTGGTTTGCGGTGTCGTGTCTTGCGCTTGCACTGTCGATCGGCAGCGCAAGCGCGCAATCGGGCAAGACCATCCGGCTGGTCGTGCCCGTGCCGCCCGGCGCCTCGACCGATGCGGTGGCGCGGCTGATGGCCGAGCAGATCGGCCGGGCCCAGGGCGTCACCATCGTGGTCGAGAACCGTCCCGGTGCGAGCGGCATGATCGGCACCGAGCAGGTGTCGCGCGCGGCGCCCGACGGCAACACGCTGCTGATGACCGCGAACACGTATCTGATCGACGCGCAGACCCGGAAGGCGAACTACCATCCGGTCACGGCGTTCGAGCCGATCTGTTTGTTGGTTCAGTCGCCCGCGGTGTTCGTGGTCAACAGCGCATCGCCCTACCGATCACTGAAGGACCTGCTCGACGATGCGCGGAAGAAGCCCGGCGAATTGTCCATGGCTGCGGTCGGCCCGGGCTCGACGTTCCAGATGGGCTTCACTCAGATGACCAAGACGGCGGGCGTGACCATGACTTACGTGCCTTACGCGGGCAGCGCACCGGCCGCGACCGCGGTGATGGGCCAGCACGTCACGTCGGCCTTCGCCGGCTGGGCCGTGGTGTCGGAGAACGTGAAGGCCGACAAGCTCCGCACGCTTGGCGTCGCGACGGCCAAGCGTATCGAGCCGTTGCCGGACGTGCCGACCTTCGACGAGCAGGGCTTCAAGAATCTCGAGGTCGACAATTGGTTCGGCATCGTCGCGCCGGCGCATACGCCGAAGGACACCATCGCGCAGATCAGCGGCTGGCTGCAGGCCGCGCTGAAAGACCCCGAGGTCAAGGCCAAGCTCGCGCTGCAGGGGCTCTATCCGGTCGGCCAGTGCGGCGACGAGTTCGCGAGCTACATCCGCCGGCGCTTCGATGAGTACGGCGTGATGATCAAGGAATCGAACATCAAGGCCGAGTAGGCGCGTTGCGCGCAAGATAAGGACGTCGGGGATGAAACGGCCATCGCGGGCGCGGGTCTCGCCTGCTCAAGACGGTAAAGCGGCCGTCGAGCCGATCCTGCCGGTGAAGATTCCGCACACGAGTGCACGACTCGCGCGCGGCATCCGCGCCGGACGCTGGGTGTTCGCCACCGGACAGGCCGCGACCGATTACGTCAACGGGATTGCGTCCGATGTCGAGCAGGCGGCGCGGCCGCTCAATGGCGAGTCGCAATACAAGCGCGAGTCGCGGCGCATCTATCGCAACTTGAAGGAGGTGCTGGCGAAAGCCAAAGCTGACTTCACCGACGTGGTGCGCGTCGACCAGTACTATTCGGCGCAGCGCGCCATGCATCCCTATCATCAGGTGCGCCACGAGGTGTTCGGCTCGAAGATTCCGCCGTCGACCTCGAACCTGCATCAGCGCTTTTCCCGCACCGGCCAGACCATCGAGATCCAGATCATGGCCGCGGTGCCGGGGCCGGGCTTCAAGGCCAGGCACGAGACCGCGAAGGCGGGCTACAGCATTCCGCAGGTGTCGGGCTATAGCCCGGCGCTGAGCGCCGGCGACTTCCGCTTCATTCCAGGCCAGACCGCGGAGTCGATGAGCGATGACGGGCCGGCGCTCGATCCCGAAGTGCGCGATCCGCGCGCGCCGTGGCGCAAATGGCCGGTGAAGCTCGAGAGCGAGTTCATCATCAAGAAGAAGCTCTTGCCGTCGCTGAAGGCCGCGGGCGCGAGCGCTGAGAGCATCGTGAAGGCGCAGGTCTATCTCACCGACCGCGAAGATGTTCCGGGCTTCAACGAAGTGTGGATGTCGTACTTCAAGAACAGCCCGCCGGCGACGACGATCATCGCGACCTCGAAGCCGGGCTTCGCCATCAACGAGCTCCTGATGGAGATCAACACCATCTCGCTCGCCGCCAAGGGCAAGACGCAGCGCGAGCCGATCCGCGGCGGCGAGCCGCCGCTGTTCGACGGCTGGGTGTCGGCCGTCAAAGCCGGCGATCTGTTGTTCCTCTCGGGCTTGCTGGCGGTGGAGGGCGGCCGGCTGATCGCCGAAGCGCAGGTCGATCCGCGCCAGCCGTTCTACGGCATTCCGATCAAGGCCGAGATGCGTTCCATCATCCGGCAGGCCGAAGCGATCTGCCGCGCCGCCGGTACCTCTCTGCGGAACGCCGTGCGCATTCAGCAATTCCACACCGACCTGGCCGATCTTCCCGCTGCGATCGAAGTCTGGGACGAGGCGATGGATCACGCGCCGTTGCCGCTGTCGCCGGTAGAGACCGCGTGGCTGCCGGTTCCCGGCGCACGCGTGCAGGTCGATCTGTGGGTTTACGTGCCGGCCTGAAAGAGATGCGAAGCACGCCGTCTCTGTTGTAAGATCGGCGCAACGCATCGAGGCGAAACAACAAGGAGCAGCCCATGCTCAGAGCAGAACAGAACAAATTCGCGACCGAGACCGGCCCCGGCACGCCGATGGGCAACCTGTTCCGGCGCTACTGGATCCCGGCGATGCATGCGTCGGAGCTGCCGGAGAACGAATGCCCGCCGGTGCGCATCAAGCTGATGTCGGAGCGGCTGCTCGCCTGGCGCGACACCCAGGGCCGTTACGCGCTGACTGACGAGTTCTGCGCGCACCGCGGCGTGTCGCTGTGGTTCGGGCGGAACGAGCAGAACGGGCTGCGTTGTCCGTATCACGGCTGGAAATACGACCACACCGGCCAGTGCATCGAGGTGCCGTCGGAGCCGAGCGAAAGCGGCTTCTGCCAGAAGGTCAAATTGAAGTCCTATCCGCTGATCGAGCGCGGCGGAATTCTCTGGGCCTACATGGGCCCGCCGGAGCAGCAGCCGCCGTTCCCGGAATTCGAATGGGCGATGCTGCCGGAGTCTCACGTCTACAATTCGAAACGTCTGCAGGAGTGCAACTACCTGCAGGCGATGGAAGGCGGAATCGACTCCAGCCACGTGTCGTTCCTGCACTCCGGCGACATGCATCGCGATCCGCTGCACAAGAACACCAAGGGCGCGGGCTATCAGGCCGACCAGAAGCCGAAGTTCGAGATCGTGGAATCTTCGGGCGGCCTGTTCATCGCGGCGCGTCGCAACGCCGAGGAGGGGCATTACTACTGGCGCATCACCCAGTGGATCCTGCCCTGGTACACCATGGTGCCGCCCTATGGCGACAACGCGCTGAACGCGCATGCCTGGGTGCCGATCGACGACCACAACTGCTTCACCTGGACCTTCACCTATCATCCGACGCGCAAGCTCTCCGACATGGAGATCGACGTGATGCAGAAGGGCGGCGGCACGCATGTGGTGTTGATCCCGGACGGCTCGTTCCGGCCGACCATCAATATGGACAACGACTACATGATGGATCGCGCGGCGCAGAAGCGCGGCGAGACCTATTGCGGCGTGCGCGGCATCGCGATGCAGGATGCGGCTGTGCAGGAGAGCATGGGGCCGATCCAGGATCGCTCGAAGGAGAACCTGGTCTCGACCGACAACGCCATCATCATGGCGCGGGCGCGGCTCCTCAAGATCGCGCGCGACCTCGAGAAAGGCATCGCGCCGCCGGGCCTGCAGCCGCCGGAGCAGCGCGTGCGATCGGCGACCTTCGTGCTGCCGCACAACGTGCCGTTCGCCGAAGCCAAGCGCGAGGACCTGACGGTCCGCGAAGGCGTGTCGCATACGTCGATCTGAGTTGATGATGAGCACAGAACTCGACGCACGGGCGGCGGGCGGCCGCCGCCTCAAGGAGAAGGTTTGCATCGTCACGGGAGCCGGGCAGGGCATCGGCCGCTCCACGGCCAAGCGGCTCGGCGCCGAGGGCGGCATCATCGTCGTTGCTGACCGCGTCGACGAAGGCGCGACACAGACCATCGCAGAATTGCGCGAGCACGGCGTCGAGGCGCTGAAGGTGCTGGTCGATCTTTCGACCTTCGCGGGCGCCAAGGACATGATCGACAGGACGGTGGCGGCCTACGGCCGTGTCGATGTGCTGGTCAACAACGTGGGCGGCACGATCTTCATCAAGCCGTTTCACCTCTACACCGAGGAAGAAGTGCGGATGGAGCTCGAGCGCTCGCTCTATCCGACGCTGTGGTGCTGCCTCGCAGCCCTGCCGGTGATGATGCAGCAGAAGTCCGGCTCGATCGTCAATGTCGGCTCGCAGTCGACGCGCGGGCTCTATCGGCTGCCTTACGCCACCAGCAAGGGCGGCATCCTGGCGATGACCAAGGTGCTGGCGATGGAATACGGCCGCTACGGCATCCGCATCAACGCCATGGCGCCGGGCGGCACCGAGATCTCCGACCGCGTGGTGCCCCGCCAGTTCATCAAGCCCGGCATGACGGTCGAGGAGCCCGACGACGAGGCGGCCTATCGCCGTGAGATGGGCGAAGACATCCGCAACCAGCAGGCGCTGAAGCGCCGCGGGTTGCCGGAGGAGCAGGCCGCCGCGATCGCGTTTCTGGCGTCGGAAGACGCGAGCTTCATCACCGGCCAGGTGATCAACTGCAGCGGCGGGCAGTCGTAGAGGCGCGCTGCTAGTCGAGCTTCACGACGCGCAGCCGCAGCGCGTTGCCGATCACGCTCACCGACGACAGCGCCATCGCCAGCGCTGCAATGATCGGCGAGAGGAGAATGCCAAACATCGGATAGAGCACGCCGGCCGCGATCGGCACGCCCGCGGCGTTGTAGATGAACGCGAAGAACAGGTTCTGCCGGATGTTGCTCATCACGGCTTTCGACAGCGCGCGCGCCTTCACGATCCCGCGGAGATCGCCCTTGAGCAGCGTGACGCCGGCGCTTTCCATCGCCACGTCCGTGCCGCTGCCCATCGCGATACCAACGTCGGCTGCGGCCAGCGCCGGGGCGTCGTTGACGCCGTCGCCCGCCATGGCGACCACGCGGCCGGCGCGCTTGAACTTGTCGACCACCGCGCTTTTGCCATCGGGCAACACCTCGGCCTCCACCTCGGTGAGTCCGAGCCTGCGCGCCACAGCCTCAGCCGTGGTGCGGTTGTCGCCGGTCAGCATCACGATGCGAATGCCGTCGGCTTTCAGCGAAGCGAGCGCCTCCGGCGTGCTGGCCTTCACCGGGTCGGCGATCGCGATCGCGCCGGAAACCTTGCCGTCGATGGCGGCGAAGATCGCGGTCGCGCCTTCGCGGCGCTGTTGCTCAGCCCAGGCTTCGAGCGCGTCGGTCGTGATGCCGAGCTCGCGGAGGAAACTGGCGTTGCCGAGCACCACGCGGCGGCGCTCGATCATGCCGATGGCGCCCTTGCCGGTGGGCGAGTCGAAGCCTCGCACCGGGAGAAGCTCGATCCTGCGCTCGGCTGCCGCTTCGACGATGGCGCGGGCGAGCGGGTGCTCGCTGGCGTGCTCGACGCTTGCCGCGTAGCGCAACATCTGCGTTTCGTCGATGCCTGCGACAGTGGACAGCGCCACCACCTTGGGCCGGCCTTCGGTCAGAGTGCCGGTCTTGTCGACCACCAGCGTGTCGACCTTCTCGATGCGCTCCAGCGCCTCGGCGTTCTTGATCAGCACGCCGGCCTGGGCGCCGCGGCCGACGCCGACCATGATCGACATCGGCGTGGCAAGGCCCAGCGCACAGGGGCAGGCGATGATCAGCACGGCAACGGCGGCAATCAGCCCGTAGGCCAGCCGCGGCTCGGGGCCGTACAGCGCCCAGGCCGCAAAGGCCAGCGCCGCCACCGCGATGACAGCCGGCACGAACCAGCCGGCGACCTGGTCGGCGAGCCTCTGGATCGGAGCGCGCGAGCGCTGCGCCGCGGCCACCATCTGCACGATCTGCGACAGCATGGTGTCGCGGCCGACCTTCTCGGCGCGCATGACGAAACCGCCGCTGCGGTTGATGGTGCCGGCAATCACCTTGGCGCCGGCATCCTTGGTGACCGGCAAGGACTCGCCCGTGACCATCGACTCGTCGAGCGTCGAATGGCCTTCGGTCAGCACACCGTCGACCGGCACTTTTTCGCCCGGCCGCACGCGCAGGAGATCGCTGACGGCGACGCTGTCCAGCGACACCTCTTCCTCCTTGCCGTCGGCGCTGATGCGGCGTGCGGTCTTCGGCGCGAGATCGAGCAGCGCGCGGATCGCGCCGGAGGTCTGCTCGCGGGCGCGGAGCTCAAGCACCTGGCCGAGCAGCACAAGGACAGTGATCACGGCAGCCGCTTCGAAATAGACCGCGACCGCGCCATGCGCGTCGCGGAACGCCGGCGGGAACGCGAAGGGTGCGAGAGTGGCGACGACGCTGTAGAGCCAGGCCACGCCGGTGCCGAGCGCGATCAGCGTGAACATGTTGAGATTGCGCGTGACGAGCGACTGTGCGCCGCGCACGAAGAACGGCCAGCCGGCCCACAGCACCACGGGCGTGGCGAGCACGAACTGAATCCAGTTCGATATCGATGGCGCGACCAGCATCCCGAACAGATGCCCGCCCATCTCCAGTGCGACCACGGGGACCGAGAGAACGAGGCCGATCCAGAACCGCCGCGTCATGTCGGCGAGCTCCGGATTGGGGCCGGTGTCGGCGCTGGGCATCTCCGGCTCCAGCGCCATGCCGCAGATCGGGCAGGAGCCCGGGCCGAGCTGCCGGATCTCCGGATGCATCGGGCAGGTGTAGATCGTGCCTTCCGGCATCGGCTCGGCAGCCGTTTTCGGGCCGAGATATTTGTTCGGATCGGCGGCGAATTTGGTCCGGCAGCCGCCGGAGCAGAAGTAGTGGGTCTCGTTCTGATGGGTGTGTTTATGCGGCGTGGTTGCGGGATCGACCGTCATGCCGCAGACGGGATCAAGCGCCTTGGCCCCCGCGGGAGCGGCATGTCCGGCATGATGGTGTGCGTGGTCGTGGCCAGCGTGGTGGTGAGAATGATCCGTCATGACTTCGCCGCCTGCTTGAAACATATACCCTGGGGGGGTATATAGAGCGCATGCAAGCCGAAGCCAAGACGTCGATTCTCAAAAGGCTCCAGCGGATCGAAGGGCAGGTGCGCGGGTTGTCGCGCATGGTCGAGGAAGACCGCTACTGCATCGACATCGTGACGCAGCTTTCAGCGGTGCGGGCTGCGCTGCGTGCGGCCGAAGACGAGGTCATGCGCGATCACGCCGCGCATTGCATCGAGCATGCGATCGCGAGCGGCAACAAAGGCGAGCAGCGGAAGAAAGTCGCCGAGCTGATGGACGTGCTGGCCCGTTCGACCCGTTAGGTCAGGCCGATCGTTTCTGCATGCCGAACAGAAACACCGCCGCGACCGCAAACCCTACGATAAGCCCGTTGGAGAACTCCGGCAGCGCCCGGATTTCCTTTTCGACCATCGCCGAGGTCGCGAGCAGCGCCGGCACGCCGCCTTGCAGGTAGAGCAGCACGACGCCGCCGGCTGCGAGCGCCAGCGCGATGTTGCGGAACATGGATGAGGCGATCAGCGCACTCACCAGGATCGCGGCGACGGCAATGCCGACGATAAATTCCTGGCTCTGGAAGGCCGAGAGATTGAGATTCATGTCCACCTCCACGACGCTCGCGTCGCGATGTTTCTCGAGGTGGCCTCCTCGTTGGCGCTAATCTGCAATGGCCTTTTGGGCTGCGCAAGGATGGTTACCGCTGCTTAATCGATATATGGGCGGCATATATCGACGAGATACGATATCTTGTGGCTTTGACCCGAAACGGGCCATTTAACCTTTGATTATGGTTAATTGGTTGACGCGCGCGCTGGCGCTGCCGTCGCCTGCGCGCAAACCGGCACTTTTGTCGCGCGGAATTCGCGCATGACGGCTCCACCAATCCGTTTCGTGGACACCCGCATCCGCTTCTGGCACATGAATTTTCGACGAAAATATTGCCGCGCGGGCAGGGATGTCCGGAGCAGGGAGGAATGCAAATGTCCGACACCAAAATCACGTTTCAATCCATGGGCCGCAAGCTTTCGGGCGCGGTGCGGGTGCCGGACAGCGTGAAGCCCGGCGAGAAGCGGCCGGCCTTCATCGTCATGCACGGCTTCGGCAGCAATTCGAACTCGAGCAACGTGCTCGAGCCCTGCGCGATGTTCGAGAAGCTCGGCTATGTCACGCTGCGCTTCGACATGCCGGGCTGCGGCGAAAGCGAAGGCGAGCGCGGCAATCTCATTTGCCTGGAGCAGGTGCAGGCTGCGAGCGACGGCCTCACGTTCCTCGCCAAGCATCCGAATGTCGAAGCCGACCGCATTGGCCTGATCGGCTCGAGCTTTGGTGCTGCAATCGCGGTTTACACGATCGGCGTCGACAAGCGCGTGGCGGCTTCGATCTCGTCGGGCGGCTGGGGCGACGGCGAGCGCAAGTTCCGCGGCCAGCATCCAGGCGACGCAGCTTGGAAGAAATTCACCGACATGCTGGCGGAGGGCAAGCGCCACCGCGAGAAGACCGGTAAGTCGCTGATGGTGCCGCGTTACGACATCGTGCCGATCCCGGAGCATCTGCGCGGCCATCTCGCTTCGAACTCGATCCAGATGTTCACGGCTGAGACCGCGCAGAGCATGTATGACTTCCGCGCCGACGACGTGATCGGCAACGCGAACGGCCGGCCGATCCTGCTGCTGCATTCGTCGGTCGACTCGGTGACGCCGACCGAGCAGTCGATCGAGATGTTCAAGCGCGCCGGCCAGCCCTGCGACCTGCATCTGTTCGCCGAAACCGATCATTTCATGTTCGCCGAGAGCAACACCCGCGTGCGCACCGTGATCTACGACTGGCTGGAGAAGTATTTTCCGGTCCAGGCGCGGGCCGTCGCGGCGTAACGCCCATGGCCGAGAACAAGCGTTACGCGATCCCGGCAATGATCGCGTTCAGTCGCGATGCATTCATTGCGGCAGGGGTGCCGGAGGCGGATGCCGCGATTGTCGCCAAGCAGTTCATCGAGGCCGATCTCACCGGCTTCGATGCGCACGGCATTTTTCGCCTCGCGCCTTACGTGGCGCAGCTGAAGTCCGGTCGGGTCAAGGCCAAGGCCAACATCAAGGTGCTGCAGCGCGCGCCATCGACCGCGCTGGTCGATGGCGACGACGGCATCGGCCATCTGGTGATGACCTATGCGACGAACCTTGCGATCGAGCTCGCCAAGGAGACCGGCATCGGCTGGGTCGGCGCGCGCAACTCCAACCACGCCGGCGCCGCCGGTACCTATGCGGAGATGCCGGTCGCTCATGGCATGGTCGGCATCTATGCGGCGGTGTCGACCGTCAACCACATGGGCCCTTGGGGTGGCGCCGAGCCGATGATCGGCACCAACCCGATCGCAGTCGGCATTCCGGCCGGCAAGGAAGCGCCGGTGCTGCTCGATATCGCGACGTCGGTATCGTCGTTCGGCACCATCCGTCAGCGCCAGGTGACCGGCCAGCCGCTGGAAGAAGGCTGGGTGATCCACAGCAAGACCGGCGAGCCGATCCTCGATCCGAAGAAGGTCGGCGAGGGCGTGCTGCTGCCGATCGGCGACCACAAGGGCGCGGGCCTTGCGCTGATCATCGGATTGCTCGCAGGCGTGCTCAACGGCGCGGCTTTCGGCCACGACGTGGTCGATGCCTTGGGGCCGGGCAACAATCCGACCAACACCGGACAATTCGTCGTCGCGCTCGACGTGTCGCGCTTCATCGCGCCGCAGGTGTTCGCGGCCGAGATGGATCGTCATCTCAACGATCTGCGGTCGTCGCCGACGCTGCCGGGCTTCGACAAGATCCGGCTGCCGGGCGAGGACCGCCGCAAGCGCCGTGCCGACCGCAGCGTCAATGGTGTGACGCTGCCGGCGACCTTGATGAAGCAGCTCGACGAGCTCGCGGCCAACCTGAAGATCGAGCCGCTCGGCGCGCGCTAGCTGATATTCGGCTGCAAAGGATCGCCGTGTGGCTCTGGGTCCCCGCTTTCGCGGGGACGAACGGAGCAAGGGGATGCTCCAGGCCCAAGTATCAAGAGCGAATCTCTATCCCCGTTCGTCCCCGCGCATAGCCGTCTGGAGGACGGCGTCGCTTCGCTCGCCTATGGCGGGGACCCAGGGGCAATCGCCACGACTGCCAATTCAATCCGACCGATTCTAAGGCCCCTTGTTGTTCTCTTCGACCCAGGCGCGGACCTCCGGCAGCACGGCCGGAATGATCGCCTGGACTTCGGTGCGCGTCATGCCGGGCTTGACCCGCGTGTCGTAGAGGATGTTCAGCAGGTACTGGTCGTAGAGGTCGAAAAAGCCCATCTGGACGTCGTCGTTGAACATCGTCCAGGGCACCGTGGTGTCGTCGTTGATCGGGCCGAGCGCCTGCAGCAGCTCTTCGTAGACGCAATCGTAGAAGACGAATTCGCCGACGTCGGCGGTGATGATCACGTCCGAGCGCAGGATGCGCGAGCTCTCGTCCTTGCGGAAGCCCGACAGGCATTGCGGCTCGAGCGTGCGCTGGATGCGCCGCGCCCGGTCGATGCCGTAGATCGTGCGGATCATGCGCGACAGGTCGCGGTCGTTGACCAGCGACACGATCATGTTGGCGTCCTCGCGACTGTCGATGGTCGCGATTTCGAGATTGCGGATGCGGCTGCGAATGTCCGCAATGGCCGCTTCGACCTGCGGCGTGCGGTCGGGCGTGGCGCGATTGTCGATGAACACCTTGACCGGCCCGTCGTATTTGCGGATGCGGTCGACGCCGCCGGCGACGTGGAATTCGGCGCCGAACGTCACCTTGAAGAAGCCGTCGAGGATCTCGGCGTCGGTGAAGGTTCGCCGCTCGATCGAACGGCGATAGGCGATATCGGCGTTGTCGATGTCCGGGTTGGCCGCATAGGCCACGCCGGCTAACCCCGCCGTCAGTCCGAAAACGGCAGCAATATACCGTGGCGGGACGTGAAAAGCCGCAAAGGTTCGACAGACATCGCCGAACGTCATGATTGTCGCGCTCTGATGTCGCCCGCCATTGGCATCATGGCGGTTGATTCCGGACAGCGCAATGCTACCGGTGCATGCACCGCCCGCAATGCGGCGCTAGCTGGTCGCGGGAACCCGCGACGCCTTCATCTGCAGCGCGCGGATGCGGTCGGCGAGACTGCCTTTACCTTCCGCAGGCGCGCGTTCGCCGTTGGTCGGACGCGGCGCCTGGGCCGCGGCAGGCTCGTTCGCGAGCATCGCCTCGATCGGCGAATCGGAGCCTTCGAGCGCCACCGTCAGCCGCGCGATCTCGGCCGCGATGTCATTGATGCGCTCGCGCAGCAGCGCATTTTCCACGCGCTCGGCCGCCCAGGTCTGCTCGGCCTCGCGCTTCATGCTGCCGATCTCCTGCTGCAGCTTGACGCGTTCGGCCCGGGCCTGATTGAGCTGATCCTCCATCAGGGCCTTTTCCTTGACCAGGTTCTCGGTTGCGGCGCGGCTCTTGCCCGCGGCGCCGGAGAGTTCCTGGCGCAGATCGTTCTCGACTCTCTGGCTCTGGGCGATCGTCTCCTTGAGCTGCGAAATTTCGATCTCGCGCTCGGACAGGACCCTCACCTGCTCCGACATCCGGCCTTCGACCTCCTGGACGCGGCGCCCAAGCACCTCCGCTTCGGTGGTCTGCGCCACCAGCGCGCGCTCGAGATGAGAGACGCGGTCGCTGAGCTTCTCGACTCTGCCGCGCTCCTCCTGGAGCTCGGCCGTGGCCTTCGCGGCCTCCTTGCGTTCGCGGTTGAGACGGTCGCTGATCTCATGCGCTTCGCGCTCGTGGCCGGACACCCGATCCTTCAATGCCTCGACCTGAGTCCGGAGCGCGGTCGCCTCGACGCGGGTGCTGTCGGCGCTCGCAGAACGCTCGCCGAGATCGGAGGCGAGCCTTGAGAGCTCGCCCTGCTTTTCCTGGAGCATGCGCTCGGCTTCGCGCAGCGCGCCGATCTTGACCGAGTGTTCGGACTCGGTGGCGGAGAGTTGATCCTTCAGCGACTTCTCGCGCGCTTCGAGCGAGAAGATCGCGGCGGTCTTCTCGCCGAGCTCGACCTTCAGGCGGTTGATCGCATCGGTCTTCTTGCCGAGTTCCGCGAGCTGGCTCGTGGTCTTGGCTTTCATCTGCTCGACGGACAGCTCCAGCCGGCGCGTCGACATCGCAAACTCGGCGCGGAGCTGGTCCTTGTCGGCTTGAATCTCGGCCATCGACAGCGGCGTCGCCGCTTCGAGGCGCTTCATCGTCAGCCGGACCGCCCGATTATGAACAAGAGGAATGAGCACGAGCCCCAACAGGCTCGCGACGAAAAAACCAATGCCGAAAAACATGATCGGCTCGATCATGAACGGGGGGCCTCCATCCCGGAATGATGCCGAGCCACAACCATGCCACGCCCTTTCGGGCGCGGCCAGAATTACCGGCATTTACTCTAAATGCTTGGGGGCCTCGGCCCCGGTTTCATGGGGACCAAATGTGGCAAGGCCGAGCCTTTAAGGCTCGGCCTGAGACGAAATCTGTCCTGCGATCGGACTACAGCGGGTTCCAGGTCGGCTTCGGCGTGAACTTCAGGTAGCCGATATTGGCGCCGAGCCGCAGTCCCACGCCGGACCGGATCGGCACCAGGACGATGTTGTTGGCGGTCAGCGCCGTCATGCCGAAGCCGCCGATAAAATAGGCGGAGCCGTCGATGCCGCCGAACCGCTCGTAGATCGCGCTGGTGGCCGGCAGGCTGTAGACCAGCATCATGGTGCGGGCGCCCTCGCCGCCGGCGTCGAAGCCGATCGACGGCCCCTGCCAGTAGACCTTCAGGTCGCCGGCATTCTTGGTGTAGAGGATGCCCTCGCCATAGCGGAGCCCGGCCACGAAGGCGCCGGCGGCTTCCTCGCCGAGGATGTAGCCGTTCGGCAGGCCCCACTGGCTGACCGCCTTCTCGACGACCTGCGCCAAGCCTCGGGACACCGTGCCGAAAAAGCGGTGACCGGTGTTAACCAGGTCGTCCGACGAGAAGCGGCTTTCGCCGGGTGGCAGCGTTCCGGGCGGCGGGCCTCCCTGCTGCTGCGCGGCCGCGGGCGCTGCGCTCATGGCGCTGAGCGTGCCGAGGACGGCAATCGCTGCAAACAAACGAAACATGGCGCGCATTCAGGTGCTCCCCTCGAGATCGGGGCTCATGCCCCCCGCTTAACCCGTTGCTCACGCGCCCGTCATAGCGTTGCCGGCGGGCGATCCACTCGAATCAGCACCACAGGCGGGGAATATGACGGCAGCGCGGCAGGAACGGAAGTCGCGCCCCTTATGGGCAGCCAGTCGGGCATTTCTGTGGGTTGCGGCGCTGCTGCTGGCAGCCGTGGCCTGGGACCAGCCCAAGGTGGCAGCTGCCGCCGATCCGGCGGTTTTCAACCCCTATACCGGGCTCGCCATCGATGGCTTCGACCCGGTGAGCTATTTCGTCGACGGCAAGCCGCGGCTTGGCCGGCGTGATTTCGAGGTGCGCTACGGCGGCGCCAGCTGGCGCTTCGCCAATGAAGGCAACATGGCGGCATTTGCGGCCGACCCGGAGGTCTATGCCCCCCGCTTCGGCGGCCATGATCCTGTCGCGATCGAACGGGGCGCAGCGACCCCCGGCCATCCGGCGCTCTGGGTGATCGCGGAAAAGCACCTCTATCTGTTCTACAGCGAGGAGGCGCGGGAGGCGTTCGCCAACGATCCGGAAAGCGCTATCGATTCGGCCGAACGCCATTGGCCCGAGGTTCGGCGGAACATCTCCCGTTAAGCCCTGCGATTTCCCCTATCGTTTTTCCCGGAAGGCTCGCGAATCGCCTAAACGGGGTCCCTCAGTCGCGCCATCGGAGATCGTCGACCATGACAGCAACCATTGCCCTTGAAGGCCTCGATCTTGCTGCCCTGCTTTGCTCGCGGGTTTGTCACGATCTGATCAGCCCGGTGGGTGCGATCATGAATGGCCTCGAAGTCATGGAGGACGGCAAGGACGAAGAGACGTCCAAGTTCGCCATGGACCTCATCAAGAAGAGCGCCAAGACCGCCTCGGCCAAGCTGCAGTTCTGCCGGCTTGCTTTCGGCGCGGCCGGCTCCGCCGGTGCCCAGATCGACACCGGCGACGCCGAGAAGGTGGCGCGCGGCCTGATCGAGGACGACAGGACCAAGGTCGGCTGGAACCTGCCGCGCGTGCTGATGGCCAAGAACCGGGTCAAGCTCCTGCTCAACATGATGCTGATTGCCGCCCAGGCTATCCCGCGCGGCGGCCAGATCACGGTTGATCCGGTCGGCGAAGGCGACACCATCGGCTTCAAGCTGTCGGTGACCGGCACCAACGCCAAGATCCCGCAGGCCATCCCGCCGCTGCTCGGCGGCACGCCCGAGCACGCGATCGATGCGCATGCGATCCAGCCGTTCTACACGCAGATGCTCGCCAAGAACTGCGGGCTCAGCGTCTCCATGGCGCCGGAAGGCGACGCCATCGTGGTCGCCGCGAAATAATCCGACCAACGATCGCGAGCTGGTTCTTCGCCGCGGCGCTGCAAGGCGCCGCGGCTTTTCGCTGTTAACGATGCGTTAACGGAAACGAATTCGCACCACGCATTCAACAGAAATTAATCGCCTTCGCCGCACACTGAGCCAACCCGAGCGGTACGGCCAGGCGGCCTCCGATCTCGGGCGAAGGCCGCTGCGATGGACGAACTGCTTCGGGACTTCCTGGTTGAGACCAACGAGAGCCTCGACGTGGTCGACGTCGAACTCGTGCGTTTCGAGCAGGAGCCGAACAACGCAAAGATCCTCGCCAACATTTTCCGCATCGTGCACACCATCAAGGGCACCTGCGGATTCATCGGCCTGCCGCGGCTGGAAACGCTGGCCCATGCGGCCGAAAGCCTGATGGCGAAATTCCGCGACGGCGCGCCGGTGACCGGCGAAGCCGTCACGCTGGTGCTTTCGACCATCGATCGCATCAAGGACATTCTCACCGTCATCGAAAAAACCGAGCATGAGCCGGCCGGCGACGACGTCGATCTGATCGCTTCGCTCGGCCGCATGGCGCAGGCGGTGACGCAAGCGCCGCAGCCGCCCGCCGATCCGGATGCCAATCGCGCGGTCGGCACGCTGGTGCCGCAGGTGCTGGAGCGGCCGCTCCGCCCCGGCGAGGTGCCGCTCGACGAATTGGAGCGCGCGTTCCGTGACGCGCCGGGTCCGGCAGCGGCGCCAGCCCAGCCGCAGGCTGCGACGGCTCCCGTCAAGCCGGAGCCGAAGAAAGCACCGGTCGATCTCGACGACGACGACCGCGCCGACGCGCGCGTTGCCAATAAATCGATCCGTGTCGGCGTCGACACCATCGAACAGCTGATGACCATGGTGTCGGAGCTGGTGCTGACCCGCAACCAGCTGCTCGACATCGCGCGCCGTCACGACGATTCCGAATACAAGGTGCCCCTGCAGCGCCTCTCCAACGTCACGGCGGAGCTGCAGGACGGCGTCATGCGCACCCGCATGCAGCCGATCGGCAACGCCTGGCAGAAGCTGCCGCGCATCGTGCGCGACCTCACCGCCGAGCTCGGCAAGGACATCGAGCTCGAGATGCACGGCGCCGACACCGAGCTCGACCGCCAGGTGCTCGATCGCATCAAGGACCCGCTCACCCACATGGTGCGCAACTCGGCCGACCACGGCATCGAGTCGCGCGCCGACCGCCTCGCCTCCGGCAAGCCCGACAAGGGCACCATCCGGCTCACCGCCTATCACGAGGGCGGCCAGATCGTGATCGGCATCGCCGATGACGGCCGCGGCCTCGACACCGCGCGCATCCGCGACAAGGCGCTGGCGCTCGGCCTCGCCAACGAGGCCGACCTCGACCGGATGTCCGAGTCGCAGGTCCACAAGTTCATCTTCCATCCCGGCTTCTCGACCGCGCAGACCGTGACCAGCGTGTCCGGCCGCGGCGTCGGCCTCGACGTGGTGCGCAACAACATCGACCAGATCGGCGGCACCATCGACGTGCATTCGGTGCAGGGCCAGGGGTTGAGCTTCACCATCAAGATTCCGCTGACGCTCGCCATCATCTCGGCGCTGATCGTCGAATCGAACGGCGAGCGTTTCGCCATTCCGCAGCTCTCGGTCGTCGAGCTCGTGCGCGTGCACGGCAAATCCGAGCACCGCATCGAGCGCATCAAGGATGCGGCCGTGCTGCGGCTGCGCAACAAGCTGCTGCCGCTCATCCGTCTCGGCAGCCTGCTGGGCCTCGTTCCGGATCACACGATCCCCGAGAAGGGCTTCATCGTCATCACCCATGTCGGCGCGCAGACGTTCGGCATCGTGGTCGATGCGGTGTTCCACACCGAGGAGATCGTGGTGAAGCCGATGGCGAGCAAGTTACGCCACATCGGCATGTATTCGGGCAACACGATCCTGGGCGACGGCTCGGTGATCCTGATCATCGATCCGAACGGCGTCTCGCAGTCGATCGGCTCCGCGGCGGTCTCGACCATGACGGCGCAGGCCGATGCAGATGCTGAGCGGCGCGCCACCGCGAACGACACCGTGTCACTGCTGGTGTTCCGCTCCGGCTCGCCGCAGCCCAAGGCCGTGCCGCTGTCGCTCGTGACGCGGCTCGAAGAGATCGACACCGCCAAGATCGAGCTGTCGAACGGCCGCTACATGGTGCAGTACCGCGGTCATCTGATGCCGCTCATCCACATCGGCGGCAACGAGGCGATGAAGCGCGACGGCTCGCAGCCGCTGCTGGTGTTTTCCGACGGCGACCGCTCCATGGGCCTTGCGGTGGACGAGATCGTCGACATCGTCGAGGACGCGCTCGACATTCAGGTCGGCAGCGAGCGCGACGGCGTGCTCGGCTCCGCCATCGTGCGCGGCCAGGCCACCGAGATCGTGGACGTCGGCCACTTCCTGCCGATGGCCTTCGCCGACTGGTTCCGCCGTAAGGATACCCGCAACGCGGCGCGCGAGCGGCCGCTGCTCCTGGTCGACGACTCGGCGTTCTTCCGCAACATGCTGGCGCCGGTGCTCAAGGCCGCGGGCTACACGGTGACTGCGGTGCCGTCGGCCCATGATGCGCTGGAGCTTCTGCGCAAAGGCAGCCGCTTCGAGGCGCTGGTCACCGACATCGACATGCCCGAGATGGACGGCTTCGAGCTCGCCGAAGCCGTGCGCGGCGAGCCGCGCTTCAACGAGCTGCCGATCATCGCGCTGTCGGCGTCGAGCTCGCCCGAGGCGATCGAGCGCGGCCGTAGAGTCGGCTTCCATGACTATGTGGCGAAGTTCGATCGCCAGAGCCTGATCGCGGCGCTGAAAGAGCAGACCGCCGACATCAACCAGGCCGCATAGACATGTCAGCGCAAAGCCACAATGCCGGCGCATCCATCACCGAGTTCGTCACGGTGACGATTGGCGATCATCTGTTCGGCCTGCCGATCTCGCGGGTGCAGGACGTGTTCGTGCCGGACCGTCTGACACGGGTGCCGCTGGCGCCGTCCGAGGTGGCCGGCATTCTCAACCTGCGCGGCCGCGTGGTGACCGCGATCGATATGCGCTCGCGGCTTGATCTCGGCGCGCAGGCCAAGGGCCAGCCGGTGATGGCGATCGGCATCGAGTTCAAGGGCGAGTCCTACGGCCTGCTGGTCGATGCGGTCGGCGAGGTGATGGCGCTGCCGGACAGCGAGTGCCAGGCCAAGCCGGTCAATCTGGATCCCCGGCTGGCGCGGGTCGCCGCCGGCGTCTACCGGCTCGAGGGCCAGCTTCTGGTGGTGCTCGACGTCGACAGCGTGCTGGAAATTCGAAGCGGCGCCGCGGCCGCATGATTCCGCGGACGGGGCAACAAGAGAATTGCAAAAGAGATTGAAGGAGACCGCGTCATGAAATCCTGCCTGGTCGTGGACGACTCGAGCGTTATCCGCAAGGTGGCCCGCCGCATTCTCGAGGGTATGGAGTTCCAGATCACCGAGGCCGAGGACGGCGAGCAGGCGCTCGGCGCCTGCCAGCGCGAGCTGCCGGATGCGATCCTGCTCGACTGGAACATGCCGAAGATGGACGGCTACGAGTTCCTGAAGGCGCTGCGGCGGCTTCCGGGCGGCGACCGGCCGAAGGTGGTGTTCTGCACCACCGAGAACGACGTGGCGCACATCGCCCGCGCGCTCCACGCCGGCGCCAACGAGTACATCATGAAGCCGTTCGACAAGGAAATCGTCGAGGCGAAGTTCCAGGAAGTCGGCCTGATCTGATCGATCCGGCTGCGCGGTTCACTGTTGAAGTCGCGTAAGCGTCCGTAGCGCGAGAGTTTGTAAGCGTAAGAGTGAGCGTTGACATGAACGCCGCCGCACCAGCCCCCTCAGGCGCACCGCAAGTCGCGGGTTCCGACCAGATTCGCGTGATGGTCGTCGACGACGCCGTGGTGGTGCGCAGCCTCTTGTCGCGCTGGATCGACGAGACGCCGGACCTCAAGCTGGTCGCGGCGCTGCGCAACGGCCGCGAGGCGCTCGAGCAACTCGATCAGGCCCGGCCGGACGTCGTGGTGCTCGATATCGAGATGCCGGAGCTCGACGGCATCTCGACATTGCCGAAGCTCCTGGAGCGCCGCCGCGATCTCGTCGTGATCATGGCTTCGGCGCTGACCCGCGACCATGCCGAGGTGACGCTGAAGGCGCTGTCGCTCGGCGCCGCCGATTACATCCCGAAGCCTGTGGCCGAAGGCGGGGTGATGACCTCGATCGCGTTCCAGCGCGATCTCATTGCCAAGATCCAGGCGCTCGGCCACCGCAAGCGTTCGCGGCCGCCGCTGCCGCCTTATGCGCGGCGCAGCGCCTATGTGGCGACGCGCCGGCTCGGCGGCGCGGTGCAGCGGGCGGTCAAATGGCAGACCGCCGAGGACGAGACTCCGGCCAACCTCAAGCTGCGTCCCTTTGCGATGGTGCCGCCGCGGGTGCTGCTGATCGGCGCCTCGACCGGCGGGCCGCAGGCGCTGACCAAGATCGTGTCGCGGCTCGACGCTGTCACCGACAGCGCGCCGGTGCTGGTGACGCAGCACATGCCGCCGACGTTTACGACCATCCTGGCCGAGCATCTGACCCGCGCCGGCGCCAAGCCGGTGCGCGAGGCAATCGACGGCGAGCCGGTGCTGGCCGGCACGATCTATCTCGCGCCGGGCGGCCGGCACATGCGGGTGGCGCGCCGCGACGGCAACGCCGTGATCGTGCTCGACGACGGTCCGCCGGTGCATTTCTGCAAGCCCGCGGTCGATCCGCTGTTTGCGTCCGCGGCCGAAGTCTGGGGCTCGTGGAACATGGCCGTGATCCTCACCGGCATGGGCACCGACGGCACCGACGGTGCTGCTGCGATCGCGGCCGCCGGCGGCAGCGTGATCGCGCAGGACGAGGCGACCAGCGTGGTCTGGGGCATGCCCGGCTCGGCGGCGCATGCCGGCGTCTGCTCGGCCGTGCTGCCGCTCGATCAGATCGCGCCGAAGATCGCGCGCATGTTTCTTGGGGCCAAGCCATGACCCCGTCGGATTACGATTTCATCCGCAAGCTCCTGAAGGGGCGCTCCGGCCTCGTGCTGGCGGCGGAAAAGCACTATCTGGTCGAGAGCCGGCTGATGCCGCTCGCGCGCAAGCACGGCTTGTTCAATCTCACCGGGCTCATCGCCAAGCTGAAGGGGCCCGACGCCGAGGCGCTGATCGTCGAGGTGGTCGAGGCGATGACCACCAACGAGTCCTTCTTCTTCCGCGACAAGCTGCCGTTCGAGCAGTTCCGCGACACCGTTCTGCCGGCGCTGATGTCGGCGCGCGAGGGCAGCCGCCGCATCCGCATCTGGTGCGCCGCGGCCTCGACCGGCCAGGAGCCGTACTCGCTCGCCATCAGCCTCAAGGAAATGGGCAAGGACCTGAAAGGCTGGCGCGTCGAGATCCTCGCGACCGATCTTTCCAACGAGGTGCTGGAGAAGGCCAAGGCCGGTATCTACACCCAGTTCGAGGTGCAGCGCGGCCTGCCGGCGCTGATGCTGATCAAGTATTTCTCGCAGGTCGGCGAGCTGTGGCAGATCGCCCCCGAAATCCGCGGCATGGTGAAGTTCGCATCTCTCAACCTGCTGGACGATTTCTCGCATCTCGGCCGCTTCGATCTGGTGTTCTGCCGGAACGTGCTGATCTATTTCGATCAGGCCACCAAATCGGCGGTGCTCGACCGCCTGGCCGACGTGTGCGAGCGCGACGCCTATCTGGTGCTGGGCGGCGCCGAGACGGTGGTCGGCCTGACCAATCGCTTCAAGCTGATCCCGGAAAAACGCGGACTCTATAATCAGCCGCAGGCCGATGCTGCGCACGGCAACGTGCTGAGCTTCGCGCCGCCTGAGCCCGTTGTCGCCGGCTCGCGCGGCTAATTCCTCTCAAGGAACAAGCACGACCTTTCCGGCCGCGGTCCGCGCCTCGATCAGGTCGTGGGCGCGGCGCGCCTCGGCCAGCGGAAAGCGCGCCGCGATGGCGGGCTTCACCTTGCCGCCGCCCAGCAGCTCCACGGCGCGCGCCATGGCTTCGCGGCGCGGCTCCTCCATGTGATCGTAGGTGTGCATGGTGAAGCAGCGCACCGCCGGGCTCCGCTCGATGTTGGCGCGCATCTCCTTGAACAGGTCGGTCTCCGGCATGCCGCCGAGCACCGCGTAGGACACGATCATGCCGAGCGGCGCGACCATCTTCAGCCCATCGGTGAAGGCCTTGCCGGCGATATGGTCGAACACGATGTCGGCGCCGTGGTTGTCCGTGAGAGACAGCACGCGATCGACCACGGAGTCGGACTTGTAGTCGATCGCGTGCGCCGCGCCGCGCGCTTTGACAAAAGCGCATTTGTCCGCCGAGCCCGCGGTGCCGATCACGGTCGCGCCGGCGAGCCGCGCGACATCGATCAAAGCCGTGCCGACGCCGCCGGCCGCGCCATAGACCACCACCGTCTTGGGCGTAACGCCGCGCGCGGCGTGATGCAGCAAAATCCAGGCGAGCTGATAGTTGGTCAGCGCGGTCGCGGCTTCGGCGTCGACGCCCGGCGGCAGCGGCCACGCCGCCTTTTCCGGCACCGCCGCATATTCGGCATAGAGGCCGCCGCTATTGCCGATCTCGTAGCCAGCGACGAACACCGGCTGGCCGACCTTGAGAGTGGTGACGCCGGCACCCAGCGCCGCCACCGTGCCGCTCATCTCGTTGCCCGGCACGAAGGGCAGCTTCGGCATCCAGCGGTAGCGGCCGGTGCGGATCATCGTGTCGAAGTAGTTGACGCCGATCGCGGTGGCCTTCACCAGCACCTCGCCAGGACCGGGCGAGGGCGTCGGCAATTCGACTTGCTCCAGCACTTCTGGGCCGCCGGTGCGGCTGATCTGGATTGCCTTCATTTCGGCACCCTCGCCAGCAGCGTCTTGGCGCGCTGATAGACCGGCTCGTCGATCATCTTGCCGTCGAGCTCGATCGCGCCGAGCCCCTTGGCGAGGGCTTCATCATAGCCCGTAACGATGCGGCGTGCGGTCTCGACCTCCTTCTCGCTCGGCGAGAAGCCTTTGTTGAGGAGCGGCACCACGGCCGGATGCACGCAGCTTGCGCCGTCGAAGCCGTGCATCCGCGCCTCGCGCACCGACTTCTCGATGCCCGCAAGGTCGGCGTAGTCGGCAACAGTGCGGAGGAGCCCAAGCGACAGCACGCCCGTGGCCTTGGCGGCGTAATGCACCAGGAGCTTCGGCGGCGTCAGCACCTCGGGCGTCGGCTCGCCGCCGAGCGCCGTGGCGAGGTCCTCGCCGCCGGTGATCAGGGCAAACACCCGCGGCGTCGCCTTGGCGATGAGGCGCGCGTCGAACACCGCGCCGGCATCCTCGATCATCGGCACCAGCACGGTTTTGTCCCGGCCGACGCTCCGCTCCACGTTGTCGAGCAGCGCCGCGAGCTCCTGCAAGGTCACGGGCGTCTGCACCTTGGGCACGAACAGGCCGAAGGCGCCGGCCCGGCAGGCCGCTTCCGCGTCGAGCCGGATCATGTCGAGATCGGCATTGATCCGCACGAACACCTTCGCCCCGTTCTGGCCCACGCGCTTGACGGTGTCCGGCAGCTTCGCCCGCGCAGACGCCTTCTCGGAGCGCGCCACCGCGTCCTCCAGGTCGAGGATGATCGCGTCGGCAGAGCGCTCATGGGCCTTGGCGATGAAGCGCTCGGCGCTGGCCGGAACGTAGAGCAGGGACCGGATCACGTTTGTCACTCCCACTTGATTTGCCCGTTGGGCTGGCCTGAAGGCTGCCGCCAGCGATGCCGAATTATGCCTTGTGTTTCGGCGTCACTTTGCCATTTATGCGCGGCAATGAATGACCAAACGCGACCGGCCGCACAAGCCGGAAAATACGCAGCTCAGGAGCGCCCATGCTGGACCAGACCGCAAAGCTGAGGGATTGGCTCGGCCGCAACCGGCGTGAGGACGACGAGCTCTCGGTCGGCTCGGTGCGGCGGCTTGCCGCGATGCTCGACCAGGACCCTGCCGCCTACAAGCGCGGCTCCGAGCTGCCGGAAGCTTGGTACGCCATCTTGTTCGGTCCGACCGCGCGGCAGAGCATCATCGGCCGCGACGGTCATCCGAAAACCGGCGACGACCTGCTGCCGCCGTTGCACAACATGCGCCGTATGTTTGCCGGCCGCAGGGCGACGTTTCACAAGCCGCTCAAGGTCGGCGACATCGTCGAGCGCGTGTCGACCGTGCGGAACGTCGAGCCGAAGACCGGCCGCACCGGCTCGTTCGTACTGGTGACGATCGTCCACGAGATCAGCGCCGGATCGGGTGTCGCCGTCACCGAGGAGCAGGACCTGGTCTATCGCGAGGACGCGACCGCCTCGGCCGATGGCGCGGCGAAACCTGCGCAGCAGGCGGTGCCAAAGGCCGCGACCGAGAAGGCCGACCACACCGTCGAGTGGAAGCCGGACACGGTGCAGCTCTTTCGTTACTCGGCCCTGACCTTCAACGCCCACCGCATCCACTATGATCTGCCATATACGCGCGAGGTCGAGGGCTATCCGGCGCTCGTCATCAACGGCGGGCTCACGGCGCTGATGCTGGTCGAAGCCGCGCGGCCGAGGCTTGCCGGCACGATCGCAGGCTATGACGCGCGCGCCATGGCGCCGCTGTTCATGGGCCAGACCGTGCTGCTCAACAGCCGCACCGTGGGCGACACCGTTGAGACCTGGGCGTCGAGCCCCGCAGGCGGCGTGCACTACCGCGTCAACATTTCGCTCAACAAGAAGTAACAAGAGAACTGTCGCTATGAGTGGTGGCCCGCTTGCCGGAATACGCGTCGTTGATCTGACCACTGTCGTCGTGGGGCCTACCGCGACACTGTTTCTCGCCGACTACGGCGCCGAGGTCATCAAGGTGGAATCGCCGGGCGGCGATCTGCTGCGCACGCTCGGCGGCCGCTCCAAGAGCGGGCAGCTCTCCGGCAAGTTCACGCATTTCAACCGCAACAAGCGGTCGATCGTGCTCGACCTCAAGCAGAAGAAGGCGATGGAGGCGCTGCACAAGCTGCTGGAAACAGCGGATGTGTTCATCGCCAACATCCGGCCGGCGGCGCTGGAGCGCCTGGGCCTCGGCACCGAGGCGCTGCGCGCGCGGCACAAGAGGCTGATCGTCTGCAACCTGATGGGCTTCGGCCGCGACGGCCGCTATGCCGAGCGGCCGGCCTATGACTCGATCATCCAGGGCATGTCCGGCGTCGCCGCTTGCAACGCGCGCATCTTCGGCGAGCCGAAATTCGTGCCGATGGTGATGATGGACCACACCGTGGGTTTGATCGCCACGCAGTGCATCCTGGCCGCGCTGTTCCACCGCGAGAAAACCGGCGAAGGGCAGGCGATCGAAGTGCCGATGTTCGAGAACGCCGCGAGTTTCGTGCTGGTCGAGCACATGGGCGATCACACCTTCATCCCGCCGCTCGGCGACTGGGGCGACCGCCGCGTGCTCGATCCGCTGGCGCAGCCGATCGCCACCAAAGATGGCTGGATCTGCGTTTCCGCCAACACCGATGGTCAAGCGTTCGCGATGTTCGATGCTATCGGCCGGCCGGAGCTGAAGACCGATCCGAAGTTCAACTCGGTGAAGGCGCGCTACGCCAATGTGCGCGAATACTTCTCGATCCGCGCCGAAGGTTTGAAGCAGAAGACCTCGGCCGAATGGCTCGATATTCTCGAAAAGGCCGACGTCCCGGCGGGCCGCGTGCACTCGATCGACACGCTCCCCGAGGACGAGCACCTCCACGACGTCGGCTTCTTCCGCAAGATCGAGCACCCGGTGGAAGGCACCAAGTACGAGCTGAACAATCCGAACAAGTTCTCGGCGGGCCTGCGCGACGAGCAGACGCCGGCGCCGTATCTCGGCGCCGACAGCGTCGCGATCCTCGGCGAGCTCGGCTATGCCAAGGCCGAGATCGACGAGATGGTGACGTCGAAGATCACCGCCGACGGCCGGCGTTAAGGCAGGCCGTCATTCCGGGACGCCGCGAAGCGGCGGACCCGGAATCCAGACAAGCAGGGACTTTCTCCGTAACTGGATTCCGGGTTCGCGCCTTTGGCGCGCCCCGGAATGACGGCGGAGTTTTTGGCCGCTTACAACCGATACTGCCCCGCCGGAAACAGCATCAAATCCTGAATCCGCTTCCACCGTGCGGTGTGCGGCGGCGTGATGCCCCATTGATCGAGCCGGCCCGGCGGCCACTTCCAATATTCCGGGCCGTGGAATTCGTAACTATCGTCGATCTGCATCACCTCGCCGGTGTATTCGATCGGGAATTCCTCGGGGCCTGCGAAATAGCAGAACACGTTGTTGCCGGCGCCGTGCCGCCCCGGCCCCCATTCGATCGGGAAGCCGGCGTCGCGCATGCGGCCGCCGCCGCGCATGCAGGACTCGAGGTCAGGCAACTCGAACGACACATGGTTGAGCGTCGGCGTCGCGGTCGCGCCCATCACCATCGACGAATGATCGGTGTTGTCGCAGTGGAAGAAGTGCAACGGGCCGCTGTGGTCGACCTTGCGGAAGCCCAGCACGTCACTGAGAAATGCGTTGCTCTTTTCGAGCTGGGCCGCGTTGAGATTGACGTGGGCGATCTTGCGCGGCCGGTCGCGGACATCCTTGGTGTCGGTGTGGTCGCGCTCGCCGCACACCACCGCAAGATTGCGACCTTCAACGTCGGCGAAGCCGAAGCCGTAGCCGCCGCCGGGGCCAGACAGCGCGTGCGGCGCTTCGGTCGTGCAGCCGCTCGCCACGACTTTGGCATGCAGCGCCTGCACGATGTCCTTGCTGGCGGCGTCGAACACCAGGCGGCGGATCGCGGCGCCCTTGGCCGACGGATGAACCGCCAGGATGTGATGGCAATGCCCGGTGCCGCGAAACCAGAACGAGCCGTTGTCGCGCGCCACCTCGGTCAGATTCCAGATGCGGCTGTAGAAGTCGGCGGCCCGCAGCGGGTCGCCCATTTCGATCTCGACGCTGCGAACGCCACGGACAGTCAGTTTCATGTGCTCCCCTCCAAAACCCGCGGAATTTCTAGCGAAGCGGCGGGTTCCGGTCGAGCCATGGCATGAAGTTTGTCCGCGGGAATCGGGTGGCGACGTGCGGGCCGGCTCGCCAAGTTCAGGTGCAACCGAGGGAGAATGTCATGCGAGCCCACGACACCGCCGTTGCGGAGCGAAGAAGCAGGGCCACGCCCACCATCGTCGAGCGCGTGGGCTCGCTCGATTGGAGCGCGGTCGCGGGCGATCTCGACGCCCATGGCTGCGCCGTCATCGGACCGTTGCTGACACCGGACGAATGCGAGGCGCTCGCCGCGCTCTATCCGGACGACGCACCGTTCCGCAGCCGGGTGATCATGGCGCGGCATGGCTTCGGCCGCGGCGAGTACAAGTATTTCACTTATCCGCTGCCCGGGACCATCGCGGGCCTGCGCACCACGCTCTATCCGTCACTCGCCGAGGTCGCCAACCGCTGGAACGAGGCGATGGGCATCGAGGTCCGTTACCCCGCGGATCACGGCGCCTATCTCGAGCGCTGCCACAAGGCCGGGCAGTCGAAGCCCACGCCGTTGCTCCTCCAATACGGCCCGGGCGACTACAACTGCCTGCACCAGGACCTCTACGGCGAGCACGTCTTTCCGTTGCAGGCGACCGTGCTGCTGTCGCGGCCCGGCGACGATTTCGCGGGCGGCGAATTCGTGCTGACCGAGCAGCGGCCGCGCATGCAGTCGCGCGCCGAGGTCGTGCCGCTGCATCAAGGCGAGGTGGTGATTTTTCCGGTGCACTATCGGCCGGTGCAGGGCACCCGTGGCACCTACCGCGTCAACATGCGCCACGGCGTGAGCCGCATCCGCGAGGGAAGGCGGCATACGCTCGGGATCATCTTCCACGACGCGAAGTGAGCCGCGGCCTCACTCGATCACGAGCTTGCCGCGGCTGACGGTCTCCGCCCAGACCTGAGCTTCTGCCTTGGACTCTTCCAGGAACTCCTGCGGTGCTTCCCCGCTTGGCACGAAGCCCAACTCGTCGAGGCGCTGGCGGATCGCCGCATCGGCCAGCGCCACCGTCAGCGCGCGATGGAGCTTGTCTACGATCGGCTGCGGCGTTCCGCGCGGAGCGGCAAGGCCCCACCAGTTCGACGCGACGTAGTCCGGCACGCCGCTTTCGATCGCAGTCGGCAGCGGCACGTTCGGGACGCGCTCCCGGCTCGCGACCGCGAGCGCCTGCACGCGCCGCGCTTCGACCTGGGCTTTGCCGACACCCCAGCCCGCAAGATAGAGCTGCACCTCGTCGGCCATCAGCGCCTGCATCGCCGGCGGCGCGCCGCGATAGGGCACGTGGACCAGTTCGATCCCAGTCAGCTGCTTCAGCCGCTCGACGGCGAGATGCGGCGTGGTGCCGACGCTCGGCGAGGCGTAGCTGAGCTTGCCCGGATTGGCCTTCGCCCGCGCGATGAACTCCGCGAGGGTCGGCGGCGCGGAGAGGCTCGCATAAAGCACCGACGGCACATCGGCGATCTTTGTGATCAGCGCGAATGCCGTTAGCGGATCGAACGACACCTTCGGAAACAGGAACTGGTTGATGACGAAATTATTGGCTGCGCCGACCATGAGCGTGTGACCGTCCGGTGCTGCCTTGGCCACAGCCTGCGCGCCGATCATTCCGCCGCCGCCGGGACGGTTGTCGATCACGAGCGGCTGGCCGAGCTGCCGCTCGATGACGTGCGAGAGGAGACGGGTGATCGTGTCGCCCGCGCCGCCGGCCGCGTAGGGGATGATGACGGTGATCGGCCGCTCGGGAAATTCCGCAGCGGATGCGCGTGGTCCGTACAGGGCCGCAGCAGCGCTGCCCAGCAGCATATTTCGGCGGTTCAGCGCGGGCATGTTGCCCTCCAGTGCGGCCGCAACGGCGGCGCTACAGATCAATCCTCATCAGGTCGTGGGCGATTTGCAGCGGCCCGCCGTAGGTCTGGCGGATGTCTTTGACGAAATCATCGATCTGTTGCGGCCCCATCAGATCGACCGGCATGTGCTTGACCGCGGCGCGCTTGAGCACCGGGCTGAGTGAATCGACGTGGCCGATGTGGGTGGCGATCAGATGCTTGACGCGGCAGTCCACCGCGAGCTGACCGAGCTCGCTCGGGCTCGTGTGCGAGAACGTGCCGACCTGCGATTTCCGCCGGTGCTCGATGAAGGCTTCCGTGAAGGTGCATTCGTGAATGAGCAGATCGGCATCGCGCGACAGCCGGGTGATGCCGTCGCAAGGCGCGGTGTCGCCGCTGAAGGTGACGACTTTGCCTTCGGCCTCGATGCGGAAGCCGAAGCAGGGTGAAATCTCCTGCGGAATGTGATCGACGTGGTCGGCCATTACTTTGATGTCGGCGTCCTCGAAGATCACGCCGGCGTCGTATTCGGTGACCTTCGGTCGCACCGCATCGATGTTGGCCTGCCGCACCGGATAGGCCGAGCGGGCGCGGATGTCGGCGTCGAAGGCGCCGCCCTCGAACAGATGGCTGACGAGCTTCTTCGTGCCCTTCGGCCCTCGAATGTCGAGCGCGCCGGGCCGGCTCAGGATCCAGCTCGAGATCACGAAGAACGGCAATTCGCAGACGTGGTCGTGATGCAGGTGCGTCAGGAGGAGATGCGCCACGTCGGCCGGATTGACGTTGACGCGCATCATCTGCCGCGTCGCGCCATGGCCGCAGTCGAGCAGGAAGTGCCGGCCGTTGTTCAGGGTGAGCAGGATCGAGGTGTGGCAACGGTCGGGGTCGGGCAGGGCGGCCCCAGTGCCGAGCAGGATGATCCGCATTGCCGTCTCCCTTCGAGCCGGGAAACGATAGGAGACAGCAGCGATAATCAAAAATAGATTTATGGCATCAGGTGATCACAAATTGGAATATCTGGCCAATGTCCCTTTCGCTCAAGACGCGCCATCTGCAGGTCTTTCTCGCGGTCGCCAAAGCCGGCAGCATGCAGCGCGCCGCGGACGAGGTGCATCTCAGCCAGCCGGCGATCAGCAAGCTGATCGGAGAGCTGGAGGAGACGCTCGGCGTGCCGTTGTTCGAACGGAGCCGGCGCGGCGTGGCCCCGACCGAATGCGGTCAGGCGCTGATTGGACGCGCGCAGCTCGTGCTCAACGATCTCGAAAGCATCAAGGACGAGGTCGCCGCGATCGCGCGCGGCGTGGTCGGCCGGGTGCGCGTTGGCGTGCTGCCGGTCGCGGAGGCTCGGCTCCTCTCGACGACATTGCTGGCGTTGCGCAAGTCCGCGCCGGGGCTTGCCGTGCAGGTGGAGGACGGCACGCGCGACGTCATGCTCAACGCGCTCCGCCGCGGCGAGATCGATTGCGTGATCGGCCGGCTCGATGCCGGCGTGGCCGATCCCGACCTGCATATCGAGAAGCTGATCCAGCTGCCGATCGCCGTCATCGCCAGCCCGTCGCATCCGCTCGTGCGCAAGAGGCGGCCGTCGTGGCCGGATTTGTTGCCTTATCCGTGGGTTCTGCCGCCGCGCGGCGCGCCGATCCGGGCCGCAATTGACCGGGAGTTCACGGATCTGGGGCTGGCGCCGCCGTCGCCTGCGATCGAGTCGACGTCGTTCCGGCTGATCCAGGCCGTGGTCGCCGAGACCGATATGATCGGTGTCATCACCTACGAGGCATCGCTCGGCTATGCCCGCACCGGCGAGCTCGCGGTCCTGCCGGTCAAGCTCACAGGCCGCCTGCCGCACATCGGCGTCATCACACGCACGGCGGTGGCATCGAAAGCGCTCGACACCTTCCTGGCGACGCTTCGCCGGGAATGCAAGACTGCGCTCCGGTCAGCCGAAGCTCTTTCATGAGGCCACAGGCCTGAAACAAAAACCCCGCCTTGCGGCGGGGCTTTTTCGTTCGGAGCGTCTGCCTTTCGGCTTACGCCGGAATTCTCTCGTCGGTGTCGCTCGGCTCGCGCAGCACGTAGCCGCGGCCCCACACCGTCTCGATGTAGTTCTTGCCGTTCGAGGCATTCGCAAGCTTCTTGCGCAGCTTGCAGATGAACACGTCGATGATCTTGAGCTCGGGCTCGTCCATGCCGCCGTAGAGATGGTTGAGGAACATCTCCTTGGTGAGCGTGGTGCCCTTGCGGAGCGAGAGCAGCTCCAGCATCTGGTATTCCTTGCCCGTGAGGTGCACGCGGGCGCCCGAGACTTCCACCGTCTTCTGGTCAAGATTGACGGTGAGGTCGCCGGTGTTGATGACCGACTGGGCGTGACCCTTGGACCGGCGCACGATGGCGTGGATGCGCGCGATCAGCTCGTCCTTGTGGAACGGCTTGGTCATGTAGTCGTCGGCGCCGAAGCCCAGGCCCTTCACCTTGTCCTCGATGCCGGCGAGGCCGGACAGGATCAGGATCGGGGTCTTGACCTTGGAGACCCGCAGCGACCGCAGAACCTCGAAACCGGACATGTCCGGCAGGTTCAGGTCGAGCAGGATGATGTCGTAGTCGTACAGCTTCCCGAGATCGACGCCTTCTTCGCCGAGATCGGTGGTGTAGACGTTAAAGCTTTCGGACTTGAGCATAAGCTCAATCGATTGCGCAGTGGCGCTATCGTCCTCAATCAGCAGAACGCGCATGCCAGTCCCCTTCTTCGCCGCTGCGGGCTCGAACTCGGCACGCCGCAGGGGCGGCCCGTGAAAACGCCTTGGGACAAAACGATTCGGAACCCTAACGGTCCATGGTTAACAAAACCTTTTTCCGGGTCGCAACCACCGGCTGGCCAGATTTGGCCGAATCGCCTTAAGATGTTGCCCGAGAGTGGTTTTTTCGCCACGGTCCCGTTCAGACTCCACTTTAAGAGTCGGGTCTAACCGACTCTTCCGACTCATCCATCCATCCTGGCTGGATGAGCACCGCCGCAATCCCAACGACGGTGACGTAATGATTAACGACGCGGGTAAACAACCGGTTAAGACCAGCCTCAAAACGTTACCAAAAGGCCATCTTTTATGAGGGCACTGCTCGAACAGATCACGGAACTGGACGGCTGCGAGGTTTATGGCCGGGTCGTCGGGGTTCGCGGCCTCATGGTCGAGGTGGCCGGACCGCTGCATGCGATGTCGGTCGGGGCGCGGGTCGTGATCGAGACGCCGGGCACGCCAATCCCTTGCGAAGTCGTGGGTTTTTCCGGCGGCCACGCGCTCCTGATGCCGTTTGCCACGCTCGAAGGCGTCCGGCGCGGCTGCCGCGCGGTCGTCTCGGCGGTGCGGGCCGCGGTGCGTCCCAACGATGCCTGGCTCGGCCGGGTGGTCAACGCCATGGGCGAGCCGATCGACGGCAAGGGACCGCTGCCGTCGGGCGGCTTTCCGTATCCGTTCAAGTCGCCGCCGCCGGCAGCGCACACCCGCCGCCGGGTCGGCGCGCCGATCGATCTCGGTGTCCGGGCGCTCAACACCTTCATCACCTGCTGCCACGGCCAGCGCATGGGCATCTTCGCCGGCTCCGGCGTCGGCAAGTCGGTGCTGCTGTCGATGATGGCGCGCAACGTGGTGGCGGACGTTTCGGTGATCGGCCTGGTCGGTGAGCGCGGCCGCGAGGTGCAGGAATTCCTGCAGGACGATCTCGGCGAAGAGGGCCTGGCCCGCTCGGTCGTGGTGGTCGCGACCTCCGATGAGCCGGCGCTGATGCGCCGCCAGGCGGCCTATCTGACGCTGTCGATCGCAGAATACTTCCGCGACCAGGCCAAGCAGGTGCTGCTGCTGATGGACTCGGTCACCCGCTTCGCCATCGCGCAACGCGAGATCGGCCTTGCCACCGGCGAGCCGCCGACCGCCAAAGGCTATACGCCGACGGTGTTTGCCGAGCTGCCGCGGCTTCTCGAACGCGCCGGCCCCGGCTCGGGCGATGGCAGCATCACCGGCATCTTCACGGTGCTGGTCGAGGGCGACGACCACAACGAGCCGATCGCCGACGCGGTCCGCTCGATCCTCGACGGCCATATCGTCATGGAGCGCGCCATCGCCGAGCGCGGCCGCTATCCGGCGATCAACGTGCTCAAGTCGGTGTCGCGCTCGATGCCGAAATCCGCCAACCCGGACTTCCTCGACGTGCTGACCCGCGCCCGCAAGGTGATGGCGACCTACGCCGACATGGAAGAGCTGATCCGGCTCGGCGCCTACCGGCCGGGATCCAGCGCCGAAGTCGACGAGGCGATCGGTCTGCACACCCCGCTCGAAGCTTTCCTCGGCCAGGACAAGGCGGACTCCACGAGTCTCCTGGATGGTTATCAGAGGCTTGCCGACATCGTCGCGCCCGGCGCCGCACCGGCGCCGGGAAGGCCTTAAAGCTCAAGGACTTGACGTGCGGTCCACAGAAAAACCGACTTCCCTACCATTGCGGTTTCCCTGGAAACCGAAAACTAACGTTATCGCGGCAGAGTCGACTTGGTTGCCCGCTGTTTGGGGTTCGTTGGGCTTGTTTTGCCAGTTCCTCGCGGCTTCGGGGGAGTAAGAGTCGATGAAGTCACGCGATACGCTCATTCGTCTGAAGAAGTTCCAGGTCGACGAAAAGCGCCGAAAGGTCATGCAGATCGAAGGCATGATCGCAGAGTTCGACCGCATGGCGGGCGATCTCGAGCGCGAGATCAAGACCGAGCAGGATCGTGCCAATATTCACGATCCGAGCCACTTTGCCTATCCGACCTACGCGAAGGCTGCGATCCAGCGCCGCGAGAACCTCAAGAATTCGGCCGACGAGCTGCGCGTGCAGCTCAACGATGCCAAGGACGCATTGGCCGAGGCCTTCGAGGAATTGAAGAAGGTCGAGCTGCTCGACGAGCGCGACCAGATGCGCGAACGGGCCGCCGAAGCAGCCTTCGAGCAGTCCGAGCTCGATGCCATCGGCTTGATGCGCAGCCGCTCGGCCTGACGTTTCGCTGTCACAAAACAGACGACGCCCAGTGCTGACCGGGCGTCGTCGTTTTTTTGGCTTTGAAAACGAAACGCGCGCCGCAAGGCGCGCGTTCGGCCGCATTTCAGTGTCAGGAATGGTTAGCGGATCGTGACCTGATCGGCGTGGGTCCAGACCACCGGCTTGCCGGGCTTCAGGACCGGTGCGCGGGCTTCGAGCCGCGTGCTCATGTCGGGAAGCTCGGGACGGGCCGCGATGCCGACCGCCACAACGGCGATCCCAGCGATCAGCGACACAGCCACGATCTTCAGATGGGTGCGGCGATCAGCAGTTGTGAGTGTGTAATTGTTCATGACGCTTCTCCGAGAATACCTCTTTGTCGGACCACGCCTCTTAAGGGTTCAATACCACCACCCGTTACCGCCAGCCTGCTTACAAACCCAGTTACTGTGTACCTGCAGGGACTTACGAAACTCTCTTACTGGCGCTTAACGGTTCCGCGTCGGGCATAAGTCAGCACTCCTGCCCCAGTGTCCTGGGGCACGATGCGCCGTCCCTCCCGTTGCGGCTGTCGCACAGTCAACTAGTGACTGCCGCCACAGTTCCTAGCCCCACTCACATTTGGTTGATCAGATGCGGCGGCCGGCCGCGGTCGCGGCCGAAAATGCCAAGCCTGACAGGCGGTTGCAGCCGCTGGTAGTCAGATGCTGCCGACGGTCTTCAGCCGGACCCGCGGATGGATCTCCGACTGCGACAGCACGCTGGTCTGGGCGCGGAAGCGCTCCACGATGCTGCGCACGAACGGCCGCACCGCGGGCGACGTGACCAGCACCGGCGCTTCGCCTTCGCGGGCCGCATCCTCGAAACGCTCGCGAACCGCGGTGATGAACTCCGACAGCTTGGACGGCTGCATCGCGAGGCTGCGCTCGTCGCCGGTGCCCACGATCGCCTCGGCGAAGTTCTGCTCCCAGCGCGCCGACAGCGCGATCAGCGGCAGGTAGCCGGCCGGCGTGGTGTGCTGCGCGCAGAGCTGGCGCGCGAGGCGGGTGCGCACGTGCTCGGCGATGGTCACCGGATTGCGGGTGAACGACAGCGCGTCGGCGATGCCTTCGAGGATGCCGGCGAAGTCGCGGATCGAGACCCGCTCGTTCAGGAGGATCTGCAGCACGCGCTGCATGCCCGACACCGTGATCTGCGCCGGCGAGATGTCCTTGATCAGGTCGGCCTGCTCCTTCGGCAGCTCCTTGATCAGCTTGTGCACCTCGCCATAGGACAGCAGCTCCGCGGTGTTGGCCTTGAGCAGCTCGGTGAGATGCGTCGACAGCACGGTCGCGGCATCGACCACCGTGTAGCCCTTCATCGCGGCTTCTTCTTTTTGCGACATGTCGACCCAGGTCGCGGGCAGGCCGAAGGTCGGCTCGGTGGTGTGGATGCCCGGCAGCTTCACCTGCGCGCCGGTCGGGTCCATGACCATGTACTGGCTCGGCCAGATCTTGCCGGTGCCGGCATCGACCTCCTTGATCTTGATGACGTAGCTGTTGGCCTCGAGCTGCACGTTGTCGAGGATGCGCACCGCGGGCATCACGAAGCCCATCTCGATGGCGAGCGAACGCCGCAGCGCCTTGATCTGCTCGGTCAGCCGGTCGCCGCCGTCCGGCGAGTTGACGAGCGGCAGAAGCGCGTAGCCGAGTTCGATCTTCAGGTCGTCGATCTTCAGCGCCGCGGTGATCGGCTCGTCGGGGGCGGCCGCGGCCTTCTCGGCGGCCGCCTGGCGGGCGTTGGCATCGGCCGTGGCCTTGTGGCGCTTGTCCATGATGTAGGCGGCCGCAGCCGAGCCGCCGCCGAGCAGCAGGAACGGGATCATCGGAATGCCGGGCAGCAGCGCCATGATGATCATCACCGCGGCCGACATGCCGAGCGCCTTGGGATAGCCTGACAGCTGGGCCATCAGCGCCTTGTCGGCGGCGCCGGAGATGCCGGCCTTCGACACCAGCAGGCCAGCGGCGGTCGACACGATCAGCGCCGGCACCTGGGTGACAAGGCCGTCACCGACCGTCAGCAGCGTGTAGGTGCGGCCGGCTTCGGCGAAGCTCAGGCCCTGCTGGGCGATGCCGATGATCATGCCGCCGATGACGTTGATGAACACGACGAGCAGGCCCGCGATCGCGTCGCCGCGCACGAACTTCGAGGCGCCATCCATGGCGCCGAAGAAGCCGCTTTCGTCTTCCAGCTCGGTGCGGCGGCGCCGCGCCTCTTTCTCGTCGATCAGGCCGGCGGAAAGATCGGCGTCGATCGCCATCTGCTTGCCGGGCATGGCGTCCAAGTGGAAGCGGGCCGCGACTTCGGCGATACGGCCCGAACCTTTGGTGATGACCACGAAGTTCACGATGACCAGGATCGTGAACACGATGATTCCGATCACGAAGTTGCCGCTCATCACGAAGTTGCCGAAGGCTTCGATGACGTGGCCGGCGGCAGCCGTGCCCTCGTGGCCGTGCGACAGGATGAGGCGGGTCGAGGCGAGGTTCAGCGACAGCCGCATCATGGTCGAAATGAGCAGCACGGTCGGGAAGGCCGAGAACTCGAGCGGCGCCTGGATGAACAGCGAGGTCATCAGGATCAGCACCGACAGCGTGATCGATATCGCGAGGAACAGGTCGAGCACGATCGGCGGCAGCGGCAGGATCAGGACCACCAGGATGGTCAGAACGCCGATCGCGAGCGTGATGTCGCCGCGTCTGAGGATCCCGCCGATATGCTTCAGCCCGGCGAGGTTGAACCCGGGCTGGCTCGCGGCTGCGGGTCCGGTGGCTGTTACGTCGGTCATGCTGTGAACTCCCCGGCAATATTTGCCGGGTGTATGGTTACCGGCTGGTTAATGGTGCCGTCGCAGGGGCGTCATACGGTCGGCGCTTGCAGCCTTTCCTTTCGACTCAAGCTTTCAGGCAACGCTCCGCTGTGCCGGGGTTTTGTTTTTCGGACGCCCGGCTGCGCCCGTCTCCCTGTTTTCCTTCTCTCTCCCAAAGGAGAGGGATGGAGCGCCGGGAGGCGCCCAGGAGGTTTGCGAGACCTCCTCGGCCGGGTGCTACGAACCCGGCCACACGCCAAGCTTCCGGGACCCAAGGCTTTGAGGGCAGTGGGGGTC
>Ga0209758_1000293_pt1 | contig 98643 bp, 85 predicted proteins | sample AraplaMF_Col_mMF_FD_184258 | JGI IMG/M metagenome (GOLD analysis project Ga0209758, IMG submission 184258) | Arabidopsis root microbial communities from the University of North Carolina, USA - plate scrape MF_Col_mMF (SPAdes) (version 2) | ecosystem: Host-associated > Plants > Roots > Endosphere... | reverse complement strand
TCGATGTGGACGTCGAGAAGGAGCGCATCTCGCTCGGCATCAAGCAGCTCGAAGGCGACCCCTTCGCCGAGCCGGGCGATGTCAAGAAGGGCGCGGTCGTGACCTGCGAAGTGCTCGAAGTGAAGGAAAGCGGTATCGAGGTGAAGATCACCGGTACCGACTTCTCGACCTTCATCAAGCGCTCGGAGCTCGCCCGTGACCGCAACGACCAGCGCGCCGAACGCTTTGCCGTCGGCGAGAAGGTCGATGCCCGCGTGATCCAGTTCGACAAGAAGGCCCGCAAGGTCCAGGTGTCGATCAAGGCGCTCGAAGTCGCCGAAGAGAAGGAAGCCATCGCGCAGTACGGCTCCTCCGATTCGGGTGCGACGCTCGGCGACATCCTGGGCACCGCGCTCAAGAACCGCGACAGCAAGTAAGCGAAAGCATTTTGCTGCATCAAAGCCCCGGCGCGAGCCGGGGCTTTTTTGTTTTGTTGCGGTAGTCTCCACGAGCTCCGTTGTCGTCCCGGACAAGCGCGCCCTAAGCGCGCGCCGATCCGGGATCCATAACCACAGGGAGCAGTTGTTGCACGAAGCTCGCAACTCCGAGCCTTCGCCAAACCACTGCCTGGGAGTATGGGTCCGGATCCGCGCTCACTTCGTTCGCTTGTCCGGGACGACGAACGTGTGTGTGGCGACGCCCTGGTCTATGCCGCCAGCCTTGTTTTCTTCAAATTGCGCCGCAATTGATGTATCCAGATAAGCCGATGGTCACGCCGTGACCGCACAACGCTGCTGACCTTTCATTTGGAGATATTCCGATGTCGCTCGATTCGGACATCATCGTCGATCGCCGCCGGATCCGTCGCAAGCTGACGTTCTGGCGCGTGATGGCTGCGCTGATCGCGATCGCGGCGATCGCGAGCTTCGCGTTGATTGCGACGCCGGGCGCGCGCGGCAGCTTCGCATCCGCCGGCTCGATCGCGCGTGTCCACATCGAAGGCCTGATCCGCAGCGATTCCGATCGCACGCAGGCGCTGGAGCGGCTGGAGAATTCGCAGGCCGCCGCGGTCATCGTTCACATCAACTCGCCGGGGGGCACCACCGCCGGCTCCGAGCAGCTCTACGATTCGCTCGTCCGGTTGAAGGCGAAGAAGCCGCTCGTGGTGGTGGTCGAGGGCCTCGCTGCCTCCGGAGGCTACATCACGGCGATTGCGAGCGACCACATCATTGCCCAGCAGAGCTCGCTGGTCGGGTCGATCGGTGTGCTGTTCCAATATCCCAACGTCTCCGAGCTGCTGAAGACCATCGGCGTCAAGGTCGAGGAGGTGAAGTCCTCGCCGCTGAAGGCCGCGCCCAACGGTTTCGAGCCGACCAGTCCCGAAGCAAGGGCCGCGCTCGATGCGCTCGTGAAGGATTCCTATGCCTGGTTCCGGGGATTGGTGAAGGATCGGCGTGGCATGGATGACACGCAGCTCGAGAAAGTGGCCGACGGCCGCGTCTTCACCGGACGCCAGGCAATCGATCTCAAGCTGATCGACCAGATCGGCGACGAGAAGACCGCGGTGACCTGGCTGGTCGAGCAGAAGGGCGTCAAGAAGGGGCTCTCCGTGCGCGATTACAAGCTCGAGCCGCGCTTCGGCGATCTGCCGTTCCTCAAGACGGCGGTCGCCGTCACGCTGGAAGCACTCGGTTTGGGCTCGATTGCGCATCAAATCGGACAAACCGGCGTTGCGCAGGCGGTCGACCGGTTCGGAATGGATGGAATGCTGGCCCTGTGGCAGCCGGCCGCCTCAAATTGAGCGACTGGGCGAGCGTTTGAGGGTTTTCCCGTCTGACGGGCGTCGGGTCAGCCTGCTTTTCCGGCATTTGTCACGCATTTTCACGACGCTCAGCCTTGATTTAGCGTCTTGACAGATCAAGGTATTTTCACGGAAATGGTCATCCGCACGCTCCCGGGTCCTATCTCTCGATGATCAAATCCGAACTTGTTCAGCGTATCGCCGAGCACAACCCGCATCTGTACCAGCGGGATGTCGAGAACATTGTGAATGCGATTCTCGAAGAGATCGTAGCGGCCCTCGCGCGCGGTGATCGCGTCGAGTTGCGCGGCTTCGGTGCCTTCTCGGTCAAGCATCGCCCTGCACGCGCCGGGCGCAATCCACGCACCGGCGCCCATGTGCCCGTCGACCAGAAGAGCGTTCCGTTCTTCAAGACCGGCAAGGAAATGCGCGAGCGGCTGAACCGCGACCATCCGGATCCCGGCGCGCCGGATTGAGTTGTCGTCCGGGTTTTACCGAACGGCCGCGTGATGCGGCCGCAAACTTGATTCAAGACGAGCGATCGCGATGCGAAAGTTCCTGACCGCGCTGATCGTGATTCCGCTGGGCCTGATCCTGGTGACCTTCGCCGTTGCCAACCGGCATTTCATCACAGTCTCGTTCGATCCCTTCATTGCGAACGACCCCTCCTTGTCGGTCACGCTGCCGCTGTTCCTGCTCCTGATCCTGGTGGCCGCCTTCGGGGTTCTCGCTGGCGGCTCTGCCGTCTGGGTCGGCCAGCGGCACTGGCGGCGCGCCGCGCGCCGGCAAGAGGCGGAGGCCCGGGCCGTGAGGGCCGAACTGGCCGATCTGCGAGCCCAAATGGCCGCCGCAAGGCCCGAGTCCCGGCGCCTTCCCGCCCCGATCGGGGTCGGGCTTTACGGGCCCGTCGAGCGAGACAAGCAGCGCGCGACGTTGTAGAAGCGGCCCCGACCTAAAAGCCCGTTTTCCGGCCGTCGCTTGCGGCCTCCATCTGCTTTGAGACCATGTCCCTGCTCGTCAAAATCTGCGGCCTGTCCACGCGCGAGACGCTTCAAACGGCGCTCGAGGCGGGTGCGGATATGGTGGGGTTCGTGTTCTTCCCGCCGTCGCCGCGGCATCTGTCGCTGGAAGCGGGCCGCGACCTCGGCCGCCAGGTGAAAGGGCGCGCGCTCAAGGTGGCGCTCACCGTCGATGCCGACGACGCCACGTTCGACAACATCATGGATGCGTTGTCGCCTGACATCTTCCAGCTCCACGGCAAGGAGAGCGTCGCAAGGCTGCGCGACATCAAGCAGCGGTTCGGCCGTCCCGTGATGAAGGCGGTCCCGGTCGCCACCTCAGCCGATCTTGCCGTGCTGCCCGGCTATGCCGCGGTCGCCGATCGCATCCTGTTCGATGCGCGCGCGCCGAAGGATGCGACGCGGCCCGGCGGCCTCGGGGAGCCGTTCGATTGGCACCTGCTGCAAAACCTTGAGCTCGCGCTGCCGTATATGGTTTCAGGCGGACTTCACGCTGACAACCTCGCCGAGGCGCTCCGCGTTACCGGCGCGGGTGGCGTCGACGTCTCCTCTGGTGTCGAGAGCGCCCCCGGCGTCAAAGACCCGGAAATGATCAAGGCCTTCATTCGCGCCGCGCGCGCCACCCAAGAGTTGAGCGTCCGATGAACATCGCCAAACCAAACTCCTACCGCAGCGGTCCCGACGATCGCGGCCATTTCGGCATTTTCGGCGGACGCTTCGTCGCCGAAACGCTGATGCCGCTGATCCTCGATCTCGAGAAGGCCTATACCGCGGCCAAGGCCGACCCGGCGTTCCAGGCCGAGATGAACGGCTATCTCAAGAATTATGTCGGCCGGCCCTCGCCGCTCTATTTCGCCGAACGCCTCACCGAGCATCTCGGCGGCGCCAAGATTTACCTGAAGCGCGAAGAGCTCAACCACACCGGCTCGCACAAGGTGAACAACGTGCTGGGCCAGATCATGCTGGCGCGGCGCATGGGCAAGAAGCGCATCATCGCCGAGACCGGCGCCGGCCAGCACGGCGTCGCCACCGCGACGCTGTGCGCGCGCTTTGGCCTGGAATGCGTGGTCTATATGGGCGCCGTCGACGTCGAGCGGCAGCAGCCCAACGTGATCCGCATGGAGATGCTTGGCGCCAAGGTGATGCCCGTGCAATCGGGCACGCGCACGCTCAAGGATGCGATGAACGAGGCGCTGCGCGATTGGGTCACCAACGTGCACAACACGTTCTACTGCATCGGCACGGTGGCGGGCCCGCATCCCTATCCGATGCTGGTGCGCGACTTCCAGTCGATCATCGGCAACGAGACCAAGGCGCAGATGCAGGAGATCGAGGGCCGCCTGCCGGATTCGCTGGTTGCCTGCATCGGCGGCGGCTCCAACGCGATGGGCCTGTTCCACCCGTTCCTCGACGATCCCTCCGTGGAAATCTTTGGCGTCGAGGCCGCAGGCCACGGCCTGACGCAGCTGCATGCGGCCTCGATCGCAGGCGGCCGCCCCGGCGTTCTCCACGGCAACCGCACCTATCTCTTGATGGACGCCGACGGCCAGATCCAGGACGCCCATTCGATCTCGGCCGGCCTCGACTATCCCGGCATCGGCCCCGAGCATTCCTGGCTGTACGAGGTCGGCCGCGTGAACTATCTCTCCGCGACCGATGACGAGGCGCTCGCCGCATTCCAGCTGCTGTCGAAGCTCGAGGGCATCATTCCCGCGCTCGAGCCGGCGCATGCCATCGCCAAGGTGATGGAGCTCGCGCCGAAGCGGCCGAAGGACCACCTGATGGTCGTCAATCTCTCCGGCCGCGGCGACAAGGACGTCCCGCAGGTCGGCGACATCCTGAGGGGCAAGAAGTGACCACGCGCATCGACACCCGTTTTGCCGAGCTGAAGAAGCAGGGCCGCGCGGCTTTCGTCACCTATGTGATGGCCGGCGATCCCGATCCCGTGACGTCGCTCGAGATCGTCAAGGCGCTCTCGAAATCGGGCGCCGACGTCATCGAGCTCGGCATCCCCTTCACCGATCCGATGGCGGATGGTCCCTCGATTCAGGCGGCAGGCCTGCGTGCGCTCAAGGTCGGCATGACCTTGAAGAAGACGCTCGGTCTGGTGCGCGATTTCCGCAAGGACGACAACGCCACGCCGCTGGTCCTGATGGGCTATTACAATCCGATCTACATCTACGGCGTCGACAAGTTTCTCGCGGACGCCAAGACATCAGGCGTTGACGGCCTGATCATCGTCGATCTGCCGCCGGAGGAAGACGACGAGCTCTGCATTCCCGCGCTGAAGGCCGGCCTGAACTTCATTCGCCTGGCGACGCCGACCACTGACGACAAGCGCCTGCCGGCGGTGCTCACGAACACGTCAGGCTTTGTCTATTACGTTTCGATCGCCGGCATCACCGGTGCCGCGGCGGCGGACGCGAATGTCGTCGGTGAAGCCGTCGCGCGCATCAAGCGGCACACCGAGCTGCCGATCTGCGTCGGCTTTGGCATCCGCACGCCCGAGGCGGCGTGCGCCATTGCCGAGAAGGCCGATGGTTCGGTGGTCGGCACCGCGCTGGTCGATGCGCTCAAGAACAGCCTCGATGCGGAAGGGCGCGCGACGGCCAAGACCGTCAATGCCGTCGCCGAGTTGACGGCAGCCCTGGCCCAGGGCGTCAAGGGCGCGCAACAGGCGGCCGAATAGGCCCGAGACGACGGCTTGCCGGGCGGAGACCCGGCCGCCATATATCCCTTCAGGCGATCCGCCAGGCGGCATCGCACATCGGAGCAAACCATGAACTGGCTTACCAATGTGGTCCGGCCGAAAATCCGCAACATGCTGCGGCGGGAGACGCCGGAGAATCTGTGGATCAAGTGCCCGGATTCCGGACAACTCGTGTTCTACAAGGACGTCGAGGCCAACCAGTTCGTCATCCCCGGCTCGAACTACCACATGCGCATGGGCGCGGTGGCGCGTCTGAAGTCGATCTTCGACAACGAAACCTGGTTCGACGTGGCGCTGCCCGACGTGACGCCCGATCCGCTCAAGTTTCGCGACGAGAAGAAATACGTCGACCGGATCAAAGATGCCCGCGCGCGAACCAACCTCAATGACGCGATCAAGGTCGGCTACGGCAAGCTCGAAGGCGCCGCTGTCGTCGTCGCCGTGCAGGATTTCGACTTCATGGGCGGCTCGCTCGGCATGGCCGCAGGCGAAGCCATCGTGCGCGGGCTGGAGCTTGCGGTCGAGAAGAAGTCGCCGTTCATCGTGTTCGCCGCCTCCGGCGGCGCGCGCATGCAGGAAGGCATCCTGTCGCTGATGCAGATGCCGCGCACCACCGTTGCGGTGCAGATGCTGCGCGAGGCAAAGCTGCCCTACATCGTCGTGCTGACCAACCCCACCACCGGCGGCGTCACCGCGTCCTACGCGATGCTGGGCGACGTGCAGATCGCCGAGCCCGGCGCGCTGATCGGTTTTGCCGGCGCGCGCGTGATCGAGCAGACCATCCGCGAGAAGCTGCCTGAAGGGTTCCAGCGCGCCGAGTACCTGAAGGAGCACGGCATGGTCGACATGGTCGTGCATCGCCACGAGCTGCGTCCGACGCTCGCCCGCCTTTGCCGCCTCTTGACCAAGGCGCCGGCGCAGGAAGGCGCATCGAAGCCCGTGCAGCCGGTCGTGAGCCCGGCGCAGATCGTCTCGGCCGCCGAGACGGCGCCGGCTGCGCCCCACGCGTGAACGCGTCCCCTGACAGCACCAAGACGCCGCTCGGCGAATTGATCGGGCGGCTGTCGGCCCTGCATCAGAAGCGCATCGATCTCGGCCTCGAGCGGATGCACCGTCTGCTCGAACGGCTCGGCCACCCTGAACGCAAGCTGCCGCCGGTGATCCACATCGCCGGCACCAATGGCAAGGGCTCGACGCTCGCGTATCTGCGCGCAACGCTGGAGGCGGCAGGCCTGCGCGTCCACGCCTACACCTCACCCTATCTGGTCCGCATCAACGAATGTTTTCGGCTCGGCCGCGTCGGTGGCGGCGTGCTGGTCGGCGACGACGAGCTGCGGGCGGCTCTGGAAGAAGTCGAGCGTGTCAATGCCGGCGAGGCCGCGACCTTGTTCGAGCTGAAGACCGCCGCCGCGTTTCATCTGTTCGCGCAGAACCCGGCCGACGTGGTGCTGCTCGAAGTCGGCCTCGGCGGCCGGCTGGATTCGACCAATGTCATCGATCAGCCTGCGGCCTGCGTGATCACGCCGATCAGCATGGATCACATGGACTTCCTCGGCGATACCCTGGCCTCGATCGCCAGCGAGAAGGCCGCGATCATCAAGCGCGGCGTGCCCGTGATCTGCGCCGAGCAGGCGGGAGAAGCGATGGCCGTGATCGAGGCGCAGGCCAAGCGCATGCGCGCGCCGCTGTTTGCTGCGAACGAGAGCTGGCACGTCAATGTCGAGCGTGGCCGCCTGGTCTATTCCGATGACCGCGGTCTGATGGATCTGCCGGCGCCGCGTCTGTTCGGCCGCCACCAATTCGCCAATGCCGGCCTTGCCATCGCGACGCTGCGCGCGGTTCCGGGCTTCAGCATCAATCAGGCCGCCTTCGAGGCCGGCATCGTGGGTGCCGAATGGCCGGCGCGGATGCAACGCATCAATTCGGGCGAGCTGCTGTCCTGGGGTCCGCAGGGCTCGGAGATCTGGCTCGACGGCGGACACAATGCCGAAGGCGGACGGGTTGCAGCGGCGGCGCTGGGCGATCTCGAAGAGCGGGTGTCACGGCCGCTGGTCGTCATCGCAGGCATGATGGCCAACAAGGATGCGCAGGGCTTTCTCGCCAATTTCGCCGGCCTCACCCGTCACATCATCGCGGTGCCGATCCCCGACACGGAGAACGCAATGCCGGCCCACCGCCTCGCCGACGCCGCGCGCAGCCTTGGCATGCGCGTCGAGACCGCGCCCGGCATCGAGGCCGCGCTGCGGGCCTTGGCGAAGCTCGCTTACGAGGTGCCGCCGCGGATCCTAATCACGGGCTCGCTGTATCTGGCCGGCCACGTGCTGGCGATCAACGGCACGCCGCCTGCATAGAGATCGCGTAGCCCGGATGGAGCGAAGCGCAATCCGGGATTCGTGCCACAAGCAATGAATGTCCCGGATTACGCTTCGCTCCATCCGGGCTACGGGAAATCCCCATGCGTTTTGCCGCGATTGCCGACGTGCACGGAAACTACCTCGCGCTCGAAGCCGTGCTCGCCGACATTCGCGCGCAGGACATCGCCGACATCGTCAATCTCGGCGATATGCTGAGCGGCCCGCTCGATGCGCGCAGGACCATCGAGATGCTGATGCCGCTCGACGCCGTGCACGTGCTCGGCAATCACGATCGCTATCTGCTCGACCGTCCGCCGGAGAAGATGGGCTCGTGGGACCGTCCCGCCTACGAAGCGCTCAATGCGGCGCAGCTCGATTGGCTGCGCGTGCAGCCGATGACGCGCGTGTACCGTGACCAGGTGTTCCTGTCCCACGCGACGCCCGGCAATGATGAAGTCTATTGGCTCGACACCGTGCATCCCGACGGTACGGTCGCGCTCTCGCCGCTCGACCGCATCGAGCAGTACGCGCAAGGCATCACGCAATCGCTGATCCTCTGCGCCCACACCCATCTCGCGCGCGCCGTGCGTCTGCGCGACGGCCGGCTTATCGTCAATCCCGGCAGCGTCGGCAGCCCCGGCTTTCGCGACAAGCATCCCTATCCGCATGTCGTCGAGGCCGGCACGCCGCACGCGCGTTATGCGATCCTGGAATTGTCGGATGGTGCCTGGCAGGTGACGTTCCGAAATGTGGCGTATGATCACGAGGCCATGGCGGCGCTGGCCCGCAACAACAATCAGCCGGAGCTCGCGAACGCGCTCGCGACGGGATGGATCAAGTAGTCGTGGCACCCACCCGGGCTACGGGCTGCGCTCACTTCAGCAGCTTCATCGGATCCGCCGTCTTCTGCTTCAGCTGATCGAAACCGCATTGCCGCGGCGCCTTGTCGGGACGCCAGCGAAGGATCGAGGTGCCGTGGCGAAAGCGTTCGCCGCTGAAATGGTCGTAGCAGACTTCGATCACCAGCTTCGGCTTCAGCGGGCACCATGTCGCCGAGCGATCGGTCGACCAGCGGCTCGGGCCGCCCGGCGCGTTACCCGTAAAACCGGGTTTTGCAATCAGCGCCTCCAGCCGGTCGGTCAGCGCGGGCTTCTCGTCCGCCTTGAGCGCGGAGGTGAAGCCGACATGGTGCAGCAGGCCTTCATCGTCGTAGAGACCGAGCAGCAGCGATCCCACGACCTTGCGGCCGGCGATCTTGTGGGTGGCATAGCGGAAGCCGCCGACCACGCAATCTGCGCTGCGGAATTTCTTGATCTTCTGCATGCCGTCGCGGTTTCCGGCTTGATAGGGCAGGTCGACGCGCTTGGCGATGACACCGTCCGAGCCGCCGCCGGATTGCGCCAGCCACTTTCTGGCCGTGGCGTAGCTCGTCGTGGAGGGCGAGAGATGGAACAGGCTGCCTCTTAGATTGGCCTTCGCAAATGCTTCCAGGGCTGGCCGTCGTTCGCTCAACTGCTTTTCGGCAAGCTGCTTGTCTCTGGCGGTCGCGAGCAGATCGAAGGCGAGATAGAGCGCCGGCGTTTCCTGCGAGAGCTTTCTCACACGGCTGGCGGCTGGATGAATCCGCTGCAGCAGCGCGTCGAAGGAAAAGCCCTTGCCGTGCGGCACGACGAGCTCACCGTCGAGCGTGAAACGATCCGCCTTGAGCTTCAGCGCAGCGGCGACCACTTCCGGAAAATAGCGCGCCAGGTCCTCGCCTGACTTCGAGCGGAGATCGACGCGGCTGCCGTCGCGCGACAGCAAGCAGCGAAAGCCGTCCCATTTCGGCTCGTACTGCCATTCCTTACCGCGCGGGATCTCGTCGACCGACCGCGCCTCCATCGCGACGAGAGATGTCGATCTTCGGGCGCGTTTTCGCGGAGGGGCTGGCAAGGGCGGGACTCGTCATACGCTGAACACGTCCCACCAACGCAAACGGCCGGCATTTCGCCGGCCGTTGTCGAAAAGAATCTTATGGCAGACAGATCAGACTGCGGAGGTGATCCACTGCTGCAGCTTCGCCTTCGGCGCGGCGCCGACCTGGCGGGAGGCCATCTCGCCGCCCTTGAAGATCATGAGAGTCGGGATCGACATCACGCCGTATTTCGAGGCGGTCTTCGGGCTCTCGTCGACGTTGAGCTTGACGATCTTGACCTTGTCGCCCATCGCGCCGGCGATCTCGTCGAGGGCGGGCGCGATCATGCGGCAGGGGCCGCACCACTCGGCCCAGAAATCGACGACGACAGGGCCGTTCGCCTTGAGCACTTCGGCTTCGAAATCAGTGTCGGAAACCTTGCCAACGGCCATGGGAATACCTCGTTCGGTTGAAAGAGAATCGGCGCGACCTGGAATCGCGCCGGGGATCATGGCGTCAACCTATGAACGGCCCCTTGCCGGGTCAAGGACGCTCACGCCGAGATGAAGGGATGCCAGCGCCGCGTCCAGCGCGGGGGCAGAAATCTCCATATATTCAAGGGCCTCGGTCCAGAGCAGGACGGCCCTGATGGGCTTTTGGGGATAAAGCCGCGCCAGCACCGCCCGGTACAGCGCGAGCTGCCGGACATAGGCGACGGGCGCATCGGTGGCGCTCTTCGGCGCGGCCTGGTTGGTCTTGAAATCGACGATCAAGACCTCCTCCGGGCGAACGACCAGCCGGTCGATCTGTCCCGACACCAGCGCCGGCGGGCGGCCCGGCCGCTCCAATTTGCCGACAATGGCGACCTCCGCCCGGCTGCCGGCGGCAAAGACCGGGGCGAATCGCGGCTCGGCGATCAAAGCGAGCACCTTGTCGGCGAGCGCCGTACGATCGGCCTCCGCCCAGTCCGCGGCGTTGCGGGCCATGAAGCCCAGCGCGGCCTCGCGGCGGCGCTCGATGGCAATGTCGGGCAAGGATTGCAGCAGCCGGTGCACCAGCGTGCCGCGCTGCAGCGCCAGCGCGCGGGACTGTACCGATTCGTCGGACCGGACACTGCGGCCCTCCTCGGGCGGCTGGCCGGAGGGACGGACCGGATCATCGTCGATGGTGTCGCGCGGAGCGGGCGTCCGCAGCCAGTCCGGCAATTCGACCGCCTGGTCCACCGCGGTTGCCGGCGTGCCCAGCGCGGCGACATCCTCCGGCCGGGCGAATCGGGTGACCTTGCCGAGCGGTGTCTCGATCACCTGCTTGTCGAGGCCGGAGCCTTTGAGCCCGGTGTCGATCAGGTCGTACCAGCTCAGCTTGCGCACTGTCCTCATGTTGCCGGGCATGCAGCCGCCGACGATCAACCGGTCGGCCGCGCGCGTCATCGCGACATAGAGCAGGCGGCGATATTCGTCCTCGGTCTCCTCGATCATCGCCTTGCGCGCATCCGCGACGGGCTTGGGATCATCCGCCTTGCGTCCGGCCCAGACCACGACCTCGCCGCCATTGCCGCGCGGCACGTGGATCAGCCGCACCCGCTGTGAGTCCGCAGGGGACGAGGTGGTGTCGACCATGAACACGACCGAGGCTTCGAGACCCTTGGCGCCGTGCACGGTCATTACGCGCACCTCGTCACGCGAGATCTCCATGTCGCGCTTCACTTCGGTGTCGGCCGAACGCAGCCAGGCCATGAAGCCCTGCAGCGAGGCCGGCGCCTTGCGCTCGTAATTCAGCGCCAGCTCCAGAAATTCGTCGAGTGCGTCGTTGGCCTCATGACCGAGCCGGCGCAGGATGCGCGCACGGCCGCCGTCGCCGCCGAGCAGCCAGGCGTAGAAGGCGAACGGCGTCTCCTCGCGCGCGCGGCTCTCGCAGGCTTCCAGGCGCCGCAGCACAGTCGCGAATTTCTCAGCTGTAGCGGCGTGCTCGCCGAGCGCGCGGCGCAGCGATCCCTTGCGGTCATGGGCGAGGGTGAAGAGGTCGTCGTCGTCGAGCCCGAACAGCGGGCTCTTCAGCGCCACCGCCAGCGCGAGATCGTCCTGCGGCAGCAGCAGCGCATCCGCAAGGTTCATCAGATCGATGATGCCGATATGTTCGGTGAGCTTGAGCCGGTCGGCGCCGGCCACCGGAACACCGGCATGCTTTAGCGCCTGGATCACGGCGTCGAACGCATTGCCGCGTCGGCGGACCAGGATCAGCATGTCGCCATAGCGCAACGGACGCCGCTCGCCTTCATGTCCGGTCAGCGTGCCGCTCTCGACCAGGTGCTTGATCTCGGCCTGGATGCGGCGGGCAAGCTTGACCTCGGGGCTGGTGACGGCGACGCCGTCGAACGGCGCGCGCCAACCCTCGATGTCCTGCCGGTCGTCGGCCTCGCAGAGATCCCACAGCTCGATCACGCTGGGGCCGGCGTCAGCGAGTGCATTGTGCAGGGGATGGCCGATCTCGACCGAATGGATGCTCTTGTAGATCGCGGGATCGCGGAAGACGTGATCGACGGAGTGCAGGATCGTGGCGCCCGAGCGGAACGAATAGGTGAAAGCGACGGGATCGAATTTCAGCCCGGCGGCGGTGAATTTGCGGTGCAGCTCGCGCCGCCGCGCGTCGAACTCGTGCGGAGCCGCGCCTTGGAACGAGAAGATCGACTGCTTCTCGTCGCCCACGGCGAAGACGGTGCGGTTCAGTCCCTCGCGCGCGCCTTCCCCGGCCGTGAATTCCGAGATGATATGCGCGACGATGTCCCATTGCCGCGGGCTGGTATCCTGGGCCTCGTCGATCAGGACGTGATCGACGCCGCGGTCGAGCTTGTAATGCACCCAGCCCGAGGCGACGCGGTCGAGCATCGCCAGCGTCTTGTCGATGAGATCGTCGTAGTCGAGCAGCCCGCGCTCCTGCTTCTCGCGGCGGTAATTCGCGGCGGCCGCGGTCGCGATGTGCAGCAGGGCCGCCGTGCGGTCGCGCATGGTCACGGCGCGGCGCTTCTCGACCAATCCACCGACGCGCAGCGCCTCGGCCTCGAACAGGCGGGCGACGGACGGATTGTGCTCGCCAAACTTCTTGGTCAGCACCGCCTTGCGGGGCAGCTTTTCGTCGGTGAGGAAGACGGACAGATAAGCATCGACCTGCGCGCTGCCGGAAAACACCTTGGCCTCACGAAGGCGGGAGGCCTGGTCGTTGTCGGACTTGCTGCCGTCCTCCAGCGCAAAAGCGATGTCGTCCCAGCGCGAACGTGGCAAATAGGGCCCATCGAGAATCTCCGTCTCGACGTCCTCGATCCGGTCGCTGGCATCGACACCCAGTGCCGCCGCCATCTGCGCCGCCGCCGCTTCCGCGTTGCCGGCCCCGTCGGTCCAGGCCATGAAATGATCGCGGCTGAGACAGGCCTCGCGCACGACCTCCTTGAAGGTGACATCGGCGGCGCTCGCCATCGCGGTCAGCAAGGCGCGGCCGGTGACGCTCTCCGGATCGCGCGCGGCCTCCAGCAGCACTTTCAGATTGGCGCGCTCCATCATGTCGGCCTGGTCGCGCTCGTCGATGACGGAGAAGCGCGCGGGCACGTTGGCCTCGAACGGAAATTGCTGCAGCAGGCGCGTGCACAGCGCGTGGATGGTCTGCACCTTCAGCCCGCCCGGCGTCTCCAGCGCGCAAGCAAACAATTTTCGCGCGTCGCGCCGCAATTTTCGATCGGGATGGGGGATGCCGACCGCGCGGATTGCGGCGTCGAGCGCGAGATCGTCCAGCGTCACCCAGTGACCGAGCGTGGTGAACACGCGCTCGGCCATGTTGGCCGCAGCGGCCTTGGTGAAGGTGATGCAGAGGATCTTTTCCGGCGGCACGCCCGACAGCAAGAGGCGGATCACGCGCTGCACCAGCACATGGGTCTTGCCCGAGCCGGCATTGGCCGACACGAAAGCCGAGGCAGTCGGATCCGACGCGCGGGCCTGCCGCGCGCGCACTTCATCCGGGATGGGGCGCGGCGCCTTCACCATTCCTCGATCCCCAGGCCGCCGGCCGCGGACCATTCCTTGATCCGTGCGAGATCGTCATAGGCGCCGTAGCGGTTGGTCCACATCGGCAGGTTCAGCGAGGTGTAGGGCTGGTTTTCGTCGTCGAACGCGCGGATCAGCGCTTCCAGCTTGGCCCGTGCTTCCGCGGCTGCGGTGTCCGGCGGCTGCGGCTCCTCGCCCGGCTTGTATTTGAGCTCGAGGATGCGCTCCTCGCCCGGCGGGTTGTTGCCGCTCAGTCGCACATAGACGAGCTGACTTACCGATGAACCCGCGTCTATATCGGGGAAGCCGCCTTCGCGGAGGATGGCGGCTTCCAGCGTCAGCTGCGGTGACAGGCCCATGCGGACCTGCTTGCCGGTCGGCGGCTGGCCGGTCTTGTAGTCGAGGATGGCGTAGCCGCCGCCCTGGCGCCGCTCGATGCGGTCGGCGCGCGCCGAGAGCTTGAAGCTGCGCGTGCCGTCGAGCGGGATCGAAATCTCGCCGCGCGTTTCCGCCGTGATCCCTTCGATCGCCTCGCGCCGGGCGGTCTCCCATTCGCCGAACCAGCGCGCAATGCGCTGAAAGCGTGGCCACCACAGCGCGCGCGCCTCGGGACGTTCCATCAGCGGGGCGAAATGCTTCTCGCCGATGGCGCGCAGCACGCGGGCGGGATCGTCGGGTAGACGCGTGGCGTAGCTTTCGGTGAACTCACCGATCGCATCGTGAATCGCGGAACCGCGATCGGCGGCCGACAGCGGCATGTCGACGGGATCGAGCGCATCCAGCCGCAAAATGTACTTGGCGTAGATCGTATAGGGATCACGCAGCCAATCCTCGATCGCGGTGACCGACATCTTCAATGGCCGCGTCGCGCGGGGTGGTCGCGGCTCGGGCTGCTTGATCGGCTCGACCTTGTCGGGCTGGTCCAGCCGCTCTGCAAATCGCACGTAGTTTTCGCCGGCACGAACGGCCGTCTTCCAGAGCTCGTCGCCCGCGACGGCTTCCAACCGGTGCAGGAAGCGCGAGGCCACGGCCGGTGCGCCGCCGGCCTTGGCGGAGTGGGTGAGGATCACCTCATGGCCGCCGAGCAGCTGGGCAAAATCATGCGCGGAGAGGCCGATACGGCGCTCCGGCAAATCGAGGCCGAGCTCGTGCCGCATCGGCCGGCTCAGCCAGGGATCGATGCGCGGCGCCGGCGGCCAGACGCCCTCGATCAGGCCGCCGACGATGATGCGGTCGGCCTGCATCAGGCGCGATTCCAGCGGGCCGTAGATCTGCAGCCGCGCGCCGGGCTTGTCGCGCCGCCGCACCGCGCGATCGCTGAACGCGGTCTGGAAGACATCCGCGTAGTCGGGCAGCGTCACCAGCAACCCGCTGGTCGTGCCGCCGCGCAGGAGATCGTCGAAGGCGCTCGCGAGTGCGAGGCCCTCGCGCTCCTCGAAGGCCAGCGGAATGCCCTGCTCGTCACGCGACAGCTCGATCATGATCTCGCGGTGACGATGCGCAAGCTCGGCGAAGTCATACGGTTTTAGAGAGGCCAGGCTCTCGATCGGCGCCAACGCCTTTTGCAAAGTATCGATCAGCGCCTGGACACGGTCGAGATCCTCGGCCTTGAGACGCGCGCAGGGCTCGGCGCGATGGAGCGCGGAGACCTCGCTGCGCCACAATTTTGCAAGCTCCTCGCGAAAGCGATTGAATTCGCGCAACAGGCCGGCCGTGCCGGCAGGCGGACGCGTGCCGCGCAAGATTGCGAGCTCGAGATCTTCGATCGCCGCCTTCCAAGCGCCGGGCAGCCGGCCGAGCCGGCATAGCGGATGCTTCAGCAGCGCCAGCAGCGTCGGTGGCTCCAGGCCCTTGGTCGCAGCTTCCGCCACAAGGCGCGCGAAAACGCCGGCTGAAGTTTCCATCAGGACGTCGCCGCCGGAATCGTCGAAACTGAGGCCCCATCGGGTGAGCGCAGCCATCACCCGCCGCGCCAGCGCGCGGTCCGGCGTCACAAGCGCTGCCGACTTGTCGAGATGCCGTGCCTCGCGCATCGCAATCGCGATCGCGAGCGCTTCCATCTCGGGGTTGGGGGCCTCGACGACCGCGAGATTCCTCATGCCGCCGGCGATCTTCGCGGCGACGTCAGGCTGCTTCAGCCGGTCGTGCCAGACTTCCGTCTTGGCGGAGGGCCGCATCGATTCGGAGGCGAGCAGATCGCGACCGCCTTCGGCCGGCGGCCGCAAAATCTCGACGTCGCTGCGCTTGATGCCGAATCGCTCCAGCAGCGCATTCATGGCGTATTGCGGATGGTTCGATGCGGGATGCTCGACGAATTTGCCGAGCGAATCGCGCACCCCCCCGATGCTGCGCCAGGCGTCGTCGTCGAGATCGGTGTCGAGGCCGGGCAGCACCACGGCGCCATGCGGCAACGATGCGACCGCGTGCAGGAATTTCGCGGTGGCCGGCATCGAGCCGGTCGAGCCCGCGGCGATGACAGGTCCATGCGGATGCGCGGTCAGCCGTTTGGCTTCCGCCGCGATCAGGAGATCGCGCCGCGCCGCTGGCTCGATCCGGTTGATCTCGGCGAGATGAGCGGGCCAGGCGATGCGCGCGATGCGCAAGAATTCGAGCGAGTGCTGCCAATAGCGATCGAGGTTATCAGGCACGAGGCCATCGAGCGCGTTCCAGTCGACGCCGCGCGTGACCATGTCGTCGATGAGGCGTGCGAGGTCGCCGGCGAGCGCGAGCGTCGAGGCGGGCCCGCCGACCACCAGCGGCGCCAGCACCGGGCCCTTGGCCCAGGCCGCAACGAGCTGCGCCAACGTCAGCCGGCGTTCCAGCTCGCCGAGCCGCGGCGGGATCTCGAGCGGTGTCGCGCCTGAGAACTGCTCGCCCTCATCGGCGAAAGCGAGCTCGTCCTCGTCGATGTCACCGAGCGCGACGATGCGCGGCAGCACCACCGCGTCGGCCTTCATCTCATCGAGGAAGATCTCGCGCACGACGCGCATGGCGCGGCGGGTCGGCAAATACAGCGTGGCGTCGGCAAGCCGCGCCGGTTCCTTGCGCGCCTCGAAGCCCTCGACCAGCCGTCCCTCGAGCAGGGCCGTGACGACCGTGCGCAGGAACGGAACCGAGATGGGGACGCTGAAAACGCGCATGGGCTGCCTGATTCGGAGGAACAGGCGCCAATATAGGGAGACGGAGTCAAATGGTCATGGGTGGAGGGGAGATAGTCCCCGTTGTTCGGCGCTTCATCCGAGCTACGGCACCGTCTTTGGGGCTGGCTCTACGCCACGCTCTCCAGAAACGCCTCTTCCGCGGCGTGCACCGCGTCGGGCGTGCCGACATGCATCCAAACGCCGTCGAGGCGGAGGCCGAAGAGGCGCTCCTGCTCGTTGGCACGGTCGAACATTTTTGTCAGCGAGAACTCGCCTTGCGGCGCGCCCTCGAAGATCGTGGGCGACAGGATCGCAGCGCCCGCATAGACGAACGGAACGACTTCTTTTTCCTTGCGCTTGCGTAAGGCGCCGTCGGGCAGCATGCCGTAATCGCCGCGGCCGCTATAGCCGATGCTGGTCGCGGTCGGCGCCATCAGCAGCAGGATGTCCATGCGCTCAGGGTCGAAATTCTCGGCAAGCCGCGTCAGGTTCGGGCGCACGCCGTCGATCCACAGCGTGTCGGAATTGACATGGTAGAACGGGGCATCGCCGAGCAGCGGCAGCGCCTTGACCACGCCGCCGCCGGTGCCGAGCACCTGGTCGCGTTCGTCCGAGATGGTGACGCGCGGATGCTGGCGCGATGCGGTGTGATTGATGATCTGGTCCGGCAGGTAATGCACGTTGACCACGGCGTCGGTCACGCCGGCCTGGCCGAGCTTGTCGAGCACGTGGTCAAGCAGCGGCTGGCCGGCCACCGGCACCATCGGCTTCGGCATCTTGTCCGTCAGCGGACGCATGCGCAGGCCGAACCCTGCGGCGAGCACCATGGCTTTGGTCGGTTTGACGGACATCTCGCTTTCTCAGACCTTTCGCGTTCGCAGCAACCCTAACACGAGGTTCGATCCGCCGCACCGCATCTCAACCGCCTTAACCAGCCGCCGTGACGGTTGTACGACGGGTGTTGCCATCATGCCCCGACGGCTGTGGAACGCGCCTTTTTCTTCTTGTCGCCGACTTTCAGGAAATTGACGCCGATCTGGTCGCCATTGACCCAGGCCAATTCGCAGCGCCGATAGGCCAGCCCGGTGGAGGACAGCAGCAGAAAGAATTCCTTCAGGTGCAGGCCTTCGACCGAGCCGTCGATGGTCAGCTTGGCGCCGCTGTCGGAGACGTCCTCCATGGTGCATTCGCGCCGCCAGGTTCCGTCGATACCCATCATCTGGGCCGGAATCCCACGCTCGAAAACGACCCGGCTGTTGCCACGCTGGTCCGTCTTTACCGCCATCTGCCCGCTCCAGCCCGTATTTATCCGGCTGCCTGGCCGCCAGAATACCGACGTCTTGGCTAACAGCCGGTAAATCAGGCCCCAAATCAGGGCTGAGGCGGACTTTTGGGCGGCGGCACGTTGGCGAGATACCAGTCGCGCAGGAAGCCCAGCGCGGGATGCGCCAGCGAGCGTTGGAGATAGGTCCAGATCCGCGGCTGGTGACGCAGATAGTGCGGCTTGCCGTCGCGGCGGTTGAGCCGGGCGAAGGTGCCGAGCAGGCGCGTGTTCCGCTGCGCCGACATGATAGCGTAGAGCTCGGCGAAGCCGGCGGCGTCGAAGCCCGCATCGCTGGCGCGGCGCGCCTTGATGTAGCGCGACAGCAGCGTGAGCTCGATGTTTTCGGGCACGTCGATGCGGGCATCCTGGAGCAGCGACACCACGTCATAGGAGTGCGGACCGAGTACCGTGTCCTGAAAGTCGATCACGCCGACGCGTTCGATGCCGCTGCGATCGCCGAGCCAGATCAGGTTCGGCGAGTGGTAGTCGCGGATGACCCACGTCTTCGGCGCCGCCAGCGGCTTCTTCAAGAGCTCGCGCCACATCGCGAAGAACTCCGCGCGGGCCGCATCGCTGAGCGGCGCGTTGCGATCGGGCAGATACCATTCCGGCATCAGGCCGATTTCGATCAAGAGTGCCTCGACGTCGAAGACCGGGATGTCGTAGCTCTGGCCGGCCAGCGGCAAGGTTTCCGGCAGCGTCTTGGCGTGCAGCGTGGCGAGCACGTCGGTCGCAGCCTCGTAGCGCTCGCCAATCGGGCGCGGCGGATCGCCTTCGATTACGCCTTCGCTGCCGAAATCCTCCGAGATCAGAAAACCGTGGTCGAGATCGAAATGGTGGATCGCCGGCGCAGATACTCCCGCCGTGCGCAGGCCTTCATCGATGGCGACGAACGGCTTGATGTTTTCCGCCAGATGCACTGCTGCGCTGTAGGACTTGCCGTTATAGAGCGCCGCGCCATCGGGGCGCTGCGGCGAATTCATGAGAATGACGACGCCGTCGTCGCGGATCAGGCGCGCATAGGAGCGTGTCGAGGCATCCCCGGCCATGCGCTTGCGTCCAGCGTCGATATAGCCCGAGTTGTCGAGGAATTCGCGCAGCGCCTTTAGCCGCGCCACAGTCGCGGCGGCCTTGCCATACCCGGTGATATCAGCGGCGCGCGCATTCGAGCCCAGCGCCGGCCGATGCGTCAGCGCGATGTCGATGCGGTCCTGCGGCATCGCCGACGGTGCGCGCTCCGGCCATTCGATCAGGACCAGCGTGGCCTCGGGGAGCGGCGACAGCCCGATCTCCTCGAGCTCGCTCTCGTCCTCGATCCGGTAGAGATCGGCATGCATCACCGGGAAAGGCGGCAGCTCATAGCTCTGCACGAGGGTGAAGGTCGGGCTCGGCACTTCCAGCTCCTCGTCGCCGGCGAGGTAGCGGATCAGGCTGCGTGCCGCCGCGGTCTTGCCGGCGCCGAGATCGCCGGTGAGGGTGATGACGTCGCCGGGACCGACCAGGAGGGCGAGGTCGGCCATCAATTGCGCGGTGGCCGTCTCGTTGTGAAGCGCGACGGAGAGTTTGGTGGGCTCTGTCATTCGGCGGCGTCGCGATGCGCCGCCTGGTCGGTCGGGAAATCGCAGATCACGACCGTGCCGCGGCCGACGATCGAATCCACCCGCACCTTGCCGCCATGCAGCTCGACGAAGGAGCGCACCAGCGACAGGCCGAGCCCGGCGCCGCGGTGACGCGAGCCCTGCGAGCGGCTTTCGAACCAGTTGAACACCTTGTCCTTCATGTCGGCAGGTATTCCAGGCCCGGAATCTGTCACGGTGAAGACCACGCTGCGCTCGGTGCGCCGCGCGCTGATGCCGACGGTGGAATCCTGTGGAGAAAACCCGACGGCGTTGGCGAGGAGGTTATAGAGCACCTGCACCACGCGCTTCTCGTCGCCGACGAAGCTGCCGACGTCGGGCGCGATCTCGACCTTAAGGCGGATGCGGTCGGTGGCAAGCCGGTCCTGGATTCCTTCCGCGGCCAGCTCGATGGTCTTGCTGACGTCGACGGGCCCGAGTTCCAGCTTCATGGCGCCGGCGTCGATGGTGGCGAGATCGAGGATGTTGTTGGTGAGCGCCAGCAGCGCGTTGGTCGATTTGGTGACGTAGTCGAGATATTCGGCCTGTTTCGGCGTCAGCGGCCCGGTCGAGGGATCGCTGAGGAAATGCGCGAAGCCGATGATGGTGGTGAGCGGTGAGCGCAGCTCGTAGGAGACATGGTGGACGAAATCCACCTTCATCTGGTCCGCGGCCTCCAGCGCCTCGTTGCGCTCGCGCAGCGCGCGCTCGACATTTTCGGTGTCGGTGATGTCCTGGAACGTCAGCATGGTCGCGCCGTCGTGCAGCGGACGGATCATGCCGTCGAGCACGCTGCCGTCCTTCCGCTCGAGCTTCAGCGGCACGTCGGCGCGGCTCTCGATCGAGGTGACGGCCTCGCGGATCTGGCGCCAGACCGCGGGATCGTCGAACAGCTGATGACACCAGCCTTCGACGGTCTGGATATGCGGCTCGTCGCGCATGGCATCGCTCGACAGCTTCCACATCCGGACGAAGGCCGGATTGAACAGCTGGGCCTTGCCGTTGCTGCCGAACACCGCGACGCCCTCGGCGAGGCTGTCCAGCGTCTCGCGCTGGACCCGGATCATGCCGTCGAAGCGGCGGGCGAGCTCGAGGCTTTCGGTGACGTCGTCGAACAGATAGGTGACGCCGCCTTCCGGGTTCGGCGTGGTGACGACCGAGAGCGCGCGGCCGTCGGGCAGATACCAGGTATCCTTCGCGGCCTCGACCGCGCGATAGGCCTCGTGGAGTTTCGCTTTCCAGGCACGGAAGTCCGGTTGCTCGGGCAGCTTGCGCGCAGCGCGGAGCTTGTCGAGCACGCTGGAATCGTCGGGATTGGCGTCGAGGAAGCTGCGGTCGAGGTCCCACAGCCGGCGGTAGGAATCGTTGTAGAAGGCGAGTCGGCGCTGGCCGTCGAACACGGCAACGCCCGAGGAGAGCTGGTCCAGCGTGCGGCGGTGCGCTTCCGCCATCCGCACCAGCGCGGAGCTGAGCGCATCCGCCTCGCTGGCATCGATGGCGACGCCCACGCTGCCGCTGCCGACATTGACGGCGCGCACGTCGTAGATGCGCCGCTCACCGCTGATCACGATCGGCAGCCGCGAGGTGAAGCCCGCGGCGTCCTTCAGGCCCCGCTCCATCGCGGAGCGGTCGGCGCTGTCGAGCAGCTCGAGCTTGCGCTCCTGCGCGTCGGTGACGCTGGCCGCCTCGGTGGCGCGGACATAGGCCGGGTTGGCGTAGGTCAGCGCGCCGTTCTCGCCCTTGGCCCAGATCGGCCAGGGTGCAGCGGCGGCAAAACCGCGCAGCATCTCGGTCTCGTCGGACAGCGCGTTGTAGCGCAGATTGGTCTCGGCCAGGTCGCGGCGCAGCCCGGAGAGTTCGCGAATCCGGACAATGGCTTGGCCGCCGATGGCGCGGCCGATGGCCTCCAGCGTGTGGCCGTGCGCGGTGGTCAGCGTAAGCTGGAACCCGTCACCGCGGTCGCGCAATGCATCGACCGCATGATCCATCTGCAGCGCGGGTTCCGGCGGCAGCCAGGTTCCGAAGGCGAGCACGCGCTGCGGCGAGGAGTCGCGCGGCAGCACCATGGAGATGTCGCCGGAGATCTGCGCGCGGTTATCGCCGGCGGGCCATGAGATCAGGATCTGCGGCTCGGCGAACAGCAGCGCGCCGAAGCGGTCGGCCTGCAGTTGCAGTTCCCCGATCCGGGCGCGCAGCCGCGCCTCGTTCTTCGCTGTCCGCACGCGTGTGCGCATCAGCAGGATCGCGGCCACCACCGAGAAGCCGAGCAGGGCCAGCGCGGTGGCGAGCACCGCGAGTTCCTGCCGGTTGAAATCCAGCACGATGGAGAGGGTGTCGATGAGGTCGGCGGCCTCGGCCGGCGCAGCCGGCAACAGCGCTGCGAGAGCGCCTCCCACGAGGCCGTTGCGCGCAAGCGATGTGCACGACAGCAGCGTCCGACGCATCGACACGATCACGCCTGACATAGTTGCCCCAAGACCGCACGAATCTACGCGCGGCGACCCCCGTCGCGCGCGAATCAAAAGACAATACCCTCACCGTGACTCCGCCGGTAAGAGTCCAGATCGTGAACGTAAAGGCGGCCCCAAAAAAATGCGGGGCGACGTGTTCCAGCTCACGTGGTTCTTCGGGATGATTCGGCTGGATCTGCCGTGCGTTAGCGCCCGGTCGAGCCGAAGCCGCCAGCGCCGCGATCGGTCGTCGACAACGTCGTCACCGGAACCAGCGCGGCCTGCACCACGGGCGCGATCACCATCTGCGCGATGCGCTCGCCGCGCTTGATCACGAAGGGTGCTGCGCTGTGATTGATCAGGATGACCTTGATCTCGCCGCGGTAGTCGGCGTCGATCGTCCCGGGCGAATTCAGCACGGTGACGCCGTGCTTGGCCGCGAGTCCGGAGCGCGGCCGCACCTGGGCCTCGTGCCCGGGCGGCAAGGCGATCGCAAGGCCCGTCGGCACCAGCGCATATTGGCCGGGCACGAGCGTCAGCGGCTCGCCCTCCGGCACCGCTGCCATCAGGTCGAGGCCGGCGGCTTCCGCGGTCTGATAGGCCGGGAGTGGCAAACCGTCGGCATGCGTCAATTGCTGCAGTTCGACCGTGACCTTCGTGCTCAAGATGCCGGCTCCCGGGATTTGTCGGTCGCGCTCTTTGCGATGTGCGCGACCAGTTCGATGGCGACCTGTTCCTTGGTCATCACCGGCCAGGAATCAACCGCAATCTCGCCGTCTTTCGCACCATTCTTGCGGCTGATCAGATGCACGGTGTTGCGGTCGCCGCCCATCACGCCGGTGGCGGGCGAGACGTCGTTGGCGACGATCCAGTCGCAGCCCTTGCGCGCGAGTTTTGATTTGGCGTTGTCGATGAGGTGCTCGGTCTCGGCGGCAAAGCCGATTACCAGCGGTGGGCGCTTGTCGGTCAGTTTTGAAATTGTGGCGAGGATGTCGGGATTTTCGACGAGCTGAAGCGGCGGCATGCCGGCTGAGGTCTTCTTCAGCTTCTGCTCGCCCTCGTTGGCGACACGCCAGTCGGCGACCGCGGCGGCGAAGATCGCGATGTCGGCGGGCAGCGCGGCCTGCACCTGCTCCAGCATCTGCCGAGCCGATTCGACATGCTTCACCGTCACGCCCGGGGGATCGCTGAGATCGACCGGACCGCTCACCAGGATCACCTCGGCACCGGCGGCGTGCGCGGCCGCGGCAATGGCAAAGCCCTGTTTGCCGGAGGATCGGTTGGCGATGTAGCGCACCGGGTCGATTGGCTCGTGGGTGGGACCGGCGGTGATCAGCACGCGCTTGCCGGCCAGCGGCCTCGGCACCGGCGGTCGCAGCAGTCGCTCGGTGGCATTGGCGATCTCGATCGCTTCCGACATGCGGCCAACACCAGCCTCACCCGCTTCGGCCATCTCGCCGGAATTCGGCCCGATCAGCACCACGCCGTCGCGCTGAAGCTGCGTGACATTGCGGCGCGTCGCCGCATTGTTCCACATCAGCGGATTCATCGCCGGGGCCAGCAAGACCTTGCGATCGGTGGCGAGCAGGATGGCGCTGGCGAGATCGTCGGCGTGGCCATTGGCCATCTTCGCCATCAGATCCGCGGTCGCGGGCGCCACGACGATCAGGTCGCAGTCGCGCGCGAGGCGGATATGGCCCGCATCGAACTCGCTCTGGGGATCGAACAGGTCGGTGTAGACGCGCTCATGCGAGAGCGCGCTCACCGCCAGCGGCGTGACGAATTGCTGCGCTGCCTTGGTCAGGACGCAGCGGACTTCGACGCGGCGCTCCTTCAGCCTGCGGATCAGGTCGAGCGATTTATAGGCCGCGATGCCGCCGCCAATGATCAGGGTGACGCTGGCCTCGGGGACGGCGCCGGTGCGCTGGAGAGTGGGGGCGGAGGAGGGCGCAGGCGGTGCCGCAAACGGCGTCAGCGGCTCCTCGCGACCCTCGATCAGCTCCCGCAGGATGACCCGGACCTCCTCCTCGACCGACCTGCGATTCTTGGCCGAGCGCAGCCGCAGATAGGTTTTGACGTGTTCGTCGAGCTTGCGGATGGTCAGGCTTGCCACGGCGCCCTCCAGCACGGAATGATAGCGATGCTATCATCCATATGATTGCAGTGCAATCACAGATTCCGGACGGCAACTAGGATTCCGATGAAGGTCGCGGCGATGATCCAGAGCGCGACGGTGCGCCACCGGTTCTTGCGGCCCTCGCTACGGCCCATCGCGGCGATGCTCTCCGGCGACAGCCTGATGCCCTCCCGCGTCATGGTTTCGAGCTGCTCCAGCACCTTCACCGACCGCTCGGCGATCTCCGGCAGGCGCATCAGCACCCGCGCGATGTCTCCGGTTCCGGCGAGCGCGCCCTGCACCCGGCCGATCGGGCCGAGATTGCGCTCGATCCATTCGCGCACCACGGGGTCGGCGATCTTCCAGATGTCGAGCTTGGGATCGAAGCCGCGCGCCACGCCTTCGACCACCACCATGGTCTTCTGCAGCAGGATCAGCTCGGGCCGCGTCGTCATGTCGAACAGGCCGGTGACCTCGAGCAGCAGGGTCAAGAGCCGCGCCATCGAGATCTCTTCCGCCGTACGGTTGTGGATCGGCTCGCCGATGGCGCGGATGGCTTGCGCGAAATTCTCGACCGAGTGATGCGCGGGCACGTAGCCCGCCTCGAAATGCACCTCGGCGACGCGGCGATAATCGCGGGTGATGAAGCCGAGCAGGATTTCGGCGAGGAAGCGCCGCTCCTTCATGCCGAGCCGGCCCATGATGCCGAAATCGACCGCGACGAGGCGGCCGGCGTCGTCGAGGAACAGATTGCCCGGATGCATGTCGGCATGGAAGAAGCCGTCGCGCAGCGCGTGGCGCAGGAAGCTCTGGATCACCTTGCGACCGAGATCTGGCAAATCGACCTGCGCCTCTTCCAGGCGCTTGTGATCGTTCAGCGCGATGCCGTCGATCCACTCCATCGTCAGCACGTTGTGCGTGGTGCGATCCCAGTCGACCTCCGGCACGCGGAAGTCAGGGTCGTCGCGCGTGTTCTCCGCCATCTCCGACAGCGCAGCCGCCTCCAGTCGCAGGTCCATCTCCATGGCGACCGAGCGCGACATGGTGTTGATGACCTCGATCAGGCGCAGCCGCCGCGCTTCCGCCGAATAGGTCTCGGCCTTGTGGGCGACGAAGAAGAAGTCGGAGAGATCGCGGCGGAAGCGTGCCGCCACGTTCGGCCTGAGCACCTTGACCGCGACCGATTTGCGGATCCCGTCGTGCAAGACTTCGCCGCGATGGACCTGCGCGATCGAGGCGGCCGCGACGGGCGGGCCGAAATTCACGAAGACGTCCTTCAGCGGCCGCTCCAGCGACGTCGCGATGGCGGCCTCGGCTTCATCCTGCGGAAACGGCGGCAGGCGGTCCTGGAGGCTTTCGAGGTCGCGGGCCATGATGACGCCGACGACGTCGGGGCGTGTCGCCAGGAACTGTCCGAGCTTGAGATAGGCGGGGCCCATCCGTGTCAGCGCGCGAGCGATCCGGGGGCCGTGCTTGGTGCCGCGGCGTTCGACCAGGCGCGCCAGCTTCAGCGCGAGCTGTCCCGGCGGCGGCACCAGGCTCGGATCGACCGAACCGAACACGCCCTCGCGGGCAAATACGAACGCGGCGCGGATCAGGCGCGCAATGTGGGTAAAGGCAGAGATCACAAACGCCAGCCCGAATGCAGTGCGACGATGCCGCCGGACAATGTCTGCCAGCTGACGCGGGAAAAGCCGGCGTCGCGGATCATGTCGGCGAACGCGTTGGGTTTTGGAAACTTGCGGATCGATTCGACGAGATATTGATAGGACTCGGCATCGCCCGTGATCATGCGACCGAGCGGCGGGATCACCTTGAACGAGAACAGGTCATAGAGGCGATCCAGCCCCGGCATCTCGACGCTGGAGAATTCCAGGCAGAGGAAGCGGCTGCCGGGCTTCAGCACGCGATAGGCCTCGCGCAGCGCGAGATCGATCCGGGGCACGTTGCGAATGCCGAAAGCGATCGTATATGCGTCGAAGCTGCGATCGGCGAAGGCGAGCGCCTCGGCATTGCCTTCGACGAAATCGACTTTGGCTTCTAGATGGCGCTTCGCGGCGCGCTCGCGGCCCACGGCCAGCATGTCGGTGTTGATGTCGCAGACGGTGGCATGGAAGCCCGCACCGGCAGCCTTGGCGGCGCGGAACGAGATGTCACCGGTGCCGCCGGCCACGTCGAGCAGCGCGAACGGCCGGTCGCCCCTCGGCGGGTCGAGCGCCGTGATCATGATGTCCTTCCAGACCCGGTGCAGGCCGCCGGACATCAAATCGTTCATCAAATCATAGCGCGACGCCACGCTGTGAAACACGTCGTTCACCAGCGTCTGCTTGTCCCCGAGGGGAACGTCCTTGAAGCCAAAATGCGTGGTTTCGCCCGGCCGATCCATTACTCTACTCCACTGGGCGGACCATAGCCTGCCCGCCGCAATGGCGCTATCACACCGCCCTCATAAGGTGAATGCCTGACCATGCCTGAATTGCCCGAAGTCGAGACCGTTCGCCGCGGCCTTCAGCCCGTCATGGAGGGCGCGAAAATCCTCAAGGCGGAGGCCCGCCGGCCGGATCTGCGCTTTCCGTTCCAGCCGGATTTCGTGGCCCGGCTCCAGGGCCAGGTCGTCACGGGCCTCGGCCGACGCGCAAAATATCTCATGGCGGACCTCGCCTCCGGCGATGTGCTCCTGATGCATCTGGGCATGTCGGGCTCGTTCCGCGTCATCAAGCCCGACAACGAGGCGGCGCCGGGTGAGTTTCACTATCCGAAGGGCAAGGACTCCGCGCACGACCACGTGCTGTTTCGGATGTCCTCCGGCGCGGACATCGTGTTCAACGATCCTCGCCGCTTCGGTTACATGAAAGTGATCGCGCGCAGTGCGCTCGATGAGGAGCCGTTGTTGCGCGGGCTCGGTCCCGAGCCGCTCGGCAACGAATTCGATGCCGCGATGCTGGCGCGGGCATGTGCAGGCAAGCTCACGAGCCTGAAGGCGGCACTGCTCGACCAGCGCGTGGTCGCAGGCCTCGGCAACATCTATGTCTGCGAAGCGCTGCATCGCTCGCATCTGTCGCCACGCCGGATCGCCGCGACGCTTGCGACCAAGGGTCGCAAGGGCGTCGGCGCGGGCGAGCCGACCGATCATGCGAAGCGGCTGGTCGGTGCGATCTACACCGTGCTGAACGACGCCATCAAGGCCGGCGGCTCGTCACTGCGCGATCACCGCCAGACCTCCGGCGAGCTCGGCTATTTCCAGCATTCGTTCAAAGTCTACGACCGTGAGGGCGAGAAATGTACGACACCGCGCTGCGGCGGCACCATCAAGCGATTCACGCAGAACGGCCGGTCGACGTTTTGGTGCGCGAAATGTCAGAAGTGAGCGTGAAGGCCGAAGCCTGAAAGCGCGAACTTGTAGCCCGGATGAAGCGCAGCGCAATCCGGGTCCAGCTTCACCGCAGAGAGACTTTCCCGGATTGCGCTGCGCTCCATCCGGGCTACGACGAGCGGATAGAGCATTTCCGAAAAAGCGCGAAGCAATCCGGCCGGGCTGGTGGCCGGATTGCTTCGTCGCTGGGGCCCTTCCGGATGGCGAAGGGCCGGCTGTCGTCTGAGCGATCGCCCCGCTCAGGACGCCAGTGTCGTGGTCTCGTCCGCCGCCAGCTCCGTTGCGGCGTGCAGCATGCCGTCCGCGGCCGACATGACCTGGTCGATCAGGACATTGCTCGTGGCGTCGAGCTCGAGCCGGGTCTCGATCCAGCGCCAGAGGCCGCGGATCTCGTCCGCGGACTTGCCGTTCGGCGCGAACTCGCTGACGGCAAGGCCGCTCGCGAGCGAATCCTGGTGATCGTTGCGCATCACGATCAGCGGACGCGCGAGCACGTCAGCGAGATCGAGTGCGGCTTCCTCGGCAAGCGTGTTGGCAGCGTTGTCGATGCGCTGGCCGCGGATCGGCGTCTGGTTGAGCACGAAGCTGTAGGGACGCTTCCAGGCGCGCGCGACGCTGAGGGTGGAGACGGTCGCCTCGATGTCGGCGACGCTCGGGCGGGCCGGGATCAGGCAGAGGTCGGAATGGCGGATCGCCGCGGTGGTCGCGGCGCTGAGGCCGGCGGCGGTGTCGACGATCGCGAGCTGCAGGCCGCTGTCGGCGAGCATCTTCAGGCGCGGCGCGATGTCTGCGGCATGATAGATCGGCTCGACGACGAGATCGTCGCTCGCGCGGCGGCGCTGCCAGTTGGACAGGGTGCCCTGCGGGTCGGTCTCGATCAGGCGGACGGTGAAGCCGGCTTGCTTGGCTGCGAGCGCGAGACCGATGGCGAGCGTGCTCTTCCCGCTGCCACCCTTTTGGGTGGCCAGTACGATCGTGTGCATTTGAAGATCAATCCTTTGGAGTGCTTGGGTCAGGAATACGCCACGCGAACGTGCATCTATCGCGATGCTGAGCTCTTCTCGCTCAGGACGTGCCGGCCCGATCCAAAGGGGATCGCGGAGGTCCGAATCAACGGCAATGATGATGGCGGAATAGGGAATGCCAGCTAATCCGTACCATTACTGGACCAGTAGTCGTACGTGTGATGTGCTCGTTGCCGTGATGGAAAGGGCAGGCAATGAGCGGTAACTGGCGCGACCGGACAACAACCACCTTTGACTGCCAGAAGATGCCGGCGGTCTCGAGCCGCGGCATGGTGGTCAGCAACCACCCCCTGGCCTCCAGTGCCGGCGCCGAGATGCTGGCCGCCGGCGGCAATGCCATCGATGCCGCGATCGCGACCCTGTTCACGCTGACCGTGGTCGAGCCGATGATGGTCGGCATCATCGGCGGCGGCATGGCACATATCCGGCTGGCCGACGGCAGCCACCGCTTCATCGACGGCCAGAGCACCGTGCCCTCGGCCGTTCGCGACACGACCTATACGTCCAAGCCGGGCTCGGCCCACGACGTGTTCGACACCGTCGGCAACGAGAATCTCAACGGTCCGAAGGCGGTGGCCACGCCGGGCTCGCTCAAGGCCTGGTGCGAGACGCTGCGCCGGTTTGGCACCATGAACCTTGCGGACGTGATGCAGCCCGCGATCAAGCATGCCGCGCGCGGCTATGCGACGACGCCCTATCTCCACGAGTGCATCAGCGAAAGCGCTGACGAGATGCGCAAGGACCGGGCGATCGCGGCGATCTTCCTGCCTGGCGGGGAGCCGCTGAAGGTCGGCGAGCGCGTGGTGCAATCGGAATATGCGGAGACGCTGCGTCACATCGCCGATCACGGCGAGCAGGCGCTCTACGACGGACCGCTCGGCGATATCCTGGTCGACTACATGGAGAAGGCCGGCGGCTTCCTCCGCCGCAACGATCTCACGGCCTACAAGACGGTCGAGCGCCAGCCGATCCGCGCCGACTATCGCGGCTGGACCATTCTCGGTCCGCCGCCGCCCGCCGCATCCGGCGTGCATATCGCGCAGATGCTCAACATTCTCGAGGGCTACGACATCGGCGGCCTCGGCTTCGGCACGCCAGAGACGATCCACTATCTCGCCGAAGTGCTGAAGATCGCCTTCGCCGATCGCGCTGCGGCCAGCGGCGATCCCGATTATGTCGGCGTCCCCGTGGAGAAACTGACCTCGAAAGCCTATGCTGAGGAGCGCCGCCGCGCCATCGATCCCGTGCGCGCGCAGGCTTGGGGCGCGGGCGTGTCGCAGCTCGAAGGTGCGCACACCACGCACATGACCGCGGCAGATAGTTTCGGCAACGTGGTCGCAACCACGCAGACCATCAACAATCTGTTCGGCGCCAAGATCATGATCCCGGGACTTGGGGCGATCGCCAACAATTATATGAACTTGTTCGACCCGCGTCCGGGCCATGCATTGTCGCTGGCGCCCGGCAAGCGCGTGACGACCTCGATGTCGCCGATGATGGCGCTGAAGGACGGCAAGCTGCGCTACGCGCTCGGCTTGCCCGGCGGCAAGCGCATCTTCCCGAGCGCGATGCAGGCGCTGGTCAATCTGATCGACCACGGCATGAGCCTGCAGGAGGCCGTCGAGGCGCCCCGGGTCTGGACCGAGGGCAACGCGCTCGAGGTCGAGCAGACGGTGCCGGCGAGCGTGCGCACCAGGCTCGAAAGTCTCGGCCACACGGTGCAGCCCGTTGCGACGGTCGCAGGCGGCATGAACGGCATCGCTTTCGACGACGATGGCACCATGACCGGTGCCGCCTGCTGGCGTGCTGACGGCACGCCGGTCGGGATATCGGGCGGTCTTGCGCGCAGTGGCATCAGATTCAGGTTGGGCTAACCGGGAAATTACAAGACCGGTTCGCTCGGCCGCCGAGGCCACTGAACTCGTCCAATCGCCTGCGGACGGCATCGCCTTCGTTCCAGCGTTTGGCAATTCTCGGACTGCCGCGGCATTATTCGAACAATGGCCTTTGCCGGTGCACATCGACGTCACCCCGGACCCGATCCCCTGCGGATGACGGCATGAGCCCGACAGTGTATGCTAAGGCTGGCTGGCGGCAGGCGCGTCGGTCAACGTCTCAGTAAGGCTGCGCGTATATGGGCAGGGATATCGGCGGCGACTTCTTGGCTGGCGGAGGCGAGTTGGGCGCTTTGACGCGAGCGTTTGACTGGTCGAGCACATCCCTCGGGCCTCCCGAAAGCTGGCCCCAAAGTCTTCGCGTTACGGTGCGGCTCGTTCTGACCTCGCGGCACCCCATGTTCATCTGGTGGGGGCCGGAGCTCATCCAGTTCTACAACGATGCATACCGGGAGACGATGGGGCCGGAAAGGCACCCAAGCGCTTTGGGGAGCCGCGGCCGTGAGTGCTGGGCGGAGATCTGGGACATCATTGGTCCGCAGATCGAGTACGTCATGTCCGGCAAGGGAGCGACCTGGAACGAGGACCAATTGGTGCCGGTCACGCGTCACGGACGTCGCGAGGATGTTTGGTGGACCTATAGCTTCGGTCCCATCGATCTCGAAGGCAAGGTCGGCGGCGTGCTTGTCGTCTGCAGGGATGTCACGTCCGAGCATATGGCAAGGGAAGCGCTCAACCTCATCAACGAGGAGCTGAAGCATCGCGTCAAGAATACGCTTGCGGTGTTGAGTGCGGTCGCTGCGCAGACATTTCGCGATCCCACGAGCAAAGCGGGACTCGAAAAGTACCAGGCGCGGCTGGGCGCCTTCGGACGCGCGCAGGACCTGCTGACGGCGTCGAACTGGGCGGCCGCGCCGCTCCACGATGTGATCCGCACGGCTCTTGCACCTTATCGGACTGGTGAAGGCCGCTTCACTGTGTCGGGTCCCCCACTCGTCGTGAAGTCTCGACAAGCGCTTGCTCTGTCCCTGGCGCTCCATGAGCTTGCCACCAACGCTTTGAAGTACGGCGCGCTGACCGTGGCGGCAGGCTTCGTATCCATCACATGGGCGGTCGAAACGGAGGACGGTGAGTCAAAATTCGTTTTTGTCTGGGAGGAGATTGACGGCCCGCTTGTGTCAGAGCCTGTGCGCGCTGGTTTCGGCTCCAGGCTCATTTCGCGCGTGCTGGCAGACGATTTCAGCGGTTCCGTCGATGTTTCCTATGGCTCGGCCGGGCTCAAATGTCGTCTGACAGCGCCTCTCGGAAATCTCGGGACTTCGCAAAATATCACGTGAGACTCTGCATGGGCGTGGTCCAGCGGAAAGCCCCACGTGCCGCACCGCATCGGACACGAGAGAGCCTGAGGATCGCTCGCTCTACTTCCTGACGCAGATCACGCGCACGACGGCAGCCTTGGCATCCGTCGACGTGCCGTTCGCCGCGATCTGGTTGGCCTTCAGGAAATCACGCACGGCGTCCGCGGACACCATCACGGCCTGTGACGCCGGTACCGATGTCGCAGGTCCCGCCACCATGGTCGGCTTCAAGAGCGCGATGCCGGCGAACTTGCCGTCGCCGTCGATCGCGGCAGCGCCGGAAAACCCGACCGCCGGCGGCGGGGACAGCATGGACTCGCTGCTCGGGACCGGCGCCAGTGCGGCCTTGACGACCGACACGCCGCCCGCGCCGCCCTGGCTCTGCGGATCGGCGATGCCGACGACATCCACATTGGTCTTTGCCGCGCCGCCAGCAAGGCTGAGCGGCTTCAGTCCGCGTGCGCCGTAGATATGCAGCAGCGCCAGACCGCGCTCCTTGTCATCAGTGAGACGATCGGCACTGCCATGGCCGGCGATCGTGATGGCGAGACAGCTATCGGTGACGAGACGGTCGGTGACGATCGCACCGTCGTCACTGACGACGATGCCGGTGCCGTATTCGACGGTCTTGCGTGGCGGCGGCCCGGCTTGCGGTCCCGGCGGAAACGCGTTGAAGGCGCTCGACATCGCGATCACGACCGGCTCGACCGTGTTCTCGGTCGCCTGGTCGTAGAGGATCGTCATGGTGCGAACCTCATCGCCCCTGAAGGTGCCGCGGACGTAGAATTTCTTCAGGCCCTGCAAGCCCGACAGCACGAAGAAGTCGGGCTTCACCACGGTGTAGTCGACCTTGCGCCCGGACGGCTCTTTCTCCAGCTCCGCGAGCTTCGCCGTGGTCGGGTTCGCCTCCTTGCGGCGGCTCAGCAGCACCTGCACGGTTCCGGTCGGCGAGGTCCATTTCGATCCATTGGCATCGCTCGCCTGCTGCGGCACCAGCTTTGTGGGGATACCGAGCCGGGCGCCGCTGGTCGGCTCCGTCACGATCTTCCAGCCGACGCCGTCCTGCTTCTTTCGCGCGGTCTCGGCGAGCGCGGCGCGCTCCTGCGGGTTGAGCACGCCGGTCGGCTTGCCGCCCTTGGCCTTCTGGAATTCCTTGATGGCGTTGACCATGCGCTCGCTGACGTCGCCGGTGATGGCGCCGTTGTACTGGCCGACCCAGGCGAGGTCGGATTGCAGTGCCAGCCGCTCGGTCTTTGCCATGGCATCCGCCGTCGCCGCCGGCGTCTGCATGGCTGGTGGCTGGATCGGCACGGTCTGGACCGTCTTCGGCTTGGTGCCGGGGATCTGCGGCGTCGTCATCTGGGCGTTCGCGCCCGTGGCGGCCGCAAACACGAGGGTTGCCGCAAGCATCGATCTCATGACAAATCCAACCAGCCCATTGAACGCAGTGCCATTGAAGCACATCTCGTTGGTCGCGAACAACGTTGGGCTGGTTCAGGTGTTGGCTCCTCACCATGAGGGGTGAGAGGAACGAAAGACGATGCTGAGCCCGGACGAACTCGAACGTTATGCCCGCCATATCGTGCTGCGCGATGTCGGCGGCCCGGGCCAGGCCGCACTGAAGCGGGCCTCAGCGCTGGTGATCGGCGCCGGCGGGCTTGGCGCGCCCGCCCTGATGTATCTGGCCGCCGCCGGGATCGGCACGCTCGGCGTGGTCGACGACGACGTGGTGTCGCTGTCCAATCTGCAGCGCCAGGTGATCCACACCACGCCCGATATCGGCCGGCACAAGGTCGAGAGCGCCGCCGAGCGGATCGCGGCGCTCAATCCGCATGTCCGCTTCGTCGGTAATGCCACCTGGCTGAATGCCGACAATGCGCTCAGCCTGATTGGCGACTACGACCTCGTGCTCGACGGCTCCGACAATTTTTCGACGCGCTATCTGGTTTCGGACGCCTGCTTCTTCGCCAAGCGGCCGCTGATCACCGCCGCGCTCGGCACCTTCGACGGCTCGCTCACCACCATCCGCGCGCATGAGAGGAACGAGCAGGGCGAATTCAACCCGACCTATCGCTGCCTGTTTCCGGAGGCGCCGCCGCCCGGCACCGTGCCGGCCTGTGCGGAAGCCGGCGTCATGGGTGCGCTGGCGGGTATGCTCGGCTCGATGATGGCGCTGGAGGCGATCCGCGAGATCGTCGGCTTCGGCGAGGGCCTCGTCGGCCGCCTCCTGATGATCGATGCGCGCGCGATGCGCTTCGAGACGCTGCGCTACGGGCGCGATCCGGCCAACCCGCTCAACGGCGATGGGCCCGTGGTCACCGACCTCAGCGCCCATCGCACCTGATTGCCGCGGCTACGCCGTGGCGGGTTTCTCGCTGTCGAGATGCGCCATCTGCTCGGCGGCGTAGCGCGTGCCGGACGCGATGTTCGGCGGGAAGGCTTTTGCCAGCGCGGCAAGATGCGCCGGCGTTAGCGTCAGCTGCGTTGCCCCCAGCGCCTCGGTGAGACGGTTGCGGGTGCGGGCGCCGACCAGCGGCACGATCGCCTTGTCCTGCGCGGATACCCAGGCGATTGCCACCTGCGCCGGCGTCGCGCCGACATCAGCGGCGATGATGCGTAGCTGATCCACCAGCGCGAGATTGGCATCGAGATTTGTGCCCTGAAAGCGCGGCGTCATCAGCCGATAGTCACGGCCGGCCTTGCCGGCGTCCTTCGACCAATGGCCGCTGATCAGGCCGCGCGCCAGCACGCCATAGGCGGTGATGCCGATGCCGAGCTCGCGGCAGGTCTTTAGAATGTCTCGTTCGATGCCGCGCTCGATGAGCGAATATTCGATCTGGAGGTCTGCGATCGGATGCACGGCGTGCGCGCGGCGGATCGTGTCCGAGCCGACCTCGGACAGGCCGATATGCCTGACATAGCCGGCCTTCACGAGATCGGCGAGGCCGCCGATGGTCTCCTCGATGGGGACGTTCGGGTCGAGACGCGCCGGGCGATAGATGTCGATGTAGTCGGTGCCGAGCCGCTGCAGCGAATAGGCGAGGAAGTTCTTGGTCGCGGCCGGCCTGGTGTCCATGCCGGCGAACTCACCGGCCGGCCCGCGCAGCGCGCCATACTTGACGCTGATCTGCACTTTGTCGCGCGGCACGCCTGTCAGCGCCTCGCGCACCAGCATCTCGTTGTGGCCCATGGCGTAGAAATCGCCGGTATCGACCAGCGTGATGCCGGCATCGAGCGCCGCTTGCACCGTGGCGACGGCTTCGCCGCGGTCGGCGGGGCCATAGACCTCGGACATGCCCATGCAGCCGAGGCCGAGGGCCGAGACGGTGGGGCCGGTTGAACCGAGTTTGCGCTGTTCCATGATGGCTCTCCTCGAAAAGGGCGGCGGATGCCGCCGCGTGACGAGGCCGGATATGCGCCTGCTCGATTGCGCCGATAAGCTGGACAATCTGGAATAGCTTGTTCAGAATATCGAACAATGGCCGAGCCCGATCTGCGCGATCTCGATGTCTTCGTGGCGGTCGCCCGCACCCGCAATTTCCGGCGTGCGGCTGTCGAAATGCGCGTGTCGGTGTCGAGCCTCAGCCAGCGGCTCCGGGACTTGGAGGAGCGCCTTGGCGTCCGCCTGATGAACCGGACCACCCGCAGTGTCGCGCTGACCGAGGCGGGCGAGCTGCTGCTGTCGCGGGTGGCGCCGGCCTTGCGCGATGTCGGCGATGCGCTCGATCAGGTCCGGGGCCTTCGCGAGGTCGCCTCGGGTCGCCTGCGCATCAATGCACCGCCGCCAGCCGTCGATCTCGTGCTGGCGCCGATGGTTGGGCCGTTTCTTGGCGCCTATCCGCAGGTCGATCTCGACATCGTCTCCGAAAGCGGCTTCGTCGACATCGTCAGCGCGGGTTACGACGCCGGCGTACGTTACGGTGAGCATCTCGCGCAGGACATGGTGGCGATTCCGCTGAGCGGCCCGCAGAGCTACGTCGTCGTCGCATCGCCTGCTTATCTCGCACGCCGCGGCCGGCCGAAACATCCGAAGGATCTGCTCGAGCATGATTGCATCCGCGCGCGCTATTCGAGCGGCGTCATGCACGATCTCGAGTTCGAGAAGTCCGGTCAGGTCGTGAAGGTTGATCCGCCCGCAAAGCTGATCTCAACCAACATGAACCTTGCGATGCGCGCAGCGCTCGATGGCGTCGGCATCTGGGCGACGCTCGACGGCTATGTCGGCGACGCCCTGAAATCCGGTGCGTTGATCAGCCTGATGGAAGATTGGTGCGAGCCGTTTCCCGGCCCGTTCCTGTATTACCCGAGCCGGCGACAAACGCCGCCGGCGCTGCGCGCCTTCATCGATTTCGTCACCGACTGGCGCAAGCGCGAAGCGCGAACCAAATAAGCTCTCAGAGCATGCTCGGCAGCACGCGATCCGGCGGCTTGTGGGCGTCGAGGAAGGTGCGGATGTTGATGATCACCTTCTCGCCCATCTCGACGCGGCCTTCGATCGTGGCCGAGCCCATGTGCGGCATCAGCGTCACCTTGCCGGCCTTGGCGAGCCGCACCAGCTTCGGGTTCACCGCGGGCTCGTGCTCGTAGACGTCGAGGCCGGCGCCGGCGATCTCGCCGCCTTCGATCAGCTTGATCAGCGTGTCCTCGTCGGTGACCTCGCCGCGCGCGGTGTTGACGATGTAGGCGTCTTTCCGGATCAGCTTCAGCCGCCGTGCCGAGAGCAGGTGATAGGTCGCCGGCGTGTGCGGACAATTCACCGAGATGATGTCCATCCGCGCCAGCATCTGGTCGAGGCTTTCCCAATAGGTCGCGCCGAGTTCTTCGGCGATCTTCGGGGCGACGGGACGGCGGTTGTGATAGTGGATCTGCAGGCCGAAGGCGCGGGCGCGGCGCGCGACCGCCTGGCCGATGCGGCCCATGCCGATGATGCCGAGGCGCTTGCCGCCGATGCGGTGGCCGAGCATCCAGGTCGGCGACCAGCCCGGCCACGGTTTCCCCTCGGTCAGGATCGAGGCGCCTTCGATCATTCGCCTCGGCACGGCGAGGATCAGCGCCATGGTCATGTCGGCGGTGTCCTCGGTCAGGACCTTCGGCGTGTTGGTGACGGTGATGCCGCGCGCGTGGGCGGCCTCGACGTCGATATTGTCGACGCCGTTGCCGAAATTGGCGATCAGCCGCAGCTTGCAGTCGGGCTGGTTGACGATGTCGGCGCTGATATGGTCGGTCACCGTCGGAACCAGCACGTCGGCGGTGCGCGCGGCTTCGGCGAGCTGTTCGGCGGACATCGGCGTGTCCTCGAGATTGATCCGCGCGTCGAACAATTCGCGCATCCGCGTCTCGATCGAATCCGGCAGCTTGCGCGTCACCACGACGAGGGGCTTTTTCTTCACCGACATGTCCTGCTCTCATGAGGCGTCGCAGGCCGCCCCTGTCGCCAAAGGCTGGTCGTTGAGGCCTCATTAACCCGGTTGTTCGACACTGCCCTTGCCGTGTCCGTCCCCGGCGTTTCCTTCAAGCTCTCCCGAGATTTCCGGCCGGAAAATCGGGGCAAACTGGTTGTTCAAGTGCCCGTCCTCTCTAGCAGAAGGCCGGGCCAAGACAAGAACCACGGGCCAGGCTTGGGGAACACCCGCGTGGGGCGGGTCGCGATCGACGCGGCAGGATTTGGATTGGGGTGAGGGTCCGGCAAGGCCGGGTCCTCGACAGGAGACGGGTTGATGGCGTTGGGGCGTTTTTGTTCGGTGATGGCGCTCGTTTGCACCTGGTGGAGCGCCTCGGTCGGTCCCTCGCATTCGGCCAAGGATAATACCCCGCAGACCACCAGCGGCCTGCCGGTGCCGCGTTACGTCAGCCTCAAGTCGGATCACGTCAACGTCCGTGCCGGCCCGACCAAGGACAATGATGTCGCCTGGGTCTACACCCGTGCCGGCCTGCCGGTCGAAATCACCGCCGAGTTCGAGAACTGGCGCCGGGTGCGCGATTCCGAGGGCGCAGAGGGCTGGGTTTATCACTCGCTGCTGTCGGGCCGCCGCACCGCGGTCGTCACCATGAAGCACAAGGACGAACTCGCCCCGATCTATGACCGGGCTGACCCCGACAGTGCGGTTGCTGCAAAGCTCCAGGCCGGCGTCGTCACACAGGTCAAGAAGTGCACTGCAAACTGGTGCCGTGTCACCGGCAACGGCTTCGACGGCTGGATCCAGCAGGAGCGCCTCTGGGGCGTGTACTCGGACGAGCAGGTGAATTGACGCGAAACGTCACCCCGGGCTCGGTGCTCAACACCGTCCCGGGATGACCGCGCAAAACGACGATGGCCGGGACAAACCCGGCCATGACGACGAATTCAGCAGTTCGGATCGAACTCAGCGCTTCTTGCGCAGGCGCACCACCATGTCGATGCGCGCGATCTCGTAACCCTCGGGCACCTCAGGCATCTTGGACAGCGCCAGATGCGGATCCTCGATGTCGACCAGCTCATGGCTGTTCTCGAGGTAGTAGTGATGGTGAGTGGTGACGTTGGTGTCGAAATAGGTCTTGGTGCCGTCCACGCTGACCTGGCGGAGCAGGCCGGCATCGGTGAGCTGGTTCAGCGTGTTGTAGACGGTCGCAAGCGACACCGGAACCTTGGCCAGGGTCGCTTCCTCGTAGAGCATTTCAGCCGTGAGGTGACGTGCACCCTTGCCGAACAGCAACCAGCCGAGGGCCATGCGCTGGCGCGTCGGACGGAGGCCGGCGGACTGGAGCATTTCGTTGACGTCGTGCCAGGGGCAGCCGGTCAAAGCCGGCTGGCGGCCCGACAGGAGGGCCGCGGCGTGAACGTCGTCGTCGTGATGTGGCGCGGTATTCTCGCTCATTTCCAGATTTCGGCACGCGTGAACAATATGTCTTTGCAATATAAGGAGGGAAAGATGCAGATGCAAGTTTCTCGCAACTAGAGAGGTTCTAATCAGCCTTGGAGGTTTGGTCAGGCTTGGAACCGCGCTGGGATCCCGTCATTTTACCTTCATGGATGCGCTTTGCCACCCGAATGGCCTGTGTTAGAGAGCGCGCGGTTCCGCTTAGCCGATTTCGGCGCAGCCGGGCATGGAGGCCCGGTCGGCAGTCCATCCGGGGCATGCGGGAGCCGCGCCGGACTATGGCAATTGGCGTTGCTCTCCGACCGAGACGGGGCCCATTTTCGCCAAGAAACGCCGCTCAATCGGAATTCAAACAGAGGCTCGTGCATGCTGAACAGGCGCAACGGTTACGAATACGAAGATCTGCTGGCCTGTGCCCGCGGCGAAATGTTCGGTCCGGGCAATGCCCAGCTGCCGTTGCCGCCGATGCTGATGTTCGATCGCATCACGGAGATCAACGAGACCGGCGGGGAGTTTGGCAAGGGCGTGGTGCGCGCCGAGCTCGACGTGAAACCCGACCTCTGGTTCTTCGGCTGCCACTTCAAGAACGATCCCGTGATGCCCGGCTGCCTCGGCCTCGACGCGCTGTGGCAAATGGTCGGCTTTTACCTGGGCTGGACCGGGGGCGAAGGTCGTGGCCGCGCGCTCGGTCTGAACGAATTAAAGTTCAGCGGCCAGGTGCTGCCGGAGGCGCGCAAGGTTGTGTACAACGTCGATATCAAGCGCGTGATGCGTTCTAAGCTGGTGCTCGGTATTGCCGACGGGTGGCTTTCGGTCGATGAGCAGATTATTTATCGCGCGAAGGACCTGAAGGTCGGCCTGTTCAAGCAGGGCACGAGCCTGGGCTAACGCGCATCACCACGAAGAAAACGAGCAAGAAGACAACGAGCAGGGCGAGGCTGTCATGAGGCGGGTTGTGGTCACCGGGATGGGCATTGTCTCGTCGATCGGAAACAACACCCAGGAAGTGCTTGCGAGCCTTCACGAGGCGAAGTCGGGCATTTCTCGGGCTGAAAAATATGCCGAGCTCGGCTTTCGTTCGCAGGTGCAAGGCGCGCCGACGCTCGATCCTGCGACCGTGGTCGACCGCCGTGCCATGCGTTTCCTCGGTCAGGGCGCGGCGTGGAACCATATCGCGATGGAGCAGGCGATCCAGGACTCCGGTCTGTCGCCTGACGAAGTCTCCAACATTCGCACCGGCATCATCATGGGCTCCGGCGGCCCCTCCGCGCGCACCATCGTCGAAGCCGCCGACATCACCCGCACCAAGGGACCGAAGCGCGTCGGACCGTTTGCAGTGCCGAAGGCGATGTCGTCCACGGCCTCCGCGACGCTTGCGACCTGGTTCAAGATCAAGGGCGTGAACTACTCGATCTCCTCGGCCTGCGCGACGTCGAATCATTGCGTCGGCAATGCCTATGAGACGATCCAGATCGGCAAGCAGGACGTCATCTTCGCCGGCGGCTGCGAGGAGTTGGACTGGTCGCTGTCGGTTCTGTTCGACGCCATGGGCGCGATGTCCTCGAAGTACAACGACACGCCCGCAACGGCCTCGCGTCCCTACGACGTCAACCGCGACGGCTTCGTCATCGCCGGCGGCGCCGGCGTGCTGGTGCTGGAAGAGCTCGAACATGCCAAGGCGCGCGGCGCCCGCATTTACGGCGAGATCGTCGGCTATGGTGCAACCTCGGACGGCTACGACATGGTCGCGCCATCGGGTGAAGGCGCCGAGCGCTGCATGCGCATGGCGATGTCGACGGTGAAGACCAAGGTGGACTACATCAACCCCCACGCGACCTCGACTCCGGCCGGCGATCCCCCGGAGATCGACGCGCTCCGCCGCGTGTTCGGCGCCGGCGAGAAATGCCCGCCGATCTCGGCGACCAAGGCGCTGACCGGCCATTCGCTGGGCGCCACCGGCGTGCAGGAGGCGATCTACTCGCTGCTGATGATGAACAACGGCTTCATCTGCGAGAGCGCGCATATCCAAGAGCTCGATCCTGTGTTCGCCGACATGCCGATCGTCCGCAAGCGCATCGACAACGTCAAGATCGGCACCGTGCTGTCGAACTCCTTCGGCTTCGGCGGCACCAACGCCACGCTGGTGTTCAGCCGGCTGGATGTGTGACGTCCTTGTTGGTGCACCGTTGATTTTCTCGTCATGGCCGGGCTCGTCCCGGCCATCCACGTCTTGGCCTCAGGCTCCGAAGGGCGTGGATGCCCGGGACAAGCCCGGGCATGACGAAAGCGGAAGGTGGTCTTGAGATGGAAGGTTTGATGAAAGGCAAGCGCGGTCTGATCATGGGCATCGCCAATGATCATTCGATCGCATGGGGCATGGCGAAGACGCTGCATGCCCACGGTGCCGAGCTTGCCTTCACCTTCCAAGGCGAAGCCCTCGGCAAGCGCGTCAAGCCGCTGGCGGAGCAGCTCGGTGTGGAATTGGTGCTGCCGTGCGACGTCGAGGACATCGCCAGCGTCGATACGACCTTCGATGTGCTGCGCGAAAAGTGGGGCAAGCTCGATTTCGTCATCCACGCGATCGGCTTTGCCGACAAGAACGAGCTGAAGGGCCGCTACGCCGATACCAGCCGCGAGAACTTTTCGCGCACCATGGTGATCTCCTGCTTCTCGTTCACGGAAGTGGCCAAGCGCGCGGCCGAGCTGATGACCGACGGCGGCAGCATGATCACGCTGACCTTCGGCGCCTCCGAGCGCGCGATGCCGAATTACAATGTGATGGGCGTCGCCAAGGCGGCATTGGAAGCCTCGGTGCGCTATCTTGCCTCGGATTTCGGACCGCGCGGCATCCGCGTCAACGCGATCTCCGCAGGTCCGATCCGCACGCTCGCCGGCTCCGGCATCGGCGAGGCGCGCGCGATGTTTGCCTACATGCAGAAGCATTCGCCGCTCCGCCGCGGCGTCACGCTCGACGAACTCGGCGGCTCGGCGCTGTATCTGCTGTCGGATCTGTCCGGCGGTGTGACCGGCGAGATCCACTATGTCGATTCCGGTTACAACATCGTCCTGATGCCGCGGCCGGACGATTTGAAGGCCTCGGAATAGCCGGGATTCCGTAAGGTGGGCGAAGGCGCGCTCTTTGCGCGCCGTGCCCCCCAACTCTCGGCGATCGCAGCGCGACGTTTCCTTCTGCCCCACGATCATGGGGCTGACCCCACCCTATCGTTGTGCTTGCTGCTTCCCGGTGACCCCGTGGAGCCGTATCCTCTGCGGTTCGGAAGGAGTGATCGTGTCGAAGGTGCATGCGATGTGTCGCGCGAGCGCGCTGGCGTCCGTTGCCGGCGCGATGCTGCTGTGCGGCGGCTCGCAAGCCCTGGCGCAGTCGACGATCTGGGACACCACCCTCTCCAACACAAACTGGTACGTCCCGACGGCGCAACTGCTGGCCTATGCCGCGCCGAAGACCGGCTTCTCCAATCCGATCCCGATCGGCGATCAGACCCTGTGGTCGCTCGCGACCGCAACCAACGGCTCGTTCACCGGAACGAGCGTGGCGCAACTCAAGATCGGGCCCGCGCTGCTGACCGATACCTCCACCATCCAGGGGTTTGTCACGACCGCCGGCCAGATCACGATGCAGTTCACGCCGACATCCGGCGGCGCGGTGACCGTTGGGCTTGGCCATATGAGGACCGTTGGCGGCGTGACGTCGATGGAGATGCAGATGATCACGGGCGACAGCGTGCTCGTGACGCATTGGGCCTACATGCTACCTTACGACCCCGCGACCTTCACGCCGCCCGCTTCGCAGCCCGTTCCCGCCAACTCCGTCCCGCAATGGGCGTGGACGGCAGGCACGCCATGGCGGATCACCAGCAGCTCCTTGTTCGGTACGTCAGCCCCAGGCCGCTTCGTCATCACGAACTACCAGAACGGATATTTTTGGGGTGCGGGCGTCGCACCAGCCGGCAGCGGTGCCGCGAACTTCACACTGCTGGGCTCGGTGACCCCGGAGGGCAATGTCCTCTTCAATACGCTCTCGAAGGGCACGCTCGCCAGTCTTTACGGCGCAGCCAGCGGCGACGCCTCGGGGGCGCAGATGCTCGTCAGCACCTATGACCTCTCGGGCAATCCGACCGGCGGCGTCGCCACTCTCTCCCTGGTACGCCCTTATGCCGAGACGCTTCAGGCGCAGAATAGCCGCGCGGGCCTGGGAGCGGCCGAGATGCTCTATCGCCTGTCGGCGACCTCGCTCGGCTGGACCGGCGGCATGGCCAGCGGTTTCACGGCGCTCGACAATCTCAGCGGCTCCGGTCTCGTCAATGCCGTCAATCAGACTTTGCCTGTTCTCACCGGCGCGGCGTCGCAGGCGACTTACGCTACGCAGCGCATGTTCCAGCAGGCGATGACGGGGCGGCTGGACGATGTGCTCGGGCTGAACACGGGCGTCATGCCTGAGCGGCATCTTTGGATGAAGCCGCTCGGCGGCAGCATTCGGCAGGGCAGCGTCGATGGCGTCCCCGGCTATAACGCGTCCGGCGGCGGCATCGCGGCCGGTGCAGACGCTACGATCTCCCCGCGCGCGATGCTCGGCGGCGTGTTCGCCTATTCGCATCAGGCCATCACCGGCAGCGACAACGCTGTGCCGAACCGGCTCGCGATCGACTCCTATCAGGCGGGTCTCTACGGCGCCTATGCCCTCGGCCATGGCGTTCAAATCGACGGCCAGCTCGACGGCGCACTGAACGACAATGGTGAGAGCCGCTCGCTCACCTTCATCAACGGCACGGCCGGCGCAGGCTATCGCTCCTACAGCGGTCACGTCGGAACCGGCGTCCGCAAGCTGATTCCGGTCGAGCCGGGACTTACCATCGCGCCGTCGCTGCGGCTGGACTATGGGCAGGTTCGCTCGACCGCCTTTCAGGAGGCCGGTGCGGGCGGCTTCAGCCTCAACGTGGATTCGCAAACCTATCGCGAGCTGACCCTGACGGCTGGGCTGAAGAGCGCCTACCAGATCACGAAGCAGGTCTACCTCACCGGCGATGTCGGCGTCGGCTACAACACGCTGAACCAGGGATTGCAGATCAGGTCGGCATTCGCCGGCGGCGGCGATCATTTTGTCACCAACGGCCTGGCATTATCGCCCTGGATCTACTCGACCGCGCTTGGCCTCGTTGCGGCCGACGGCAAGGGGTTTGATCTCGGCATTCGCTTCGGCGTTGCCGCGACATCCTCCGGACTGCTTCAGCAGTCCGGGCTCGCCGTCCTCAAGATCAAGCTGTAGGCAGCGGGCGGCTTTATCCCGCCGCGATCTTCTCCGCACGCTGGAAAGCCGGCCGCGCGGTGCAGCGGGCCAGGTAAGCATCGAAGGCGGGTCGCGTCGGCACCATCTTGAACTGGCGCACCGCGAAATTGAGGCCCGAGCCGATCGTGATGTCGGCGGCGGAAAATTCCTCGCCGAGAATCCATGGCCCGTTGGCGAGCGCCGCTTCCAGCACGTCGAACACCTGCGTCGCGCTGCCCCAGGCCGCAGTGGAGGTCGGGATCTCGATCTTGGTGAAGATCTGGATGATGGCGGGCTCGATGCAGCCTGGCGAGAAGAACAGCCATTGCAGGTAGCGCGCGCGGCGCGGGTCGGTCACCGCGGGCGCAAGCCTGGTCTCGGGATAGCGGTCGGCGATGTAGGCGCAGATCGCGGCGGCTTCGCCGAGCGCGACGTCGCCGTCGGTGAGCGCCGGCACCTTGCCCATCGGGTTGATTTTCAGAAAGTCCGGCGCCTTCTGCGCGCCGGTCGAGATGTCGGTCAGCACGCGCTCATAGGGCAGGCCGCTCTCCTCCATCAGCCAGAGCGTCGTGAAGGAGCGCGAGCGGGGCGACCAATAGAGCTTGATCATGGCGCGGAACCCTTTCATCGGCGGCAAGCAAACAGCGCAATTCATGACGCGTTTGCAGCGCATTGCAACGCACCAGGTCTGGGTAGATGCCGACCAGCGTAAACGACATGTGGGTCAATGTTGTTCGGTGTCGCTTTGGCGCGTTGCAGGTCGACGTCCAAGCAAAAGCGGCAGCGTCTTGTCGAGGCTTGCCGCCAGCATGGCGCGCACGCCGTCGCGCAGTGCGGGATTGTCGGCGGCATCTTCAGGGCGCGCTGGAAACGATTCTGCGGGCAACTCGCGATAAGGGCCGCCGACGAGCTTGCCCAAAAACCTCTGCACTGCCAGCGAATGATCCAGGTTGATCAGCGCAGAGCTCTGTCTGACGATGGCAAAGTCGCGCCCGTCAAAGATGCGGATAAACGCCAGGGCGTGGAGAAAGATGCGACGCCCGAGCACCACATCCTGGTTGAGGATGCCGAAGCCGCGGACCGTGTAGTTGGATGACCCGATAGGGCTGATTGAGTTGAGGATCTGGATATAGTGCCGGCAATTCGTTCCTTTCGCGACCTGGCGCATGTATTCGGCCAGCTCCGCGTTGGGATCGCGGAACAACCTTTCCTTCAATGTATCCTTGGACTCATCGCGGGGAGGAAATTTCGCCGGGTTGTAGGGAATTCTCAGGACGGACATGCCGACAGGGATCGCGGCGCGAGTCCGCGCGAAGATCAGATCGCTCAGTCCCCAGCCTGGGATCGGGACCACGGTCTTCTTGTTCTGAAATATGGTCAGGCCGGTCGTCTGCACGGTGAACTCATCGCCGGTGGTGACGACGACACCGAAGTCGCACGAGCCGCCGGCCACGGGAACGGGCTTGCCCGTCGCCTCACGCCGCGTGGTTAGCTTGCCATTGGCTTGTTTGACGGTTGGTTGTGCCGTCTCCGGCTGGGCTTGTGCCCGCGCCTGAGTTGAAAAACACAGGATGATCGTAATGACGAGCAGCCGGGCGATGATGCTGAATGCGGCTGTGTTCGCAGGCGCAGCCAAACTTGATCCTTTGGCGCGTCGTGTCGGCAAAGGCGCTTACTCTTTCTTTAGATAGCCGGGGAGACTCCGGTCGAGCCTTTCTACGACGAGCGCACGCGTTCTCTCGCGCAACGCCGCGTTGGTCGAAGCTGTCTCGGGCGGATCTGGGAACAGTGAATTGTCGAGCTTCGTGATCGGGTCTTCAAACAGACGCATGCTTGTGGCGAGGTTCGCGCCGATGTCCGTAAGGGGGCGTTTGATCTGTTCGTAGCTGCGGCCGTCAATCAGCGTGATCGCAACATTGGCGAAAAGGTGTGAGTGCCGAATCAAGCTGCCAAGCCCCTGGTTGTAGGTGCCGATACCGTTCAACGTCATGTTCGAGTTCGGCAGCTTCGTCTTGAAAGTGGTTGCGACGAGATAGCGATCGCAATTCGCATTCATGGTGAACCCCTTCACGATCACCGGCAGAGTCTCTTTGGGGTCCGGGATGAAGATCGCCTTCGCATGATAGAAAGGATCGAAGGCGCCCTTGGGATAAGCGATCCTGCGTATCGAGGGATCGTTGTTCGTTGCCGCGCGCACGCGCGCGAAAACGAGATCGTCTAGGCCCCAGTCGATCGGGACCTCCTTTGCTTCCGCCTCGAAGATTGTCACGCCGAACTTCTGTACGGAGTAATGCTCGCCGATTACCGAGATTACACCGAGACGGCACGGACCGCTGCTCATCTGCTCGGCTGGTTTGACTGCCGCAGCTTTCGGCTTCGTCGCCGCTTTCTTGACGGTCGGCTTTGAGGAAGGCGCGGGTGGCGCGGTGGTTGCAGGAGGAGTTTGAGCTGCTGCCAGAGCTAGAGAAGACAGCAAAACGATCGCGGAAGCAGCAAATCGAATCATGGATTCCAGGGCATCAGCAGCGGGAGAATATCGATCACGCCACCCTAGATTAGGACGGTGACAACCGCAAGCTGCACCCGCGTATTGCTGCCTATCCGGCCGGCCGCAGCCGCCTCCACCGATAGTACTTCATCATGAACCCGTTCGACGGCTCGATCTCCTGCTTCTCGAACACGAAACCTTCGCGCTCGTACCAGCGCCAGGCCTTTTCGTTCTCGCGGACGCAGCGCAGGTGCATCTCATCCGGCATTTGCGTGCGGGTGAAGGCGAGCAACTTTCGTCCGAGCGATTGGCCCTGATAGGCCGGCGCGACGAATAGCATGTCGAGATAGAGTTTTGGCACATGCAGCGCCAGCATGGCGGCGATCGTGCCGCGATCGTCGGCAACGAACAGGCTCCAGCCGTCCGCGATCTCGTGCCGGATGCGTGCGCGCAGGTTTGCCAGCAGGAAGTCGCTGGCCTCGCCGAGGCCGGTCGAGATCCAGCTCTCCATCCAGACCCGGCCGACCTCATCGTATTCGTCTGCGCGCGCGGGGCGGATGAGGGCATGCGGCATCGACAAGCTAAGCCCTTTCGCTGCGCACGGATTGCCGCGCCCGCACCTTGCCGGCCGACAGGCACACCACTTCGGAGATCTGCAGCAGCTGCCGCGCCAAGGGGCTGGTCTTGCGCCAGACCATGCCGATGGTGCGGAACGGCTCGGGATCGCGGAAACGCGCGAGCGAGACCGAGGCCGATCGCGTCTCCACCGGCACCGCCATCTCCGGAATCAACGTCACGCCGATGCCGGCGCTGACCATCTGCACCAGCGTCGACAGCGAGTTGGCATCCAGCATCTCGCGCGGCGGCGCCGACTGCATGTTGCAGAACGACAGCGCCTGGTCGCGGAAGCAGTGGCCCTCCTCGAGCAGCAGCAGCCGCATCTCGCGCATCATCTCACGCGAGGGCGCCGGCGTTCCCTCATCCGCACCCGGCCGGACCAGCAGGAATTTTTCCTCGAACAGGGCGACCTCTGTCAGCGAGGGCTCGGACACCGGCAGCGCCACGATGGCGGTGTCGAGCCGTCCTTCCACCAGTTCCTGTATCAGTCGCGGCGTCATGGTCTCGCGCACGCGGATGTCGAGCTCCGGATGCATGCGCGTGAGATTCTTGGTGATGGTGGGCAGGAGATAGGGCGCGATGGTCGGGATCATGCCGATGCGCAGGCGGCCCGCGAAGCGGTCCTGCGAGGCGCGGGCGAAATCGCCGAGCTCATCGACCGAGCGCAGGATGTCGCGGACGCGTTGGGCGAGCTCCTCGCCGAACCGGGTCAGCGCCACCTGCCGGGCGCTGCGCTCCAGCAGCAGGCCACCGAGCGTCTCCTCCAACCCTTTGATCTGCATCGACAAGGCCGGTTGCGAGATGGCGCAGGACTCGGCCGCGCGGCCGAAATGGCCGTGCCGCGCCAGCGCGTCGAAATACCGGAGCTGACGCAGCGTCAGGTTCATCATCAGAAAATCCTATCGCAGCGATCATTAAAGTCAACTTTACCTGATAGGAGGCGACGCTTAGAGTGGTTCTACCTGGTCAAAGGCGCGAGTTCGACGCCACCAGAGGAGGTATTCATGGACGACACTTCGAAGTGCCCGTTTTCGGGTGGAAAACGCGTGCCGGCGAACCGCGACTGGTGGCCGACGCAGCTCAGCATCGAGATGCTGCATAAGAATTCCGACAAGTCCGATCCGATGGGCGAGGACTTCGATTACGCCAAGGAGTTCAAGTCGCTTGATCTCAACGCGGTGATCAAGGACCTCACCGCCCTGATGACGGATTCGCAGGAATGGTGGCCGGCCGACTTCGGTCATTATGGCGGCCTGATGATCCGCATGGCCTGGCACAGCGCGGGCACCTACCGCACCACCGACGGCCGCGGCGGCGCCGGCGCGGGCCAGCAGCGTTTCGCTCCGCTCAATAGCTGGCCGGACAATGCCAATCTCGACAAGGCGCGCCGTCTGCTCTGGCCGATCAAGCAGAAATACGGCCGCAAGCTCTCCTGGGCCGACCTGATGGTTCTCGCCGGCAACGTCGCGCTGGAATCGATGGGCTTCAAGACCTTCGGCTTCGCCGGTGGCCGCGTCGATGTCTGGGAGCCGGAAGAACTCTATTGGGGTCCGGAAGGCACCTGGCTCGGCGACGAGCGCTACAGCGGCGAACGCGAACTCGCCGAACCGCTCGGCGCAGTGCAGATGGGCCTCATCTACGTCAATCCGGAAGGTCCGAACGGCAAGCCGGATCCGGTCGCCGCGGCCAAGGACATCCGCGAGACCTTCGCGCGCATGGCGATGAACGACGAGGAAACCGTTGCGCTGATCGCCGGCGGTCACAGCTTCGGCAAGACTCACGGCGCGGGCGATCCCTCGCTGGTCGGACCGGAGCCGGAAGCGGGCGCGCTGGAAGATCAGGGCCTCGGCTGGAAGAGCAAGCACGCGTCGGGTCACTCGGGCGATGCCATCACCAGCGGTCTCGAGGTGACGTGGACGACGACGCCGACGAAGTGGAGCAACAACTTCTTCGAGAACCTGTTCAACTTCGAATGGGAACTCACGAAGAGCCCGGGAGGCGCGCAGCAGTGGACGGCCAAGAACGCCGACGCGATCATTCCCGATGCCTTCGACAAGTCGAAGAAGCACCGGCCGACGATGCTGACGACCGACCTCTCGCTGCGCTTCGATCCGGCCTATGAGAAGATCTCACGGCGCTTCCTGGAGAACCCGGCTCAGTTCGCGGACGCCTTTGCCCGCGCCTGGTTCAAGCTCACCCATCGCGACATGGGCCCGATCCAGCGCTATCTCGGCCCGCTGGTGCCGAAGGAGACGCTGATCTGGCAGGATCCGATTCCGGCCGTGAACCACGAGCTGGTCAGCGATCAGGACATCGCGGCGCTGAAGACCAAGATCCTGGCATCGGGCCTGTCGGTGTCCGAGCTGGTCTCGACCGCCTGGGCGTCGGCCTCGACGTTCCGCGGCTCGGACAAGCGCGGCGGCGCCAATGGCGCGCGCATTCGCCTGGCCCCGCAGAAGGACTGGGAGGTGAACGAGCCGGCCCAGCTCTCGAAGGTGCTCGGCAAGCTCGAAGCGATCCAGAAGGACTTCAACGCATCGTCCGGTGCTAAGAAGGTCTCGCTCGCCGATCTCATCGTCCTCGGCGGCACCGCCGCGGTCGAGAAGGCGGCGAAGGATGCCGGCGTCGACGTCAAGGTCGGCTTCACGCCGGGCCGCATGGACGCCTCGCAGGAACAAACTGACGCCGCCTCCTTTGCTCCGCTGGAGCCGCGCGCTGATGGTTTCCGCAACTTCATCGGCAAGCGGCATCAGTTCATGCAGCAGGAAGAAGCCCTGGTCGACCGCGCCCAGCTCTTGAGGCTCACCGGCCCCGAGATGACTGCGCTGGTCGGCGGTCTGCGCGTGCTCGGTGCCAATGCGAACGGTTCGAAGCACGGCGTCCTCACCGCGAAGGTGGGAACCCTCAGCAACGACTTCTTCGTCAACCTGCTCGACATGAGCACGCAGTGGACCCCGGTGGCTGACGGCAGCTACGAGGCCCGCGACCGCAAGACCAATGCGGTGAAGTGGACCGGCACGCGCGTCGATCTGATCTTCGGCGCGCACTCGCAGCTTCGCGCCTACGCCGAAGTCTATGCCACCTCGGATGCGAAGGAGAAGTTCGTGGCTGACTTCGCCAAGGCCTGGACCAAGGTGATGAACCTCGACCGCTACGACCTCGCGGCGTGACGTGCCTCACCTCTCCCGCGTGCGGGAGAGGGGGCGCAGATCGCCCGGAGCGAGCGACAAGCAAAAAGGGCGGCCTTTCGGCCGCCCTTTCGTTTTTCTGCAGTGTAGCGGCTTACTCGCCGGCGGCTTCGCGCGGGGCCTTCTCGCCCTCGCCGCCCTTGCCCTCGAGGTCTTCGCCGGTGGTCTGGTCGACCACCTTCATCGACAGGCGGGTCTTGCCGCGGTCGTCGAAGCCGAGCAGCTTGACCTTGACCTTGTCGCCTTCCTTGACGACGTCGGAGGTCTTCTGCACGCGGTTGGCCGCGAGCTGGCTGATGTGGACGAGGCCGTCCTTGGAGCCGAAGAAGTTCACGAAGGCGCCGAACTCCATCACCTTGACGACGGTGCCGTCATAGATCTGGCCGACTTCCGGATCGGACGCGATCGACTTGATCCACTTGATCGCGGCCTTCATCGCCTCGCCGTCGCTGGAGGCGACCTTCACGGTGCCGTCGTCCTCGATGTTGACCTTGGCGCCGGTCTTCTCGACGATCTCGCGGATCACCTTGCCGCCGGTGCCGATCACTTCGCGGATCTTGTCGGTGGCGATCTTGAAGGTTTCGATGCGCGGCGCGTATTCGCCGAGCTCGGCGCGGGCGTTGGTGAGCGCCTTGGCCATCTCGCCGAGGATGTGGATGCGTCCATCCTTGGCCTGGGCGAGCGCGACCTTCATGATCTCTTCGGTGATGCCCTCGATCTTGATGTCCATCTGGAGCGAGGTGATGCCCGCTTCCGTGCCGGCGACCTTGAAGTCCATGTCGCCAAGATGGTCCTCATCGCCGAGGATGTCCGAGAGAACCGCGAAGCGCTTGTCTTCGAGGATCAGGCCCATCGCGATGCCCGCGGTCGGCCGCTTCAACGGCACGCCGGCATCCATCAGCGCGAGCGAAGCGCCGCAGACCGAAGCCATCGAGGACGAGCCGTTCGACTCGGTGATCTCCGACACCACGCGCGTGGTGTAGGGGAATTCATGGTGCGGCGGCAGCACCGGGTGGATCGCGCGCCAGGCCAGCTTGCCATGGCCGATCTCGCGGCGCTTGGTGCCGCCGAGGCGGCCGGTCTCACCGACCGAGTAGGGAGGGAAGTTGTAGTGCAGCAGGAACGTCTCTTTATACGTTCCCGACAGCGCGTCGATGTACTGCTCGTCCTCGCCGGTGCCGAGCGTGGTCACGACCAGCGCCTGGGTTTCGCCGCGGGTGAACAGCGCCGAGCCGTGGGCGCGGGGCAGCACGCCGACTTCGGCGACGATGTTGCGCACGGTCTTGCTGTCGCGGCCGTCGATGCGCTTGCCGGTGTCGAGGATGTTCCAGCGAACGATCTTGGCCTCGAGCTCCTTGAACACGGCGCCGATGCGCAGCTTGTCGTATTTCGGCTCCTGGCCCTCCGGGAAGTAGTGGGCGATCACCTTTTCCTTGACCTTGCCGACCGCGGCGTAGCGATCCTGCTTGACCGGAATGGCGTAGGCGGCGCGCAGCTCCTGCTCGACGAGGCCGAGCATTTCCTTCTCGAGCGCCGAATTGTCGATCGTGGTGACTTCGCGCGGCTCCTTGGCGGCCTTCTCGGCGAGGTCGATGATCGCGTTGATCACCGGCTGGAAGTGGCGGTGACCGAACATCACGGCGCCGAGCATGATGTCTTCGTTCAGCTCCTTGGCTTCCGATTCCACCATCAGGACGGCGTCGGCGGTACCGGCGACGACGAGGTCGAGCTGGGTGTCGACCATTTCGTCGAGCGTCGGGTTGAGGATGAACTCGTCATTGGCGAAGCCGACGCGGGCCGCGCCGATCGGGCCCTTGAACGGCGCGCCGGACAGGGTCAGCGCCGCGGACGAGGCCACCAGCGCGACGATGTCGGGGTCGTTTTCCATGTCATGCGAGAGCACGGTGACGATCACCTGGGTCTCGTTGCGCCAGCCGTCGACGAACAACGGACGAATCGGACGGTCGATCAGGCGGGAGACCAGCGTCTCCTTCTCGGTCGGACGGCCCTCGCGCTTGAAATAGCCGCCGGGAATGCGGCCCGCAGCGTAGGTTTTTTCCTGGTAGTCGACGGTCAGCGGCAGGAAGTCGACGCCTTCACGCGGCGCCTTCGCCGCGACGACGGTGGCAAGCACCACGGTCTCGCCATAGGTGGCGACGACGGCGCCGTCGGCCTGGCGGGCGATCTTGCCGGTTTCCAGCTTGAGAGGGCGTCCGCCCCAGTCGATCTCGACTGAATGCTTATTGAACATAGATGTCTTCTTTCATGGGTTCTCGAAAGAGGAGACGGCTCTCGAAAAACAAAAACCATGCGCAAGATTGCGGGGCGCTGATCGAAGCGGGTGATCAGCGTCCTGCGATCCTGCCATGGTTTTTGGATTTCGGATGGCGTCCATCCTTTCGGGTCATACGGGCGCCTTGCCCGTTGTGCCCAGCCGCCGGATTGCTGCTGGACTTTCAGTCGGCACGAATGCGAACACCGAACCGCGGTCTTCGCCGATCGTGCCCCGGATGCCAGCCGTCAACGGCTCGCATCCGACGTGCGCGCAGCCTCGATCAAAAAGCTTAAAATAGGCGCTTTCGTTCGAAGCGACGTGCGAAAACGCGCGCCGTTGGCGCGCGCAAGAACTGTTAACGACGAATGTTGTGCTTCTCGAGCAGCGCCTTGTACCGCGCTTCGTCCCGCTTCTTGAGGTAGTCGAGCAGCGAGCGGCGGGTCGAGACCAGCTTCAAGAGGCCACGACGCGAATGGTTGTCCTTCACGTGGGTCTTGAAATGGTTGGTGAGGTTGTTGATGCGTTCCGACAGGATCGCGACCTGAACCTCGGGCGAGCCGGTGTCGCCGGCCTTGTTGGCATTCGTCTTGATGACTTCCGCTTTGCGTTCTGCGGCAATCGACATCGTCAATTTCTCTCGTTGCGACCGGTGCTGGCAGTCAGGCCGGTCAGGTTGAACACACGCTTGGGGATGATTTCGCCATTGCCAACTTCAGCAAGCGCCAAAAGACGGCCTGCCACCGTGACATAGACTGTGCCGCTACAAGTGGGCGCATCCCGTCCGCGCAACAAAACGGCCTGACCCCGATGGAGCCTTGCCGCATCAGCCCGAGTGACGGCCAGTGCCGGGATGTCGTCCAGCGCGGTCTCAACGGGCATAAGCGCGTCCGCGAGGCTACCCTCGCCGGACGCGGCTCTATCGCACAAAGCCTCCAGCTGATCCAGCGGAATCATGTCGTCTTCGCCAAATGGGCCGACCAGGGTCCGCCGAAGCGCGCAAATATGGCCGAAAGTGCCGAGAATCCGGCCCATATCGCGGGCCAGCGCCCGGACATAGGTGCCCTTGCCGCATTCGGCCTCGAACACGGCGTGGTCGTTATCCGGTTGATCCACAAGGGTTAAATGATGAATTTCGACCGGCCGGGGGGCCAGTTCGACGACCTCGCCGTCGCGGGCGAGGTCGTAGGCGCGCTCGCCCTGGACCTTGATCGCGGAATAACGCGGCGGAATCTGCTCGATCACCCCGGTGAAGCGGGGCAACAGGGCCAGGATGGCCTCCCGGGTCGGACGCTGGTCCGAGGTCGCGGTCACCCGGCCCTCGATATCGTCGGTGTCGCGCTCCTCGCCCCAGCACACCGTGAACTGGTAGCGCTTGCGGCCGTCCATCACGAAGGGAACGGTCTTGGTGGCTTCGCCGAGCGCGATCGGCAGACCGCCCGAGGCGAGCGGGTCGAGCGTGCCGGCGTGTCCGGCGCGCTTGGCGTTGAACAGGCGCTTGAGCACTGCGACCGCCTGCGTCGAGGTCATGCCGATCGGCTTGTCGAGCACGACCCAGCCATGGACGTCGCGCCGGTCGCGGCGCGGCTGGTTGCCCTTCTGCTTGCTGTTGGCACGCGGATCGTTGTTGACGCGGCGCGGCTCCTGATGCGGCTCGGAATTGCCGCTCATGTCCGCGAAATTATTTTTCTGCACGTCGCGCTGATCGGCCTGTTCGCCGCTGATCGTGTCGTGAGCCGGGTCCATCGTCATCGCTCTTCTTCCCGATCCGTCGCCGGATCCTGTTCCAAATCCTGTTCGAGATCCTTCTGCACCGCAGGTGTTCGCAAAAGCTTCTCGATCCGTTCCGCTTCGTCGAATCGTTCGTCGACGCGGAAACGAAGATCAGGTGCAAATTTCAGGTTAACGCGATGCGCGACTTCGCCGCGCAGAAACTTCTTGTTGCGTTCGAGCGCAGCGATGACGATTTCGGTGTCGCGGCCACCGAGCGGCATTACATAGACTGTCGCGAGCTTCAGGTCGGGCGACATCCGTACCTCCGGCACGGTGATGATGTGACCTTCGAGATCCGCATCATGCACATTGCCTTGCGCCAGAATATCGGCCATCGCGTGGCGAACCTGCTCGCCGACGCGCAACTGACGTTGCGAGCCTCCGCCGGGGGCGGAACTCTTCTTCTGATGATGGCGTGGCATTGTCGAAAATCACCTCGTCATGCCCGTGTTTGGGACACGGGCATTGTCATTTGTCCTGTTGAAACGAATGAGGGGTGGATGGCCGGATAAAATCCGGCCATCGCACTCCCGCAATTTCAGCTCAAAAAGATCCGGACCGCTTCGGTAAGATTTGGACTTACAGGGAGCGCTGGATCGTCTCCACGCGGTAACACTCGATCACGTCACCCGCGCGCATGTCGTGGTAGTTTTCGAAGGCCATGCCGCATTCCTGACCGGACTGGACTTCCTTCACTTCGTCCTTGAAGCGCTTCAGCGTCGATAGCTTGCCTTCGTGCACGACGACGTTGTCGCGGATCAGGCGCACATTGGCGCCGCGTTCCACGGTGCCGTCGGTAACGCGGCAGCCGGCGACCTTGCCGACCTTGGAGATGTTGAAGATCTCGAGGATGGCGGCATTGCCGAGCATGGTTTCGCGCAAGGTCGGCGCGAGCAGGCCGCTCATCGCCTTCTTCACGTCATCCACGAGATCGTAGATGATGTTGTAGTAGCGGATCTCGATGCCGTTGCGCTTGGCGGCCGCAGCGGCCTCCTTGTTGGCTCGAACCGAGAAGCCGATGATCGCGGCATTGAAGCCTTCGGCCAGCGTCACGTCGGATTCCGAGATGCCGCCGACGCCGGCATGCAGGATGCGGGCTGCGACTTCGTCGGTGCCGAGCTTCTCCAGCGAGCCGAGGATCGCTTCCAGCGAGCCCTGCACGTCGGCCTTGATGATCAGCGGGAATTCCTTGCGGCCCGCGGTCTTCAATTGCGACATCATCTGCTCGAGCGAGCCGCGCATGCCGGAGATCGAGGCAGCCGCGTTCTCGCGCTTCTGGTGCGCGCGGTAGCTGGTGACCTGGCGGGCGCGGGCTTCGTTCTCGACCACGGCGAGACGATCGCCGGCTTCCGGCGGACCGTTGAAGCCGAGCACTTCGACCGGTACCGACGGACCTGCTTCCTGCACGGTCTCGCCCTGATCCGAGATCAGCGCGCGGACGCGGCCCATCTCGGCGCCGGCGACGATGATGTCGCCGACCCGGAGCGTGCCGCGCTGGACCAGCACGGTCGCGACCGGACCGCGGCCGCGGTCGAGCTTGGCTTCGATCACGGTGCCTTCGGCCGGCCGTTCCGAATTGGTCTTGAGGTCGAGAATGTCGGCCTGAAGCGCGATCATCTCGAGCAGCTTGTCGAGATTGGTCTTGTTCTTGGCGGACACTTCGACGTCGACGACGTCGCCGCCGAACGATTCGACCTGCACCTCGTGCTGGAGCAGCTCGGTGCGCACGCGCTCGGGCTTGGCGTCGGGCTTGTCGATCTTGTTGATGGCAACGATGATCGGCACCCGCGCCGCCTTGGCGTGGTTGATGGCTTCGACCGTCTGCGGCATCACGCCGTCATCGGCCGCGACCACCAGCACGACGATGTCGGTGACCTTGGCGCCGCGGGCACGCATCGCGGTGAACGCGGCGTGGCCGGGCGTGTCGATGAAGGTGATCTTCTTGCCGCTCTCGGGCGACACCACCTGATAGGCGCCGATATGCTGCGTGATGCCGCCGGCTTCGCCGGAGACCACGTTGGCATGACGGAGCGCGTCGAGCAGCGAGGTCTTGCCGTGGTCGACGTGACCCATCACGGTCACCACGGGCGACCGCGTCTCGGTGTCGGTGGAATCGTCGGTGACGTCGAACAGTCCCTCTTCGACGTCGGACGCGGCGACGCGCTTGACGGTGTGACCGAGCTCTTCGGCGATCAGTTGCGCTGTGTCGGCGTCGATCACGTCGGTGATCTTGTGCATCGCGCCCTGCTTCATCAGCATGCGGATGACGTCAACAGCGCGCTCGGCCATGCGGTTGGCGAGTTCCTGAATCGTGATCGCTTCCGGGATGACCACTTCGCGAATGAGCTTTTCCTTCGGCTCGTTCGAAGCGTGGCCCTTCAGGCGCTGCGTGCGGCGGCGGAACGAGGCGATCGAACGCTCGCGCACTTCGTCGGCATTGAGGGCGGTCACGACCGTCAGGCGGCCGCGCTCTTTCTGCGGGCCGGGCTTGTGGGTGGGCTTGGGGGCGACCACGGGACGCGCGGCGCCGCCGGGACCACGACGGATCTGGCGCGGACCATCGTCCTCGTCCGGCCCGGCCGCGACCGCTGGCGCGCGACCCACTGGTCCGCCGCCGGGGCGTTGCGTGGTGCTTCCGGGGCGCGCCGTCGTTGTTCCAGGGCGGGCCGTCGTGGTTCCAGGGCGTGCAGCGGGTGCGCCGGGGCGCGGCGCAGGAGCAGCCGGGGCCGCCGCTGCGGGGCGCGGCGCGGATTGCGGCTGCTCGCCTTCGCCAAAACGCTTCTTGGCCTCGGTTTCGGCCTTGCGCTTGGCCTCGTCCTCGTGACGGTGACGCTCTTCCTCGGCCTTGCGACGGGATTCGGCGGCCTCGCGGTCGGCGCGTTCGGCGGCCTCGCGGACAGCGCGGCGCTGGGCCTCTTCCTCGGCCTGGCGGCGCTCTTCGACTTCGCGCACCTTGGCATCGGCCAGCGCGCTGGCGCGGGCGGAACGTTCGTCCTCGGTCAGCGTACGCAGCACCACGCCGGAGCCGGCGTTGCGCGGCGGAGCCGGGCGTGCGGGAGCAGGTGCAGGCGCGGCCGGTGCGGGCTTTGCAACGACCGTGGGAGCCTGCGGCTCAGGGCTGCCGTCGATGCGGCGCTTGCCGCGCTTCTCGACCACGACCTGCTTGCTGCGGCCATGGCTGAAGCTCTGACGCACAGTGCCCGTTTCGACGCGCGGCTTGAGCGATAGCGTCTTGCTCGGAACGCTCAGCTTCTTGTCGTCAGGGGTCTTGGTATCAACCATTCAGCAGTCCTAATCCTGATCTTTGTTAACGGTTGTGCGTTGCCGCACCGTCCTATCGGGTCGTGGTTGTCTCTCAGAAATCCTGGCCGGGCTTTTCGGCAGTCTTGTCAGCGTCCGCCATCCGGTATCGGACCAGCATCTGGCTACGTGACAGGAATGACTTGCTCGCCGGGCCCGCGAGCAGGGCAGCATGTATCACATTTGACCGGGTAAGTGCCAAATCCAATTCTATCGATTTCAGTGCGGTAACGACGGGAATCTGCGGCTTGGCGCCACGATTCCCGGCATTTTGACGCGCCAGCATGTCCAATTTGCGGATTCCGTCCGCGGCCCCGTCGCTGGCGTGGATCAGGACCTCGGCCGTGCCTTCCCGGAGGGCGCTTTCGACCTTGCCGAAGCCGGCCACGACCTGGCCCGCCTTGGCGGCGATCCCAAGGGCTTCCGTCACGCTCCTGACCAGGAGCGCCTCAATGTCGGCAGGAAGCGTCTGAGGGCTGCGCAACTCGCGCTTGAAGGCCTTGCTAAATTGGTGACGCCGCACGGCTTCCGCAACCACCCCACGGGAGGCGGTGAGCCACATGCCGCGTCCGGGCAGCTTGCGCTTGAGGTCTGGAACTACGTCGCCTTGCGGCGAAATGACGAAACGGATCAGCTCGTCGATCGGCCGGACCTCCCGACTGACCGCGCACATCCGCATGGTCGCGGACCTTTCGGTCCGCGGTCCATGGTCGAGTTCGGGGTCAGTATCGGTAAGCATCCGGGCGACATTCTCCTTTGCCCTTAAGCCGGCTGATCTTCGGTCGCCTCAGCTTCCTCAGTGGGCTTGGCGAGATCGGCCTCGGTGATCCAGCCGGCCTTGACGCGGGCCTGCATGATCATCGCTTCGGCGTCGTCACGAGAGATTTCGATGCCGTCGAGGGCGCCCGGGAATTTGGTCTGCTCGCCGCCTTCCTTGCGCTCGGTCCAGCCGACCAGATCGTCGGTGGCGCAGCCCGCGAGATCTTCGACCGTCTTGATGTCGTTCTCGCCGAACTTCACAAGCATCTTGGAGGTGACGCCGGGCACGTCCTTGACCGCGTCTTCGACACCCAGCTCCTTACGGCGTGCCTCGATTTCCGCTTCCTGCTGCTCGAGATATTCGCGAGCGCGGCTCTGGAGTTCTTGTGCCGTCTCCTCGTCGAAACCCTCGATGCCGGCGAGTTCCTTGAGGTCCACCATGGCGAGTTCCTCGACCGAGGTGAAGCCTTCGGAGGCCAGCAACTGGCCGACCACTTCGTCGACGTTGAGCGATTCCATGAAGACGCGGGTGGAATTCTCGAAGTCGGCCTGGCGGCGCTCCGATTCCTCCTGCTCGGTCAGAATGTCGATGTCCCAGCCGGTGAGCTGCGAGGCCAGACGCACGTTCTGACCGCGGCGGCCGATCGCCAGCGAGAGCTGGTTGTTGGTGTCGGGCACCACGACCTCGATGCGCTCGCGGTCCTCGTCGATGACGACCTTGGACACTTCGGCCGGCGCCAGCGCGTTGACCACGAAGGTCGCGATGTCGGGCGACCAGGGGATGATGTCGATCTTCTCGCCCTGCAATTCGTTCACCACGGCCTGCACGCGCGAGCCGCGCATACCGACGCAGGCGCCGACCGGATCGACCGAGGAATCGCGGGAAATCACGCCGATTTTCGCGCGCGAGCCCGGATCGCGGGCCACCGCCTTGATCTCGACGATGCCGTCATAGATCTCAGGCACTTCCTGCGCGAACAGCTTCGCCATGAACTGCGGATGGGTGCGCGAGAGGAAAATCTGCGGGCCGCGCGTCTCGCGGCGGACGTCGAAGATGTAGGCGCGGACGCGGTCGCCGTTGCGGAACACTTCGCGCGGCAGCATCTCGTCGCGGCGGATGATAGCTTCGCCACGGCCAAGATCGACGATCACGCTGCCATATTCGACGCGCTTGACGACGCCGTTGACGATGTCGCCGATGCGGTCCTTGAATTCCTGGTACTGCCGGTCGCGCTCGGCCTCGCGCACCTTCTGCACGATGACCTGCTTGGCCGACTGCGCGGCGATACGGCCATATTCCAGCGGCGGCAGGGTGTCGGCGATGGTGTCGCCGACCTGGGCGCCGGGGTTGGCGCGCTGCGCGTCGACCAGCGAGATCTGGTTGGAGTGGTTTTCGACCTTCTCGACCACCAGCATGTGGCGCGACAGCCGCAGCTCGCCCTTCTTCGGGTCGATCTCGGCGTGAACGTCAGTCTCGCTGCCGTAGCGTGCGCGAGCGGCCTTAGCGATGGCATCCTCCATCGCCGCGATCACGATGCCGCGGTCGATCGATTTCTCGCGTGCGACGGCGTCGGCGATCTGAAGCAATTCAAGTCGATTGGCGCTGACTGCCATGGCTAGTCTCCTTGGTCAGGATCGATCTCGCCGCGCCGCGCACGTTCGGCGGCAAGGCGATGTTTCTTGGTGTTGGTCGGGGCCGGCTTCTTTTTTGCCGGCCGGGTGTTCTTGGTGATCTTCGCGCTGATCTCCGCGTGCGGCGCAGCCGGCGGCTCCAGTCCGAGATCCCTGCGCATCTGGCGCTCCTCGGCTTTGCCGCGGCGCATCGATTCCGCAATCAATTCGTCGGTCAGCACCAGCCGGGCCTCGCCGATATCTTCCATCGTCAGGAGCACGTCGGCATCAGCGCCCGCCTTGACGTCGTCGCGACGCAGATGCACGCGGTCGCCTTCGACGGCACCGAGCATGCCGCGGAACCGCTTGCGTCCCTCATGCGCCACCGCCATGTCGATCTTCACCAGATGGCCGGAATAGCGCTCGAAATCGGAACGGCGGACCAGCGGGCGGTCGATCCCCGGTGAGGAGATTTCCAGCCGATAGGCGCGATCGATGGGGTCGGCGACATCGAGCACGGGCGAGAGCGCCCGCGAGATCGCTTCGCAATCCTCGAGCTGCATCGAGCCGTCCGGCCGCTCGGCCATGATCTGCACCGTGCAGCCGGCCTCGCCGGAAATGCGGATCCGCACCAGGCGGTAGCCCATGCCCTCGAGCACCGGCTCTGCGACCGCGGACACCCGTGCCGCCACGCCCGGCTCGACCACGAGCCTCGGCTCGGCCAGCAATTCGGCATCGGTGGAACCAGGGTTCGGTTCGGTCATATCAGGGGTCAAGGCGCTCGATGGATAAGGCTTGGGTTAAGGCTTGGTTAAGATTTTCAAAGCCCGCTTCGGAACTCTCCCGACACGCGTCGGGCCGCATCTTCCGCCGAGCCGCGTTCAGGTAATAAAAAAGAGCGGGTCCTTTCGGGCCCACTCTCACTACGCGGATCGTATGAGAAGATGAATTGGCGCTGATATAGCGCTTTTGATCCCTCCGGACAAGGCCCATCGCGGGCCAGACGAGGCTTTTTGCGCCCGATTCGCGGCGTCGTTCGCGCCGTCCTGGGCCTAACGCTTCTTTCACCTGGGGAGGCTAAATTCCCTGATTGTGGGGCGGCTTCGACCAAGGGCGCACCCGCGGCGTGCCCTGATCGAGTTGTTTCATGACCGTTGCCACGTCGCTCATTCCCGGACTGGACGATATCGTCAAGCGCGGCGATCCGCGGCGACGCGGTGAGATCGCGCGCGCCATCTCCGAACTGTTCTTCCAGGATTCCGCCAATCTTCGTCCCGAGCTGATCGATCTCTTCGACAATCTCCTGATCGATCTCGTGCCGCATGCGGAGCTTGCCTCGCGCGCCGACCTGGCCGAGCGCTTCTCGCACCTCAACAACGCGCCGCCCCATCTGGTCAATCAACTCGCACGCGAAAACGAGATCATGGTGGCGGGCCCCGTATTGCGCCGCTCACCCGTGCTGGATGATTCCGCTCTGGTCGAGATCGCGCGGCTGAAGGGCCAGGGCCATCTGCTGGCGATGACGGAGCGCCCGACATTGTCGGCTGAGATCACCGACGTGCTGGTCGAGCGCGGCGATCGCGACGTGGTGCGCCGCGCCGCGGGCAATGCCGGTGCGGCGTTCTCGCCGGGCAGCTATTCCGAGATGATCAAGCGCGCGGCGCAGGACGGGGTGCTGACGCTCAAGATCGGCCAGCGCACAGATCTTTCCGGTGAAAACCTGAAGCAGCTTCTCGACGGCACGCTCGACGTCATCCGCCGCCGCCTCTCCAGCGTCGTCAACCCAGCGCGCCAGGTCGAGATCAAGCGCGCGATGGCGGCGATCGAGGAGGCCGCGTTGCCGCCGGGGCCGCGGCGCGATTTCTCCGGGGCGCAGCGCACGGTGCTCACCTTGCATCGCGAGGGCCATCTCGGCGAGAGCGCATTGCTCGGCTTTGCCAAGGCGCACAAATACGAGGAATCGATCGCGTCGCTCTCGGCGATGTCCGGCGTCCGTCTTTCGGTTCTCGACCGCCTGATCTCGGGCGACCGCTACGATCCGATTCTCATTGTCGGCCGCGTGCTGAATCTGGGCTGGCCGACGGTGCGCTCGCTCATCCTGCTCTGGTACGGTCCGCATCGCACGCCCGCCGATGCCGACATCGAGACCGCGCGCGTGAACTTCACGCGCCTGATGCCGGCGACCGCCGAGCGCGTCGTGAATTTCTGGCGCAACCGGCAGACGATCTAGACTCTCCTGAACCGCAGATAAGCCGCCTTGCGTCCTTCGCGCGCGGCCTTCCGGCCGTAGCGCGTCATGGTGTAGCCCGCCCATGGCTGCCTGAAGTCGTCGGCGCGTTCGGCAAGCCATTTGAAATCCTGCGACCGCGCAAGATGCGACAGCGTCCAGGCGCAGTAATCGTCGATGTCGCAAACGAAACGGAATTCGCCGTTCGGCTTCAGCACGCGCGCCATCGCGGCGATCGTTCTGTCCTGGACGAAGCGCCTCTTCCAGTGCCGCCGCTTCGGCCAGGGATCGGGATGGATCAGGTCGATCCGCGACAGCGATGCCTTGGGCAGCCAGGCCAGCAGCTCGGCGGCGTCGCCCGCGAAAAGGCGGATGTTGCCGATGTTGGCGGCCTCGATCTGCGCGAGGATCTTGGCCATGCCGTTGACATAGGGTTCGCAGCCGATGAAGCCGGTCGTTGCGAAGTGCTGCGCTTCCGCCGCGAGATGCTCGCCGCCGCCGAAGCCGATCTCAAGCCGCAAATCTTCTGTCCCGGGACCAAAGATCTCGCGCGCGTCCGCGGGCGTCTCGCTGTCGATGTCGAGCGCAAGATGCGGCAGCAGATGATCGACCAGCTCGGCCTGGTGCTGCCTGAGCTTGTGGCCCTTGCGGCGCCCGAAGAAGGCGCGCTCGCTGTCGTCGCGCTCGGGATCTGACTTGCGCTCGCTCATCGCAGCGACTGATACAGGCGATGCAGCAGCCGCGCGCGCGGCGCGAGCGAGGAGACGTAGAGCTGCTCATAATGGGTGTGCGCGCCCTTGCCGTCGACGCCGAGCCCGTCGAGCGTTGCGGTGTGCGCGGCGGTGAAATTGCCGTCCGAGCCGCCGCCGGTGTGGGTGTCGATCAGCTCGAAGCCGATCTCGCCGGCGAGCGTCTTCGCGTGCTCGAACAGCGAGGCGCCTGCATTGCTCTTCTCGTAAGGCGGCCGATTGAGCCCGCCCGTGACCACGACGCTGACGCCGTCGGTCTTCGAGGTCAAAGCGAGAATCTTGCCGACGAACTCGTCCGCGTCCTTCAGGCTCAGCACGCGCAGATCGACTTCGGCGAAGGCTTCTTCCGGCGTGACGTTGGGGCGCGTGCCGCCGCGCACCACGCCGACATTGACGGTGACGCCCCGCGCGAGGTCGTTCATCCCTTCCAGCGCCAGGATGATATTGGCGAGCTCGCGGACGGCGCTGCGGCCGTCTTCGGGCCGGGAGCCGGCATGCGCCGGCACGCCCTTGATGGACACGCGGAAGCGTCCAACGCCCTTGCGTCCTGTGACGATCCTGCCGCCGTCACGTGCCGGTTCGGTCACCAGCACGTATTTGGCCTTGCGCCCTTCCTGCTCGATGAGTGCGCGCGAGGTCGGGCTGCCGATCTCCTCGTCGGAGGTGAACAAATGCGTGATGCCGAGCGGCGAGCGATCACCCTCGGCGCAGAGCGCAGCAAATGCGTGATGAGCGATATAGGCGCCGCCCTTCATGTCGTAGATGCCGGGACCGAACGCGACGTCGCCTTCGACCTTGAACGGCAGGCGCTCGATGAAGCCGAGAGGATGAACGGTATCGAGGTGACTCAGCACCAGGATGCCCGGCCGGTCCTGGCCCCAATTCGACCGCGCCAGCAGATGATCGCCGCAGCCATCGGTACCGGCGACGCGCTCGAGCGTGACGGGCAGATCGCGGTATTGCTCCGCGACCATGGAGACCAGCTTGTTGACCTGTTCAGGCGCTTCCGTCGGCGTCTCGACTTCCACCCAGCGGCGGATGCCATCGAGAATAGTTTGAGAATCGAACCAATTGGAGCTGGTCATGGGCGCATCTGTGCCTTTGAATCGCATCATCGAAGCGGGCGCGCATCAAGGCGCGGCCATAAATGACGACATAGGCCAGATTTGACGCGGTCTCAAATCGCCATTGAGACGGCGCGTCAGCGCTTGTCGGGGCCTTCGCGAGCCGCGATCTGCTCGACGAGATCGACGATCGAGCGGCGCATCTTCGAATCGGTGATTCGCGTGAACGCCTTGGTCAGGGCCAGGCCTTCGGAGGTCGCGAGAAAGTCCGACACGTAAGAGGGCGAAGCGCCTTCGGCGAAGCCATTCGGCCCCGCTACGCCGCTCGGACCGCCTTCAAACAGGAACGACACCGGCACCTGCAAAATCTCGGCGATCTGCTGGATGCGGCTGGCGCCGACCCGGTTGGTGCCCTTCTCGTACTTCTGAATCTGCTGGAAAGTCAGGCCCAAAGCTTCACCGAGCTTTTCCTGGCTCATGCCCAACATGATGCGGCGCATACGCACGCGACTGCCGACATATTTGTCAACAGGGTTGGGCGCTTTCGACATTTCCTCAGCCCTCCAAACACCACCTTAAGCGCAATCAACTGGAGTGCCTCAGGTGCAAGCAACGTCAAATCAAACCCTCTTATTGGGAAACATTGCGGAGAAATTTAGCAATGCACCACTGTCTTTTGCAGCCGGTGCAGAATGGGGAGCCCGTGTGCAGTCTGTCAACCGTGGGACTGCGGTTGTCAAAAGCTTCCGGCCGCTGCTGGCGAAGCTGCGATCAGGGCAGCCGTTTGGTGACGCGTCGGCGGAGGGCCAGAATCACGGCCAGCGCGACGAGCATGGCTGCAGGCGCATCGCCCACCCGCGCATAGACGGTCGGCGGGATCGCCGCGGGCAGGTTTGCATCCAAAATGCCTTCGATTCCAAGACCGAGGCTGGCAACGGTGCGGCCGACCGGATCGATCACTGCGGAGACACCGGTATTGGCGGAGCGGACCAGCGGCAGTCCGAGCTCGATCGCGCGCATCCGCGACTGCTCCAGATGCTGATAGGGGCCGGTCGAGATGCCGAACCAGCCATCATTGGTGAGATTCACGATCCAGCCTGGACGCTCATTGCGTCCGGCCACTTCGCCGGGAAAAATGGCCTCATAACAGATCAGCGGAAGTGCGGGTGGTGCGCCAGGGACCGGCAGCGCATGCCGCACGGTGCCCGGAATGAAGCCGCCGCGCACACGCGTCAGTTGCTCGAAACCGAGCTTCTCCATCAGTCCCTGGTAGGGAAGAAATTCTCCAAACGGCACCAGATGCAACTTGTCGTACACTGCGAGCACGCTGCCGTCGTGATCGATGACGTAGATCGAATTATAGGCACGCGTGATCGGCGTGCCCCGCGGTAGGTCAGGCGCGCGGACCGATCCCGTGATCAGCACGGTGCCTTTCGGCAGCAGATCGGCAATCTGCGCCATCGCGTCGGCTTCGCGGGTCAGGAAGAATGGAAAGGCCGATTCCGGCCAGATCAGGATGGTGGCAGCGGCGACACCGGTCGATTGCGGGCCGGAGGCGCGGTCCGACAGCGCCAAATATTTCTTCATCACCTCCGCCTTGGCAGCGTAGTTGAACTTGGCGTCCTGCTGCAGGTTCGGTTGCATCAGGCGCAGCTTGGCGCCGGATATCATCGTGGTCGGATGCCGCGACAGGCGGATCGCGCCAAAGATGCTCATGCCAAGCAAGAGCGCAATTGCCGCCGCCGGCACACGCCATTGCAGGCGACGATCGGGCGTGCGGTCGATCAGGGTCGCGGGGCTGGCGAAGATCGCAACCGTCAGGAACGTCATGCCCCACAGGCCGATCAGCGACGCCGTCTGCGCCAGCGGCAGCGGCTCGGATAGCGCATAGCCGAATGCGTTCCAGGGAAAGCCGGTCAGCGCGTGGCCGCGCAGCCATTCGCTCAACGTGAGGCTTGCTGCGAGCGCAAGCAGGCGCGTGGCGTTCTTGGTCCAGAGCACGCGTGCAAGCGCGAAGCCCATGGCCGTGAAGATGGACAGATAGGCCGGGAGGCCGAGCACGGCGAAGGGCGTCAGCCAGGCGAACACATCGGCATCGACGAAGAAGGCGTAGCCGATCCAGTAGAGGCCGGGCACGAAATAGCCCAGCCCGAACCAGTAGCCGGTCAGCGCCGCAGCCGGGACGCCGCCATATCGTCCGGCCCCAGTGCCGTCGATCAGCCAGACCAGCACTGGAAATGTGATGAACAGCACTGGAAAGAAATTGAACGGCGCCAGCGCCAGCACCGACAGTGCTCCGCACCCCATGGCGATGATCGCGCGCTTCCATCCCCAGGCGAGGATGATGGCAAGCGCGATCTGCCGAAGTCGCTGCAACGGACTCACTGTTGGCCGGTCCCGTCGCTTGGCGGCGGGCTCGGCGTGTCGCTGGCCGGCGGCTGGCCGCCGTCGGGCGTGGCCTCGCGGCGCCGGCTCTCGCGCTGGGTCCGCGGCGCGGGACGTTCCTTCCGCGTCGAGATGCGCAGTCGCTTGACGCGGCGCGGATCGGCATCGAGCACCTCGACCTCGTAATTGCCGGGGCCCGAGATCACCTCGCCGCGCACCGGCAGGCGTCCGACGAAGCTGACGAGATAGCCGCCCAGCGTCTCCACCTCCTCGCCGGCTTCGCCGGTGACGAAATCCTCGCCGATCACCGAGCGGACGTCGTCGAGGCTGGCGCGAGCGTCGGCGATGAAGGCGTTGTCGGGCAGGCGGACGATCGAGGGCGGCTCGTCGCTGTCGTGCTCGTCGTCGATCTCGCCGACGATCTGCTCGACGATGTCCTCGATCGAAACCAGCCCGTCGCTGCCGCCATATTCGTCGACCACCAGCGCCAGATGGATGCGCGTGGCCTGCATCTGCGCGAGCAGGTCGATCGCCCGCATCGATGGCGGCACGTAGAGCAGCTTGCGGATGATGCGCGCATCCTCGAGCGGCAGTGCGAGATCGACGGCGCGGAGATCGAGCCCGGCCGGCAGCGGCTTCTTGCGCTTGGTCTTGGTGGCCTCCGCCACGCGGGCTCGCGCGGTCATGAAGGCGAGCAGGTCGCGGATGTGGACGATGCCGACGGGATCGTCGAGCGTCTCGTTGTAGACCACGAGGCGCGAATGACCGGCGCTCTCGAAACGGTCCATCAATTCGCCCAGCGGGATGTCGCGCTTCACCGCGATGATGTCGGCGCGATGCACCATGACGTCGGCGATGCGGCGCTCGTGCAGTCCTAGGATGTTGCGCAGCATGGTGCGCTCGACCGCGGAGAAGCCGGAGTCGCCAGGCGTCGTCGCATCGAGCACGACCTGCAGGTCGTCGCGCACTGATCCCGCCTTCCAGCCGAACAGCGTCCGGATGGCGCGCAGCAGCCATCCTTCCGCGGTTGGGCGCATCACCTCGCCTTCGGTCACCACGACGGGAAGATTGGCCGTGTGGCGCGGGTTGTCCTGAATCGGGTCGGAATCCGGCATCTCAGTGCGTCCCTGCGCGGTCTGCATAGGGATCGGGAATTCCCAAATGAGCCAGGATCTGCGTCTCCAGCGCTTCCATCTCCTCGGCGTCGGCGTCGTTCTCGTGGTCGTAGCCGATCAGGTGCAGGAAGCCGTGCACGGCGAGATGGCTCAAATGGTGGTCGAACGGCTTGTGCTCCTCGTCCGCTTCGCGCCGCATGGTCTCGTAGGCGATCGCGATGTCGCCGAGCATGCGCGGCGCATCGCCCACCTTCCGCTCGCCCTCCGGCTGGAGCGCGGGAAACGACAGCACGTTGGTCGGCTTGTCGATGCCGCGCCAGTTGCTGTTGAGGGTGCGGATGCCGGCATCATCGGTCAGCATCACCGCCACTTCCGCGTCGGCAACGTCTTCGTCGACACTCTCGGCGGCGGCCGCGACCGCGCGCTGGATCACGGCTTCGGAATCGGGCTCGCGCTGCCAGCAATCGGCGACGACGAGGACCTCGGTCATGGGAAGGTTCGGATGTGACATTGTCTTTGTTCGGAGCGTGAGCGCCGTGTTCGCGCCCGGAGGGTCCGGCTGCTGTCCCGTCAGGATTTATCGGTGGCCGGCCGCTGCGGCGAACCTTCATAGGCGGCGACGATCCGCGCCACGAGTTCGTGGCGGATCACGTCCTCGGCTTTGAAATGAACCTGGGCAATGCCCTCGACGCCGCCCAGGAGGCGCGTCGCTTCGGCCAGGCCCGAGGTCTGGCCGTTCGGCAAGTCGATCTGCGAGGGATCGCCGGTCACGATCATGCGGCTGTTCTCGCCGAGGCGCGTCAGGAACATCTTCATCTGCATCGACGTGGTGTTCTGCGCCTCGTCCAGGATGATGGCGGCGTTGGTGAGGGTGCGGCCGCGCATGAAGGCCAGCGGCGCGATCTCGATCTCGCCGGTCTGCAGCGCGCGCTCGACGATGCGCGCATCCATGAGGTCGTAGAGCGCGTCGTAGATCGGCCGCAGATACGGATCGACCTTCTCGCGGAGATCGCCGGGCAGGAAGCCGAGCCTTTCGCCGGCTTCCACAGCGGGGCGCGACAGGATGATCTTGTCGACCTCCTTGCGCTCGAACAGCTGCGCGGCATGCGCGACCGCGAGCCAGGTCTTGCCGGTGCCGGCGGGGCCGATGCCGAACACCAGCTCGTGGCGCTTCAGCGCACGGATGTAGGAGTCCTGCGCGGCGGTGCGCGCCCGCACCGGGCGTTTGCGTAAGTTGATGCTGTCGAAGGCCGATTTCGTCGATTTGGCGTCGAACTCGAACAGCGAGCCCTGGGCAATGACGGCACGGATCGCACCTTCGACCTCGCCCTGGTCGAGATCTTGTCCCTTCGCGGCCTGCGCGTAGAGCATCTCCAGCACGCGGCGTGCGGCGTCGCAGCCGTCGCGCGTGCCGCCGATCGTGATGTGGTTGCCCTTGGAATCGACGACGACGCCGAGCCGGCGCTCGATCTGCGCGAGGTGCTGGCCGTAGGGGCCGACCAGCGCAGATGCGGCACGGTTGTCGTCGAAGTCGATGACGACCTGGGTCTCTGGCGGAACTTGCATGTCGCGGTCAAATTTGCGGCTGGGAGCGATAGAAGACGAATCCGATGCGCTTTTTGGCAAGGGTTCAGGCTCCACTGGCTTGCGATAAGACGGGCTCGCGTGCATTGCGCAGCGTGGCGAGCTCGCCGAGAAAGCTATAACGCTCGAGGCTGTCGATCCTGACAGGCAGGATGTGTCCGATGATGTCGGGCGAGGCCATCACGTGAGCGGGCTGGAGGAAAGCGGTGCGGCCGACGATCTGGCCGTCCTTGCGTGCCGGACGTTCGAACAGCACGTCGACCGTTGAGCCAATCGCGGCCTTGTTGAAGGCCGATTGCTGGCTGTCGATCAGTTCCTGGAGCCGCTCCAATCGCTGGTCCATCTCGGCGGGGGACACCGTCTCCTGCATATCCGCTGCCGGCGTTCCCGGCCGGGCGGAGTATTTGAACGAATAAGCCGCAGCGTAGCCGATTTGCGTGACAAGCGCGAGAGTGGCGAGAAAATCTTGCTCGCTCTCCCCGGGAAAGCCGACGATGAAATCTGATGAAAAAGCAATGTCTTGGCGCGCGGTACGGAAACGGTCGATGACCCGCCGGTAATCATCGGCGGTATGTTTCCGGTTCATGGCCGCCAGAATACGGTCCGAGCCCGATTGCACCGGCAGGTGCACGAAGGGCATCAGGGCACCGAGATCGCGGTGGGCCGCGATCAGGCTGTCGTCGACGTCGCGCGGATGGCTGGTCGAATAGCGCAGCCGCGCAATGCCAGGAATCGTCGCCAAATGCTCCAGCAGCCGGCCGAGCGGCCAGGCTTTCCCGTCCGGTCCCTCGCCATGATAGGCGTTGACGTTCTGCCCGATCAGCGTGAGCTCGCGCACGCCGTTGTCGGCGAGCCGCTTCACGTCGTCGACGATTTTTGCGACCGGCCGCGAGACTTCCGAGCCGCGCGTGTACGGCACGACGCAGAAGGTGCAGAACTTGTCGCAACCTTCCTGCACCGTGACGAAGGCGGAAATGCCGCGCGCGCGGATCGCATCGGGCTTGGGCTGGGCCAGGAAGCCGAACTTGTCGGCGGCCGGGAATTCGGTCTCGATCGCGCGGCCTTCGTTGCCGGCGCGCTTCAACAGCTCCGGCAGGTGATGATAGCTTTGCGGTCCCACCACGACGTCGACGGCAGGGGCCCGGCGCACGATCTCCTCGCCTTCGGCCTGCGCCACGCAGCCCGCGACCGCGATCTGCATGGTGCGCCCGCCACGTGCGGCCTCATCCTTGGCGACGCGCAGGCGGCCGAGCTCGGAATAGACTTTTTCGGAGGCCTTCTCGCGGATATGGCAGGTGTTGAGGATGACGAGGTCGGCCTCCTCGGCACTCGCCGTCTCCACGAATCCTTCCGGAGCCAGCGTGTCCACCATGCGCTGGGCATCGTAGACGTTCATCTGGCAGCCATATGATTTGATGTGCAGCTTGCGCGGCGGCGTCATGGAACCCGGAATTGAGGTGGGAGGACGCCCCTCAGATATAGGTTGGAGGCGCGAAAATCCAGCGAATGGAGGCTCTTGGGCCGTCATTCGGGGGCGCGGGCTGATGCGAACCCGGAATCTCGCGCCAAAAGGTCCGGATTCCGGCGGAATCAGCCCGCCAGGGCGTCCACCGCGACCCGCCGGATCAGCTCCGGCAATTGATGCATGTCGGCAAAGGCCAGGTCGGCGCCGGCCTGCCTCAGAGTCTCGGCATGGCCGGCCCCGCAATGGCTGCCGCCGTAAAAGCCGAGCACCTTCATCCCGGCCGCCCGGGCTCCCGCGATGCCTGCGAGGCTGTCCTCGATTACGACACAGCGCCCTGGCGGCACGCCCATTTCCTTGGCAGCGAACAGAAACAGATCCGGTGCAGGTTTGCCGTTTGCCACCTGAGACGACGAGAAGATGTGTGGTGTGAGGCGCTCATAAAGGCCTGTGCTTCCGAGACTCACCTGCATGCGTTGATGGGAGCCGCTCGACGCGACACAGACGCGTTGCGTCACGATGTCTAGCACGTCGTGGATGCCACGGATCGCCTCGAGGTCGGTTTCGAATGCGCGAAACAGCTCGTCCTGAAGATCGCCGTGATAGGCTTCGGGTAGCTTGCGACCGAGCTCGGTCTCGATCTCGAGATTGGCCTGCTTCGTCGCGCGGCCGAGGAAGCGCGCGGACACTTGCGCCGCGGTGATCGGATAGCCGTGGCGCGTCAGCGCATTCGCATGTGCCTGACACGAGATGACCTCGCTGTCCACGAGCACGCCATCGCAATCGAAGATGATGAGGTCTATCGGCACAAGGGTTAGGACGTCGGCTTGTCGTCGTCGAGCGGGACGCAATAGAGCTCGAGCCGGTGGTCGACCAGCTTGTAGCCGAGTTTGCGGGCGATCTCCGCCTGCAGCTTCTCGATCTCCTCGGAGGTGAACTCGATCACCTTGCCGTCGCGCAGATTGATGAGGTGATCGTGGTGGCTGTCGCGCATCGTCTCGTAGCGGGCGCGACCCTCGCGGAAATCGTGGCGCTCGATGATGCCGGCGTCCTCGAACAGCTTGACGGTGCGATACACGGTCGAGATCGAGATCTTGTCGTCGACCGCGACGCAGCGCCGGTACAATTCCTCGACATCGGGATGATCGACGGCCTCCGCGAGCACGCGCGCGATGACGCGGCGCTGCTCGGTCATACGCATGCCGGTGGCGGCACAGCGCGCCTCGATGCCGGACGCCTTGGATGCGGAAGAAGGTTTCAGTGCGGTCATAGTTTGTCTGCCTGGCGGGGCGCTTTCTGCCACCGATGTTACGACAAGTCACGCCGCATCAGAAGGGCGTTCAAATGTTCCCCGTCGGGCTGCTTATAGTAGCGTTCGCGGCGCCCGACCACCACGAATCCGCACCCGTCATAGAGCCGTCGGGCCGGCTGGTTGTTTTCCTCGACCTCGAGAAATATTGTGCGCACGCCGCGCCCTGCGAGATGTCCGAGATGGGTCATCAGCAGCGTGCGGGAGAGGCCGCGGCCGCGATGGGCCTGATCCACCGCGATCGAGAGGATTTCCGCCTCGTCCGCGCCGATCCGCGATACCGCGAATCCGATCGTCCTGCGGCCCTGGCGCAGCCGATGCACGAGCGTGTTGCGCTCGCTGAGCATGCTCTCGAATTCGCCTTCGCCCCAGCCGTGTGCGAACGAAGCGCCGTGCAGCTGCGCCAACCGCGCGGCGTCACGCAGCGACGCAGGCTCGACGGCGGCGGTGCCGCCGCGCCACCATTCCGACAGCCATCTCATCATGAGGTCGCGGCTTGAGCTGCAAATGGTGGTTGTGCCGGCGGCTTGGCGTCGGGCGCTTTCAGGTAGAACGGCCGCGCCGGATTGGTCTCGGGATCGGCGGCGGCGCCGAGCCATGCGATCCAGCTGATGTCAGGCGCTGCTTGCGCCTCGACCGCGACCGGCTGCTCGCTGTCTTTCGGCCAGCGCTCGGCGAGGATGTTTGCGGCATTGCCGACCAGATGCGGCGCGCCGAATTGCGAGGCCGCGATCGCCTCGTCGATGGAAGCGACGCGCGGCCGGACCAGCTGGCTGCCGTCGCCGGCGACGACCTGGAAATAAACATGGTCGTGCCGCGCGTCGATCGCCGAGATCACCGGCGCCGATTTGCTCTGGCCAACGATGGCGGCGGCATAGGCCGATAGGGTGGTGAGGCCGATCGCCGGCCGCTCGGCCGCGAGCGCCAGGCCGCGCGCCGCCGAAATGCCGACTCGCAGACCGGTGAAGCTTCCGGGGCCGACGGTGACCGCGATGCGGTCGAGCGCGGTGAAGGCGAGATCGGCCGATTGCATGACGCGCGCGATCATCGGCATCAAGGCCTCGGCATGGCCGCGCTTCATGAGAAGCTGCTCCTGCGCGAGGAGCGCGCCGGCATCGGTGTCGAGCACGGCGACGGAGCAGGCGTCGAGGGCAGTATCGATGGCGAGGATCAGCATGGAAAAGCAAATGGCGAGTGGCGAATAGCGAACAGTCTAGCCGATCGGATTGCCATTCGCCATTCGCACCTCGCCATTCGCTGACTGATCACATCGGCCGGACTTCGACCACGTCGGGCACGAAGTGCTTGAGCAGGTTCTGGATGCCGTGCTGCAGCGTCGCGGTCGATGACGGGCAGCCGGAGCAGGCGCCCTTCATGTTGAGATAGACGATGCCGTCCTTGAAGCCGCGGAAGGTGATATCGCCGCCGTCATTGGCGACCGCCGGCCGCACGCGGGTCTCGATCAGGTCCTTGATCATGTCGACCGTTTCGGCATCGGCTTCATCGAAGAACTCGTCCTCGTCGTCGATATCGGCATCATCGGCAGCCGCCCCGTCCGCGAGCAGGGGCGCGCCGGACATGTAGTGCTCCATGATGGCGCCGAGAATCGCGGGCTTGAGCTGCTGCCATTCACCGCCCGCCTTGGTCACGGTGATGAAGTCCGATCCGTAGAACACGCCGGCGACGCCGGGCACCTCGAACAGCTTTTCCGCGAGCGGCGAGCGCGTTGCGGCCTCACGGCTCGAAAATTCCATGGGGTTGCCGTCGGTTACGACGCGGCCGGGAATGAACTTCAGCGTGGCGGGATTGGGGGTGGCTTCGGTTTGAATGAACATGGTTTTCTCCAGACGTCGCCGGTTCAAGGCCGGCGCGTTGCCCTATTCCCTAGCAGATGGCGACGGAGAACGCACGATCAAGGGGAGAGTGGGGCATTCTGCTGTCCTATCAGCGGGTTATGGGTCGCTCCGTCCCGTCATGGCCGGGCTTGACCCGGCCATCCACGCCTTGCTTCGCACAGCGCCAAGGACGTGGATGCCCGGGACAAGCCCGGGCATGACGAAGGCTCCAAGCTACGACAGCGAATCTACGCTTTCGTCGCTCAGCGCGCCGGAAATGATCGTCACGGGAATCGGGAACGTGCCAAGCGCGTGCGCCAGCAATGAGACCAGAGGCCCCGGCCCTTCCGCGCCTGGGTTCGCCGCGAGCACGAGCATGGCGATGTCGGGATCCTCGTCGATCACGGCGCGCAGCTGTTCCATCGGCGCACCTTCGCGGATGACCCGCTCCGGCGTGATCGCGGCGATGCCGTTGGCGCGGCCCGCGGCGCGGTCGAGCGCGGCCTCCGCCGCTTCCTGCGCTTCGGCGCGCATGATGTCGGCGACCCCCAGCCACTCCTGGGTCTGCTGTTCGGGCTCGATGATGCGCAGCATCACCACGCCGCCACCGGCGCGGATCGCCCAGCGGCTGGCATAATAGACCGCGCGATCCCATTCGGCGGTGTCATCGACGATGACGAGGCATTTGGGCTTGTGACCCGGCTCGTAGCAAAGTCGTTTGCTGGTCATGCCTATCCCGGAATGTGCAGGGACGGCATGCTGCCACACTCCCGCGAGCTTGGGGAGGGGAGATGCGGCCGGCGCGCCGGCGCCGACCGTCTCTAGCGCCGGTAGATAAAGCCGACGATATCCTTCGAAAGCTTCATCGTCTCGTCGGCGATCGCACGGGCCCGGTCGGATCCGTCGTTGAGGATCGAATCGATATGGCCGGGGTCGGCGACGAGGCGCTTCATCTCGCCGGCGATCGGCGCGAGCTTCGTCACGCACAGCTCCGCCAGCGCGTTCTTGAAGCTGGAGAACTGGCCGCCTCCGAATTCACGCAGCACGTCGGCCTTGGCGCGGCCGGAGAGCGCGGCGAAGATGCCGACGAGATTGTCGGCTTCCGGGCGGGCCTCCAGGCCCTTTTCTTCCGTCGGCAGCGGCTCCGGATCGGTCTTCGCCTTGCGGATCTTCTGCGCGATGGTGTCGGCATCGTCGGTCAGATTGATGCGCGAATTGTCCGACGCGTCGGACTTCGACATCTTCTTGGTACCGTCGCGCAGGCTCATCACGCGCGTTGCAGGGCCCGTGATCAGCGGCTCCGGCAGCGGGAAGAACAGGCCGTCATTGGCGCCCTGGGCGCGAATGGAATCGCCGAAATCGTTGTTGAACTTCTGCGCGATGTCGCGCGAGAGCTCCAGATGCTGCTTCTGGTCCTCGCCGACCGGCACGTGCGTGGCGCGGTACAGCAGGATGTCGGCGGCCATCAGCACGGGGTAGTCGAACAGCCCGACCGAGGCGTTCTCGCGGTCCTTGCCGGCCTTCTCCTTGAACTGGGTCATGCGGCCGAGCCAGCCCATGCGCGCGACGCAGTTGAAGATCCAGGCGAGCTCGGCATGGCCCGAGACCTGGCTCTGGTTGAACACGATGTGCTTCTTGGGATCGATGCCGGCTGCGATGAACGCCGCGGTGACCTCGCGGGTGTTGCGCGTGAGCTCGGCCGGTCCGCCCCAGACGTCGATGCCCTGCGTGATCGCGTGCATGTCGACGACGCAATAGATGCAATTGTGGGTTTCCTGCATCTTCACGAAGTTGACGATCGCGCCGAGGTAATTGCCGAGATGCAGATTGCCCGTCGGCTGGACGCCCGAAAAAACCCGTTCAACGAATGGCATGGTCAGCTTTCCCATAGGTATTCGGCCGTCGTTTCCAACAGCGGCGCTGCCCCGTCAAGGGCAATTCGCAAGCGCGGCCTGTTCAGGCGGGACGCTTCAAGGCGTTAACCGCCTCGCGCCACGAGGCCGCGCCGAGGATTTGCAGCAGCAGGCCATAGACGGCAATCCCGGCCCCGATCTGCAGGCCCAGCACGATGAATCGGATCAGACCGTGCGCCTCCGAGGGCACGAGTCCCGTGGTCAGCCAGAGCGAGGCGCCCATGGCGGCCGCTGCGAACATGATCCGCGGCAGCCGCTTGCGGGCAGCAAGGTCGACCGAGAAGCCGAATTCGCCGGCGCCTTTCCGAAGCAGCGAGAGAGAGCTGCTCCAGGCACCGGCTGCGATACTCGCCGCAATCCCGCTCGCGCCGAAAAAATGGCCGAGCAGGACCGCGAGCAACACCGCGACCACAAAACCCTTGGCCGTGGCGAGAAGCGGCGTCATCGTGTCGCTGCGGGCATAGAAGGCCGGCGATAGCGCCTTGATCAGCACATGCGCCGGCAGGCCGAGCGCCAGCCACGTCAGCGCATGCGCCGTGGCAACGCTGTCCTCCGGGCCGAATGCGCCATGCTCGAACAACAGCCGGACGATCGGCTCGGCCAGCACGATCAGGCCGAGCGTCGCCGGCAGCGCCAGCCCGGTCGCAAGCTCCAGCGCACGCGATTGCGCATGAGCCACCGCCTCGCGGTCAGAGCTTGCGACGGCGCGCGTCAGCTCCGGCACCAGCACGGTGCCCATGGCAACGCCGACGATACCGAGCGGCAGCTCGATCAGGCGGTTGGCGAAATAGAGCCATGACACCGCGGACGGCGTCGCGGACGCGATGATTGCGCCCGCCACCATCAGCCATTGCGGCCCGGAGCTTGCGATCATGCCGGGGATGGCCTTGGTGAAGAAGCCGCGCATCTCCTTGTCGAAGCTCATGCGCAGCGGCGTGGCGAGGCGCGCACTCCGCTGCGACAGCAACATCAGGAGTTGCAGCAAGCCGGCAAGTCCGACGGTCGCCGCCAGCATCCACGCCGCGAACGCCGCATCTTTGTGCCAGACCAGCAGCACGGCGATCGCCGCGATCAAGGCGATGTTGAACAGCAGCGGCGAGAACGCGGTAAGCGCAAAGCGCCCTTGTGCATTCAGCAGCCCCATCAGCACGGTGACGGGGCCGGCGAAGGCGAGATAAGGCAGCATCAGCCGCGCGTTCTGCACGGCGAGATCGAGCGTCGCGTTGCCGAGGAAGCCGGGGGCGATGACCGTGATGATCAGCGGCATCACCAGCGCAATGACGGCCGAGATCGCGATCAGGCCCACACTGACCGTGCCGAGCACGCGTCCGGCGAATGCCGAGGCGGCTCGCTCGCCATCGCGGTTGCGGACCCGCAGCCAGGCCGGGATCAGCGCCGCATTCAGCGCCCCCTCGCTGAGCAGCCGGCGCACCACGTTGACGAGCTGGAAGGCGGCCAGAAACGCGTCCGCCACGGCACCCGTGCCGAGCAGGGCGGCAATCATGGAATCGCGGGCAAAACCCAGCAGCCGCGAGGCCAGCGTTCCCGTCGAGACTGTCAGGAAGGAGCGGATCATTGCGCTTGAATAATACCGTTGCTTGCCCGCGAAGGGCCGGTCGTGATAGGCCGCGAGCCGGATTTCAGGGTAACAGGAAGCGGATTTCCGTAAGGTCCGCAATCCGCCAGACAGGATCAAGGTGAATGGCTGACGTGAAATATGACGTTCTCGGCATCGGCAACGCGCTGTTCGACGTGCTGGTCAGGACCGACGAGGCCTTTCTGGCCAGGCACGGCATGGCCAAGGGCAGCATGTCCCTGATCGACGAGGCGCGGGCGGCGGCCATCTACAAGGACATGGGGCCGGCCACGGAAGTCTCGGGGGGATCTGCCGCCAACACCATCGTCGGCATCGGCAGCCTGGGGGCGCGCGCGGCCTATGTCGGCAAGGTCAAGGACGACCAGATCGGCAAGCTCTATGTCCACGACATCCGCGCTGCCGGCGTCGCCTTCAACACGCCCGCCGCGACGGACGGTCCTGCCACCGGCTGCTCCTACATCCTCGTCACGGATGACGGCGAGCGCACCATGAACACCTATCTCGGCGCGGCGCAGGATTTGTCGCCGGCCGATATCGACCCGGCCGAGATCGCCTCTGCCGGTATCGTCTATCTCGAAGGTTATCTCTGGGACCCCAAGAACGCCAAGGACGCCTTCGTCAAGGCGGCCAAGATCGCCCATGACGCCAGGCGCAAGGTGGCGCTGACGCTGTCGGATTCCTTCTGCGTCGATCGCTATCGCGACGAGTTCCTGTCCCTGATGCGCAACGGCACCGTGGACATCGTGTTCGCCAACGAGTCCGAGCTGCATTCGCTCTACATGACCTCCGACTTCGACACCGCGCTGAAGCAGCTGCGCAACGACGTCAATCTCGGCGTCGTCACCCGCAGCGAGAAGGGCTGCATGGTGGTCTCGTCCGAGGATGCGGTCGCTGCGCCGGCCTTCCCGGTCGACAAGGTGATCGACACCACCGGTGCCGGCGATCTGTTCGCCGCCGGCTTCCTGTATGGTCTGGCGCGCAATCTCGCCTACAAGCAGTGCGGCGAACTCGGCGCACTCGCGGCCGCCGAAGTCATCCAGCACATCGGCGCGCGTCCGCTGGTGTCGCTGAAGGAGCTCGCCGGTCAGCGCGGGCTGACGGCGTAGGGCCGCTCCTCTCCTCCGTCATTGCGAGGAGCTCGTAGCCCGGATGGAGCGCAGCGAAATCCGGGTTCCGTCCCCGCGGCAGGACCGCCCCGGATTACGCTACGCTCCATCCGGGCTACGAAACTGACGGTTTAAAGCGCGCCTCTCTCACCTCACGCCGTCTTCGCCGCCCTCAGCCCCAGCCGCTGCTCAACGGCATCGCGCATCAAGAATTTCTGGATTTTCCCAGTCACCGTCATCGGGAATTCGTCGACGAACTCCACGTAGCGCGGGATCTTGTTGTGGGCGATCTGGCCGTCGCAGAAAGCGCGGACCTCCTCGGCCGTCAGCGTCTCGCCCGATCTGACGCGGACCCAGGCGCAGAGCTCCTCGCCATAACGGCTGTCCGCCACGCCAAAGATCTGCACGTCCTGGATCTTGGGGTGACGGTACAGGAATTCCTCGATCTCGCGCGGATAGAGATTTTCGCCGCCGCGGATCACCATGTCCTTGATGCGGCCGACGATGTTGCAATAGCCCTGATCGTCGATGACGGCGAGGTCGCCGGTGTGCATCCAGCCATTGGCATCGAGCACGTCGGCGGTCTTCTCGGTCTCCTCCCAATAGCCCAGCATGACGCTGTAGCCGCGGGTGCAGAGCTCGCCACGTTCGCCGCGCTTGACGATCCGCCCTTCGAGATCGACGACCTTGACCTCGACATGCGGGTGGATCCGTCCGACGGTGGACACGCGGCGCTCGAGCGGATCGTCGGTCGCGCTCTGGAAGCTGACCGGGCTGGTCTCGGTCATGCCGTAGGCGATGGTGACCTCACCCATGTTCATCTCGGTGTTGACGCGCTTCATCACCTCGATCGGGCAGGGTGCGCCGGCCATGATGCCGGTGCGCAGTGATTTCAAATTGAAAGTCTTGAACTCGGGATGATCGAGCTCCGCGATGAACATGGTCGGCACGCCGTAGAGCGCGGTGCATTTTTCCTGCTCGATCGTACGTAGCGTCGCGAGCGGATCAAAGCCCTCGCCGGGATAGACCATGGTCGTGCCTGTTGTGACCGAGGCGAGGTTGCCCATCACCATGCCAAAGCAATGGTAGAGCGGCACGGGAATGCAGATGCGGTCCTGCTCGGTCAGGCGCATGGCGCGCCCGGTGAAATAGCCGTTGTTGAGGATGTTGTGGTGGGTCAGCGTGACGCCCTTCGGCGATCCCGTGGTGCCGCTGGTGAACTGGATATTGACGGGGTCGTCGAACTGCAGCGCAGCGCCGAGCGCGGCAAGTTGCTGGCGATGCCGGTCGCCGCCCATGCGCGCGACCTCGTCGAAGGCAATCGTGCCTGGCGCCGCCGGGCCGCCGATCTGAATCACCATCCGCAAGGCCGGCAAGCGCGCCGCTTGCAACTGTCCGGGCTTTGAGCCTGCCAGCTCCGGCAACAACGTGTTGAGCATCTCCATGTAGTTGCTGGTCTTGAAGGCGGTGGCGGTGACGATCGCCGCGCAGCCGACCTTCTTCAGCGCAAACTCCAGCTCGCTGAGCCGGTAGGCGGGGTTGATCGTCACCAGGATCAGCCCGGCCTTGGCGGCGGCGAACTGGGTCAGCGTCCATTCCGGCCGGTTCAGCGACCAGATGCCGATCCGCTCCCCGCGCTCGAGCCCAAGCGCGAGAAAGCCTGCGGCGAGCGCGTCGACCCGCTCGGCGAACTCTTTCCAGGTCCATCTGACGCCGTGGCTGGGCGAGACCAGCGCCTCGCGTGTCCCCCAGCGCCGCACCGCGTGGTCGAGGCTGCGGCCGATGGTGTCGCCGAGCAGCGGCGTGTCCGAGATGCCGCAAACGTAGCTGTCCGCTTTATCCGCCAGGTCGCTCGCCAAGTTTGTCTCCTCAAGTTGGTGCCTCGTGCCTGAAGCCGATGGCTTTGGGCACGAGGTTATCGATTGCTGCGAAGGCGCGCGACGTCGCGCACCTCATACTAAGTGGCTAGGCCGCCTTCTGTCCGCTTCCCGCATCGAGCCCGGCATAAACCCCGCGCTCGAAGCCTGCGAACGCCTCCAGGCATTTTGCGTCGGCGAACGGCAGGAGCTGCATCAGGATCACGCCGGTGACGTCGCGGGCCGGGTCGATCCAGTAATAGGTGTTGGCAAGGCCCGCCCAGGCGAGGCTGCCGGCGCTGCGGCCCTCGGCAGTCTTTTGCGTGTTGATCATGAAGCTGAGGCCCCATTTCTTCACCTGCTCCGGATAGAGATCGACGTCGTTGGTGTACATCGGCGCCGCCGTCGTCATCTTGGTCATGTTGAGATCGCCCATCTGGTTCTGGCTCATCATGGCGATCGTGTCGGCCTTCAGCACCTGGTTGCCGTTGCCGCGGCCCTTGTTGAGGATCATCTGGGTGAACTTGATGTAGTCCGCCGCGGTCGAGTAGAGGCCGCCGCCGCCCATGTGGAATTCCGGCTCCTGCTCGAGCTCGAACGGGATCGCGGCGAGCTGGCCGTCCTCGCCGCGCGCATGCATGCCGACGAGGCGCTTGCGCATATTGTCGGTGATCTTGAAGGCCGTGTCGGTCATGCCGAGCGGATTGAACAGATTGTCGCGCAGGTAGGCGTCCAGCCGCTTGCCGCTGACCGCTTCCACCGCCTTGCCGACGAAATCGATGTTGGTGCCGTATTCCCAGCGCGTGCCGGGGTCGGTCATGACAGGCGTCTTCAGCGCCGCGTTCTGGCAGGTGGTGATGGCGGGAATGCCGTTCTTGTCGAGATAGACCGCGAGATCGCCGTTCCACATGTTGTAGCAGAACCCGGCGGTGTGGGTCATGAGCTGGCGCAGCGTGATCGGCCGCTTGGCCGGCCGCAGCTTGGCCTCGCCCTTGGCGTCGAAGCCTTCGAGCACCTGCGGGTTGGCGAGATCGGGCAATACCTCGCCGATCGGCGCGTCCAGCGACAGCTTGCCCTGCTCGACCAGCTGCATCGCGCCCGCCGATGTCACCGCCTTCGTCATCGAGGCGATCCAGAACACGCTGTCAGCGGTCATCGGATCGGGCTTGGACAGGTCGCGCTTGCCGAATGCGCCCTGATACAGCACGTCGTTACCGCTGGCGGCGATCGCGACCACGCCGGGAATCTCCCTGGCATCGCTCTTCTGGCGCAGAATCTCGTCGATCTCAGCTTTGCTTTGCATGCGTGTTTCCTCCGGTTTGATTATTGTTGGAAGCGATCGATTGTCCTCCGGCACGCCGCGCGCGGCAAGCGTGTCCAGATGCCCGCTGCGGTCGCGATGTCGTGACTTGACGGTCCGTGCCCCACGCAGGACGACGGGTGGGCTGAACGGCAACACTCCGTCACAATCTGCGGTGGATGGCCGCACGTCGCAGTGACCGTGGATGGGCTCTGGCGATATGTTTCACCTGTTTGAAAGCACTTGAAACATTTTGTGCGTTGCGGCGTTTCAGCACGCGGCCAATCGGCCGCCGACGTTAAGACTTGATGCAAATTGGCGGCTGCTGACCGGCCGCGAGGGGACCTCAAATGATTTCGACCTGGAGCGAATGGAAGCGCTATCCCCGTCCCGGACGGGGCGAGAATTTGGAGGCGCCGATTTCGCCTGGCATCTACGAGGTGCGGATCGCCGGGACCGGCGCACTCTATTCGTTCGGCGCGGTGGACAATCTGGCGCAGTCGCTGGCGCTGCTGCCGGTCGGCTCGAAGAACTGGTTCGGTCGCCGTGACGCATCCGACGCGCCCGATCTGGAATATCGGACCTGCGCGACCTCCTCGAAGGCCGACGCCAAGGCCGCCGCCGAGCGCATGATCGGCCGGCGTGAGACTTATATGAGCGGCGCGGCCTGAGGCCGCTCCCAGCCGAACTCCCATCAGCTGTGCGTTGCGAGGCGGTGCATTGGGCACCGCTTACCCCTATATTCCGGGCCAATCCGATCGCCCCAATTTCGATTGCCTCAGGGAGTACGCCATGACACCGACCGCCGCCGCACGCGCCCCGCAAGCCAACGCCACCCTGCGCGACCGGTTGAAGGACCCTTCGCTGCTGAAGGAGGCTTGCTATATCGACGGCGCCTGGGTCGGCACCCCGGTCTTCGCGGTGAACAATCCCGCGACCGGCGTCGAGCTGGCAAAAGTTCCGCAGCTCGGCGCGGACGAGACCACCAGGGCGGTCGAAGCCGCCGAGCGCGCCTTTCCGGGCTGGGCCAAGCACACCGCCAAGCAGCGCTCCAACATCCTGCGCAAATGGTTCGAGCTGATCATCGCCAACCGCGAGGATCTTGCGCTCATCCTTACCTCCGAGCAGGGCAAGCCGCTCACCGAGGCGCTGGGCGAGGTCGACATCGGCGCTGCCTATATCGAGTTCTTCGCCGAGGAAGCCAGGCGCGTCTATGGCGAGACCATTCCGACGCAGCGGCCCGACGCCCGTCTGCTCGCGATCAAGCAGCCGATCGGCGTCTGCGGCGCGATCACGCCGTGGAATTTCCCGAACTCGATGATCACGCGGAAAGTCTCGCCGGCGCTCGCCGCCGGCTGCACCGTGGTGCTCAAGCCCGCCAACGAAACGCCGCTGTCGGCGCTGGCGCTGGCCGTGCTCGCCGAGAAGGCCGGCATCCCCAAGGGCGTGCTCAACATCATCACCGGTGACGCGCCGCCGATCGGCAAGGTGCTGTGCGAGCATCCGGCGGTGCGCTTCGTCGGCTTCACCGGCTCGACCGCGGTCGGCAAGATCCTCTACCAGCAGGCCTCCGTCGGCGTGAAGCGGCTCGGCCTGGAGCTCGGCGGCAATGCGCCCTTCGTGGTGTTCGACGACGCCGACATCGACGCTGCGGTCGAGGGCGCCATCGTCTCGAAATATCGCAACATGGGCCAGACCTGCGTCTGCGCCAACCGGCTCTACGCCCAGGACAAGATCTACGACGAGTTCGTGCAGAAGCTCTCGAAGAAAGTTGCCGCGATGAAGATCGGCGATGGTACCGAGAGCGGCGTCACGCAGGGCCCGCTGATCAACATGAAGGCGGTCGACAAGGTCGAGCGCCATATCGCGGATGCCGTCAAGCGCGGCGCCAAGGTCGTGACCGGCGGCAAGCGCAGCGAGCTCGGCCGCTCGTTCTTCGAGCCCACGGTGCTCGCCGACGTCAAGGCGGACTCGCTGGTGGCGCAGGAGGAGACCTTTGGCCCGCTTGCGCCGGTGATCCGCTTCAAGGACGAGGCCGACGTCATCGCCATGTGCAACGCCTCGCCGTTCGGCCTCGCCTCCTACTTCTACTCCCGCGATCTCGGCCGCGTCTGGCGTGTCGCCGAGGCGCTGGAATCAGGCATGGTCGGCGTCAACACCGGCCTCATCACCACCGAAGTCGCACCCTTCGGCGGGGTCAAGGAAAGCGGCCTCGGCCGCGAAGGCTCGCGTCACGGCATGGAAGAATATGTCGAGATCAAATACGTGATGATGGCGGGGGTGTAACCCGACGATCGACGATGCGCGCCGGCGATTTGAGTTCGCCGGCGCGAACGGCATCAGCGGCAGACGTAGGCGCCGTTCACATAGACGCGGACGCACGCTGCGCCAGCAGCTGCCGCACCCGCAGCCGCGCCCCCAACGACCGCGCGTCGCGTGGTTCGACGGGCGACGCCGGCAACGCTCACGGGGGTTAACGGCCGGCCGACTCTGGCTTCAGCGCTGGGAACGCCGAACGCGATGCCGGCGTCGTTCGACCAGTTGGTCGAGCCAAAAATTCCGCAGCCCAGCGCGGCTGCAAAAAGTAACGTTCGCTTCGTGCCGACCAGCTTCATGGCAATCTCCCTCGTTGTCGTACCAATCCGAGGTGATCAGCTTTCTTTGATCGTGGGCTCCCGGCTTGATCTGGATCAATGAGTCGAGATCGCGCGGCAGCAACGACGCGCTAGATCTTCAGCTCATTCCCCGTCACGCGCCGATACGCTTCCAGATACCGCTTGCTGGTCGCATCCACCACGCTCGCCGGCAGCGGCGGCGGCGGGGCGTCGCCATTCCAACGGCCGGCGCGGCGCTCGACGTCGAGATAGTCGCGCAAGGGCTGCTTGTCGAAGCTCGCTTGCGGCTGGCCGGGCTTGTAGGCGTCGACCGCCCAGAAGCGCGAGGAATCCGGCGTCATCACCTCGTCGATCAGGATGATGCGTCCGTCCTTGTCGCGGCCGAACTCGAACTTGGTGTCGGCGATGATGATGCCCTGCTCGCGGGCAAGCTCCTCGCCGAGCGTGTAGATCGCGCGCGTCATGCTTTCCAGCGTGTAGGCGGTCTCGTCGCCGACCACTTCGCGCATCTTCGCGATGGTGATGTTCTCGTCGTGGCCGGTCTCGGCCTTGGTGGCCGGGCTGAAGATCGCGGGCTCCAGCTTCTCGCTCTCGACAAGACCGGCTTGGAGCTTCTCGCCCGCCAGCGTGCCGCTGGCCGCGTATTCCTTCCACGCCGAGCCCGAGAGATAGCCGCGGATCACGCATTCGATCGGGAACACGGTGGTGCGCTTGCACAGCATGGCGCGGCCGAGGATCTCGGCCCGGTGGGCTCTAAGCGCCGGCACGGCGGCGATGATCTCGTCGGTGTCGGCACTGATCATGTGATGCGGCACCACGCCTTCGAGCTCGTTGAACCAGAACGCGCTGATCTGGGTCAGCACCGCGCCCTTCATCGGGATGGTCTCGCCCATCACGACGTCGAAGGCGCTGATGCGGTCGGTGGTGACCAGCAGCAGGCGGTCGTCGTCGACGGCGTAGATGTCGCGCACCTTGCCGCGTCCGATCTTGGTCAGGGGCAGATCGCTGGAGAGCATGGTGGTCATCGGCAGAGCTTTCGCGGGCAGGGCTTTCGCAGACATGGCTTTCAAGGCGTCGGGCCGCGCCTGACGGCATGGCCGGACACCGCATTAGCCTATTCCGGCAGCGGAATGAACTCGTGTTCCTGCGGAACTGGCGCGAAACGCCCGGTTTTCCAGTCCTGCTTGGCCTGCTCGATCCGCTCCTTGCTGGAGGACACGAAATTCCACCAGACATGGCGCGGGCCCTCCAGCGCATCGCCGCCGAGAAACATCATCCGCGTGGGCTTGAGCGCCTTCACGGTGATGCGGTCGCCGGGGCGGAAGATCAGGAGCCGCGGCCCCTCATAGCGCTCGTTCGCGATCTCGACCTCGCCTTCCACCACGTAAATCGCGCGCTCCTCATGATCGGGGTCGAGGGGCACGCTCGCGCCCTGGGCTGCCGTGACCTCGGTGTAGAACCAGGGCGACACCATCGACACGGGCGAGGTGATGCCGAAGGTGGAGCCCGCGATCACCCGCGCGGTGAAATCGCGCTCGGAGATCATCGGCAGTTCGCCGGCCGCGTAGTGCTGAAACGACGGCGCGATCTCCTCCGATCCCGCAGGCAGCGCGATCCAGCTCTGCAGGCCCAGCATCTTCTGGCCCGAGGCCCGCTGCGCATCCGGCGTGCGCTCGGAATGCGCGATGCCGCGCCCCGCGGTCATCAGGTTCATCGCGCCGGGCGCGATCTCCTGGACGTTGCCCTCGCTGTCGCGATGCATGATCGCGCCGTCGAACAGATAGGTGACGGTGGCGAGCCCGATATGCGGATGCGGCCGCACGTCCATGCCCTTGCCGGAAACGAATTGCACCGGTCCGAAATGATCGAAGAAGATGAACGGCCCGACCATCTGCCGCTTGCCATGCGGCAGCGCGCGCCGCACCGCGAATCCATCGCCGAGATCACGCGTGCGCGGCACGATGACGAGGTCGAGCGCATCGCAGGACATGGGATCGCCGAGCACGGGATCGTTCGAGGGTTGCCAGCTCATGGTGAACTCCTTTTTCGCTTTGTTGGATGCGAGCCTAGCAGGAATTTGCAGCATCGTCGCGGCAAAGGCAGCGCTCTACGCCGCGGGCCGCAACAGCGCCAAATGCGCAACTGTCATTGCTTCACCCACCGCTGTCATTCCCCGCGGAAGCGGGGAATCCAGTACGCCGCGGCTTCTCGGTTCTATCGCTACTGCCTCGGAGTCCTGGATCGCCCGGTCAAGCCAGGCGATGACAGCGGTGGAAGTGGCTCTAGGCGTGGCATGCGGATCGTCCTTGAAAAAACCGGCGCAACCAACGATGTTCGGCTGCCTTTAACCGCGACCGTTCGCCTCAGCCGATGACCCTTGCCGCAACCGAGCTCGCTTTCCGCGCTGCCAGCGTCGCGCTGCTGCTGGTGCTGGCGGCGTCATTGGTCGCCGATTTCCGCAATGTGCTGGCGGGGCGGCTTGGTGCGGCGCTCGCACTGGGCCTGGCCGCGCATGCGGTGAGCTATTCTGTGGGTGTCACGTCGCGGATCCCGGCGTCGCATGCGCCGCTGGTCGCACTGTCGACCGGCAACATCGTGGTGTTCTGGCTGTTCACGCGCGCGCTGTTCGACGACGAGTTTCGCCTCCGCTGGTGGCACGGATGGGTCTGGGCGCTGGTGACGGCGTTCAGCTTCGCAGGCTGCGTCTGGATTGCGCCAAGCGGCCACGTGCGCTTCTCGGTGACGGTGGTCAATTTGATCGTGCTCGGTTTCATCGCGCTTGCGATCGGACAGACGGTCGCCTCGTGGCCGGCCGATCTGGTCGAGCGCCGCCGCCGCGTTCGCGTCTTCATCGTCTGTGCCGGCGCGCTCTATGGCGGAGTGAATGCGGTGCTTCAGATCTCCGTCGCGGGGTCCCGCGTCGTCGACGCCGCCGATGCGATCAATGCCGGCGTGCTCGCCTGCATCGTCGCGGCCATCGCCTATGCCATGATGCGCGTCGATGCCAGCGACCTGTTTCCGCTCGAAGCGAAGCCCGCGCCGGCGGTGGTTTTCTCTCCGCAAGCCAGTGAGGACGCCGCCGATCAAAAGCTGATCGACGCCCTGATGCGGCTGATGGCGGACGAGCGGGTCTATCGCCAGGAGAATATCACCATCGGCGTGCTCGCCGGCCGGCTGAAGATTCCGGAATACCGGCTGCGGCGCCTGATCAATCAGCGGCTCGGCTACCGCAACTTCAATGTGTTCCTGAACAACCACCGGATCGAGGAAGCCAAGGCCGCGCTGGCCGATCCCGCCCAGGCCGAGGTGCCGGTCATCACCATCGCCATGGATGCCGGGTTTCAGTCCCTGGGACCGTTCAATCGCGCCTTCAAGGCGGTCACGGGCGTGACGCCGACGGAGTACCGGCGGCTCAAGGTGAACACGGCCTAGATTTCAAGTCGCTGCAATCATTGCAATATTTCGGAATCGATCAGCCTGTCCCGACTTCAACCAGGTCATTTTCCAAATCCGGCGAGCCTCGCTCCGTCCGTTCCGGCTTCCTCCCGGCCTACGCCCCCGTCAGGAGAAAGCCAGTGCCCCGCCGCCGCCAGATCGTCCTCCTCACTGCCACTATCACCTGTGCCGGCCTCGCGCTCGGCGCGGCGCGCGCGCGCGATGTGCCCAAGGTCGCCACCGGCTTCGTCGCCGACATCCTGTGTTCAGAGACCTTCGTCTCCGGCCTCGATCCGCAGCGTAACTTTGCCGAGACCACCGACGCCATGCCGGGCACGGGCCTGATCACCTGGGCGATGGACACCCAGGTCGACCGCGTCCGTAAGGACGTTACGGTGACGCTGTTCGGCCTCGGCCGCAGCCATGCCGTCTATCGCGAGGGGCTCGGCTGCTCGCTCGACCATGGCGCGCCGCTCGCCGATGTACAGGTGCCTGCGGAGGAAGGGCAGCCGGCGCTGCTGCCGGAGATCGCCGGCCCTGCGATCGTGGCGCCGCAGAGCGAGGAACTTGCTTCCGCGCTCGACCGCGCCTTCGCCGAACCCGCCCAGCCGCCTTATCGGCGGACCCGCGCCGTCGTCGTCATGAAATCCGGTCGCGTCATCGCCGAGCGTTATGCCGATGGGATCGGACCGCAGACGCCGCTGCTCGGCTTCTCCATGACGAAATCCGTGGTGTCCGCCCTGATCGGCGTGCTCGTGCGTCAGGGCAAGCTGAAGCTCGACGGACCCGCGCCGGTCGCGGCCTGGAAAAGCCCTGATGATCCGCGCCATGCCATCACCGTCGATCAGCTGCTGCGCCACACCGCGGGGCTTGCCCTCGGGAGCTCCCTCGAGGCCTCGCTCGGCTCAGCCTTCGAGCCGGTCAACCGGATGAAGTTCATGGAAGCGGACATGGCCGCCTATGCCGAGACCATCCCGCTCGAGACCGCGCCTGGCGCCGCCTGGAATTACCACGACGGCAATATCCTCATTCTCTCGCACCTGATCCGCAATGCGACCGGCGGCACGCCCGAAGGTGCGCTGCGCTTCGCGCGCCGTGAATTGCTGGGGCCCCTCGGCATGCGCCACGTCACGCTGCAGCTCGACGGCTCCGGCACGATCGAAGGCTCGAGCGAAATGCTGGCGTCCGCGCGCGACTGGGCGCGCTTCGGCCAGCTCTATCTCAATGACGGCGTCGCCGGCGGCAAACGCATCCTGCCGGAGGGGTGGGTGAACTACACGGTCTCGCCCACGCCGAATGCGTGGGTCGGCATCGGCGCCGGCTTCTGGACCAACCAGGGCGACAGCTTTGGTGCGAAATTTCGCGTGCAGCACGGCTGGCCGCACGATGCGTTCTTCGCCAAGGGCACCATCGGGCAATACACCATCGTGATCCCCTCGGAGAAGCTGGTGATCGTCCGCCTCGGCCGCTCGCCGAACGCCCCGCCGCAAGCGGACGGCGTGTTCGATCTGGTTCGTGACGTCGTGGCGGCGCTGCGGGAGAAAGGGAAGCTGGCGGGGGTGGATTGAGAGGTGCGTGGTGCCGCTTCTTCTTCCTTCTCCCCTTGTGGGAGAAGGTGGCGCGAAGCGCCGGATGAGGGGTCTCTATCCGCGTACTCAAATGAGAGTCGGGTCGCGGAGAGATACCCCTCACCCGTCTCGCCGCTGCGCGGCGAGCCACCCTCTCCCACAAGGGGAGAGGGAAAAAACGACGCACTTACCGTCCCAGCTCCGTCGCCTTGGCCACGCGATCGAACCGCTCCAGCGTCATGATCGCGTCCGCAAACTTCTCCGCGCGCGCGTTCAGCACCGGGCGCGCCAGCGTTAGAAACTTCTGCTGCATCGCCTGCACATCCGGGAACGAATTCGGCTCCCCGGAGGGATCGGCATAGAGCCGCTCATGCACGCCGTCGTCCGTCGTGATGCTGACGCGCGCACCGAAGGGATGGGTGCGGCCGACTTCGAGCCGGTCGTCCTGCACCACGTCGAACTTGTCGGCGAGCGCGTCGATCGCGGCATCGCCGAGGCGGTTGTAATCGTCCCAGCCGAACGAGCCCTGGTCGAGCGCGAGCGCGCCGGTGAAGAACATCGAGAACTGGCCGCCGACGATCGAGGTCGGATGCCGCTTGGTGGCGGCATCGCCGGTCAACGTGATGCCGTTGCGGTGCAGGCCGATCTCGACGCGCTTGACCTGGTCGGGCGTCAGATTGTGCTCGCGCCGCATCGCGATCAGCGCGTCGATGGCGGCGTGGGTGTAGCGGCAGCTCGGATAGGGCTTCACGCCGATCTTCATGGTCTCATAGGTCTTGCCGAGCTCGGCGACCGCCTTGGCCGGATGCGCATCGTCGGTGTAGCCGGCGAGCAGGCCGTGCTTGCCTTCGACCGATTCCGTCGCGCCGACGAAATCGTTGCGCGCGAGCGTTGCGGCGATCACGCCGTTCATCGCGGCGGCGCCGACCTGGTAGCGCTTGTTCCAGGCGCCGTTGACCAGGAATTGCAGCGAGCCTGCGGCTTGGCTGCCGGAGACACCAAAGGCGGAGATGAGTTGCTGCTCGGACAGGCCGAACAACTTGCCGGCGGCCGCGGCGGCGCCATAGGTGCCGGCGGTCGCGGTGGGATGGAAGCCGCGCGCATAATGCGAGGTCGGGTCGAGCGCATTACCGAGCCGGCAGCAAACCTCGTAACCGGCGACGATTGCGGTCAGCACGTCGCGGCCGGAAGCGCCGACCATCTCGCCGACGGCGAAGGCGGCCGGAACCACCGGCGCGCTCGGATGCAGCGAGGAATCGGCGTGGGTGTCGTCGAAATCGAGGGAATGGCCGAGCGCGCCGTTGAGCAGCGCGGCCACGGCCGGCGTCCAGGTCTTGCTGTCGCCGAACACGGTGGAGTCGCCCTTGGTGTCCAGCGCCAGCGCTTCCAGCATTTTCAGCATCGACGGGGTCGATTCCGCCTCGCGCCGCGCCCGGATGGCGCTGCCGAGGAAGTCCAGCGTGAGCACTTTTGCGCGATCCAGCACCTCCGCCGGAATATCCCCGTACTTCAGATGGACGACATAGGCGGCGAGCGTTGCAGTTTCGTGGGCCATCGTGTTTCCTCGTTTTGGCGCGCAAATTAGGCGGGCTGAATTGGCCTTTCAAGCGGCCTTGCGGCCGCGGGCATCAGCCATGCTTCTGCTCGGCCTCAAGAGGATCGGGACGTCAACGATGGCATTCGCAGGACGGGCGTGGGAGCGGATCAGGTCGCGGCGGACGCAACTGGGGCTCGCGATCCGGGTCACGGTCGCCGCGACCGCGGCCTATGCGCTCGCCACCGCGCTGCATCTGCTGTTGCCGCTCTGGGCGGTGCTGACCTCGCTGATCGTGACCCAGATGAGCGTCGGCCGCTCGCTGAAGGCGACGCGCGACTACATGCTCGGCACCATCGGCGGCGCGATCTATGGCGGCGCCATCGCGATCCTGATTCCCTATTCCAGCGAAGCCGGGCTGCTGGGATTGCTGGTCCTCTCGGTCGCCCCGCTCGCCTTCATCGCCGCGATCAATCCGAGCCTCAGCGCGGCCACGGTGACCGCCGTGATCGTGCTGCTGGTTCCGACCATGCATCATTCCGATCCCATGACCTCGGCGATCGACCGCGTCAGCGAGGTCGCGGTCGGTGCGATCACGGGGTTGCTGGTCTCCTTTCTGGTGCTGCCCTCGCGCGCGGTGCGACAGATCCGCGCCGCCGCGGCGCAACTGCTCGAGCTCATCGCAGACGCCTTCACCGAATTGCTCGCGGGCCTGACGCGCGGCCGCGACAACGACGCGCTGCACCGGATCCAGGACGGCATCGGCACGGCCATGGTCGGCATGAATGCCATCGGCACTGAGGCCGAGCGTGAACGCTCCGCGCGGCTGTCGAGCGGGCCCGACACGGGTCCGCTGCTGCGAACGGTGCTGCGGCTGCGCCATGACGTCGTGATGATCGGCCGCGCCACCGTGGTTCCCCTGCCGATCGAGGTGCAGACGCGGTTAGCTGCTCCGTTGACGGAAGTGTCGACCGCGATCGCGCGCTTCCTGCGTTCAGCGGCGAGCGCCTTGCGCGAAGGCGCCGGCGCGCCGCCGATCCATCCCGTCCATGTCGCGCTTCAGCACTATTCCGAGGCGGTCGCGGCCGTGCGCCAGGACGGATTGATCCGCGGCCACGCGAGCGACACCGCCGAGCGCTTCTTCGCGCTCGGCTTCTCGCTGGAGCAGATGCACCAGAATCTTTGCGACCTCGACCGCGTCGTCGGAGAATGGTCGGAGGCGGCGAGCAGCAAGTCGGCGCGCGTGGCGGAGTAATCTTCTAGAGATCGAAGAACGCGAGCTGGGTCGGATCGCGCCGCGCGATGCCGTCGGTGAGCGCCTTCAATGCGGCGTCGAAAGAGGGCTGCTGCTGCTCCAGCTCCCACGCGCCGTCATGGTCCCATTGAAAGCATTGGCCGAAGCGTTCGCCGGGCTCGACGTGGAGCAGCAGGCAGCGGCTGAGCTGCGACGGCTCGGCAACCGGCACGAGATGCTTCAGCGACACCCCGTACTCCTTGCGGAAATAGGTGCAGGCTTCCTCGACCTCGTCGTCGGAATAGGCGATGAAACCAAGGAGGTTGTGAAGCTGCTTGGCCAGGTCGTCGGGCGTATAGAAACGAAGCTCCGAGGATGATTCGGGCAGCCGCACCAATAGTTCGGTCTCGCCGCGCTTCAGCAGGAATTTGCGATAATCATCGGGCAGCCGGACACCGAGCGCCTGCTCCGCGGCCGTGATATCCGCCTCGCTCGCCGGCGTGCCTTGCTTCCAGCGCCAGCCCTTCTTGGATGTTCCCGCCTTGCGTCGCGCTACGTATTCGGCATAGCCGGGAAGCGCCATGATCTCCTCGTAGCCGCCAAACCGCGACCATTGATAGGCATCGTCAAAGGCCTCTTCCTGCCGCTCGGGGAAGTAGCCGCAGAGCAGCTCGGCGCGCTTGATGATGCGATCCTGGCTAGGCGCGATCTTGCACAGATGCTCGATCGTCCTCAGCGCGGCGTCGGGATTCCCGGCCTCGAGTTGGGCGTCGCTAAGCAATTCCAGAATGCGTCCTTCGAGATCGCCTTCGTAGATCGACCACGCGTAGTGCGGCTGTCCGGCAGTTCGCCGCGCCAGCAGCGTGTCGCGCGCCTGTTCGGCAAGGCGCGCGGTCTCTGCCGCATCGACTCCGGCAGAGCGGCTGCGACGCGCGGCATGCCAGAGGTACAACGGCTCATGCTCGGCCGGAGTGCCCCTGAGTGCCTCGAGCTGCGTTGCCTGTTCGGCCATCGGCGCGGCGAGCGCCAGGATCATCAGCTCGTCCAGGCCCTTCTGCCAGTCCGGCTTGGCGGGTGGATCGGGCGGCAGGTCGCGCAACGTATAGTCGGTGTGGACGGTCTCGACATAACCGGCCGCGACGAGATCGGCGACGTGACGGCGGAAGGCCGCGGCCGCGTCGGCAATGCCGGAGAATGTCTTGCGCAGGAATTCGTCCGCGTCGGGATCGCCCTTCCAGTTCATGTGAACGCCGATCACCATGGGCTCGCTGCCGGGGATCAGCATCAATTCGCGATCGTCGTCGCCGGGTACGCGATGGAAGAATTTTGCCAGGTGCATGCGACCTCCGAACGCGCCGCCGGTATCGGGCGCCACGTCTCAGTCGCGCGTTCGGAGAGATCGGTTCATGGTTCGCGGAAGCGCTTGTCAGCGAGGCGGTGTACTGTCGCGCGCGTCAGAAGACGTTGCAGAACGCGACACTAGCGTCGCGCCAGGCCCTTGCCCTGCATGCGCCAGACCAAGAGATCGATGCGGTCCTGGCCGAAGAACGGCTCGTTCTCGAACACGAAGGTCGGCACGCCCCAATGGCCTGAGGCGGCGTGGTCCTTCTCGTTTTCCGCGATCACCTGCTCGTAGCGATCCGGATCCTTGGCGATCGCGGCGTCCATCGCCGCAAGATCGAAGCCGGCCTTCGCGGCGGCGCGCGCGAGGTGATCGCCTTCGTTCCAGCCCGAGACAGAACCGTCCCACAGCACGCGGGCGATCGCGTCGGTGAAGACGAGCGCGCGTCCTTCGAGCTGCGCCATGGCGCCAAGACGGGTCAGGCGGTGGATGTAGGGCTGCTCGGCCGCGACATCGAAATTCGTCTTGTCCTGCACGATCGGATCGGGCCGGGGAAAGCGGAACGGAATGCCCTCGTGCTGCGCCACGCGCGTGCTGTCGAGCACCACGTAGCGAATGAAATTCGGGCTGGCCTTCTTGAAGAAGCCGGGCACGCGCACCGCGAGCGGATAGACCGGCCGCAGGTTCACGGCGAGATCGTAGTCCGCGACGAGCTTCAGCGTCTTGGGCAGCGCCAGATAGCTGAAGGGGCTGCGGAAGGAGAAGAACAGGTCGACGGACAGCGTCATTGGGCCCGCTCCACGATCCTCCCCATCATGCCGCGGGCCACGAGCTTGTGGAACGGTGTGATGAGCATGAGGTAGGTCCGACCGAGCAAATTGTTCGTTTTCACCAGAGTAGTCAGGGTGACCTCGCGGCTCGCTGCATCCCCGGCCACGTCGACGACAATGCGAAAATCGAGGTGAGAATCATTGAAGCCGGCGATCAGCCGCTCCGGCGTCTCGCTCAGCACTGGAAACAGGCCGATCAGGCCGCCGGGCGCATTGGCGCCTTCACCCGATGTCTTCAGCCCGAACGGCGTCACGAGAATGTTGCGCAGGCGCGTCAGCGCACTGACCCAGCGCGGCCCGTTCAAGACCATCCTCGTGCAGGCCTCGCGGGCGTCGACTGCCGCCGCGCCGATCTCGACGCTGAACGCGTCGGCGAACTGCGCGCCAGATAGCACCGCGCCGGTGTCGACCTTGGGGATGACTTCGCGAACTTGTCCGGTCATCCCGCCAATCTGCGCGTCAGCATCCCGAAACGCAAGATCAGCAACCCGGCATAGACGAACGTCCCGACCGAAAACCCGACCCAGACCCCGACCGCGCCGAGCCCGGCGTTGAACGCCAGCACCCAGGCGATCGGAAAAGCGATGCCCCAATAGCCGATCGCCGCGAACAGCAGCGTCATTCGGGTGTCGTTGATCCCGCGCAGCGCGCCGCCCACGATGGTCTGCAGGCCGTCGGCGATGAAGAAGGTCGCGCCGACCAGCAGCAGCGTCGCGGTCAGCTCGACCGTGGCCGCGCTGTCGGCGCCGCTGCCGAAGAACAGCTGGCCCAGCCGGTAGCGGCCGAGGATGATCGCGATGGTCAGGGCGGAAACCAATGCGACGCCGAGCACGGCTGCGGCCAGCCCAGCGCGCCTCACGGCGGCCGGATCGCCGCGGCCGAAGGCGTGGCCGACTCGCACCGTCGCCGCCATGCCGATGCCGAGCGGCACCATGAACAGCACGGCGGTGACCTGAAGCGCGATCTGGTGGGCCGCGATCGCGCTGGTCGAGATCAATCCCATCAGCAGTGCCGCCGAGGAGAACAGGCCATATTCCAGCAGCAACGAAAACGAGATCGGCGCGCCGATCGCGATCAGCTGACGCGTCAGCGGCCAGTCGATCCGCCACAGCCGGGCGAGCGGGCGATAGTCCGAAAACGGCTTGCGCAGTCCTGCGATGGCGAGCACCGCGACGAACGTGCCGAGGTTGACCATCGTGGTCGCAAGTCCCGCGCCGAACAGGCCGAGCTCCGGCAGGCCGAACAGGCCGTGGATCAGGGCATAGACCAGCGCAGCATTGACCGGGATCGCCGCGAGCGTGATCCACAGCGGCGGCTGCGGCCGGTTCGCCGCGCTCATCATGCTGCGCACCGCGATGAAGCCGAGCGCCGGCGCGATGCCCCAGGCGAGGCCGTTGAGATAGCGCTGCGCCAGCGCGGCCGGCTGCGGCATCTGACCCAGGGCGAGCAGGATCTGCTCGCCATAGAGCGGCGAGGCCATCATCGGCAGCGAGATGAGAAGCGCGGCCCACAGCCCGACCCGCAAGGAGCGGCGGATGCGCCTGACGTCGCCGGCGCCGAACGCCTGCGCCGCAAGCGGCGACACCGCCGACATCAGTCCGAGCCCGAAGGTGAAGCTGACGAAATACACCGTATGTGCCAGTGCGGCTGCTGCGACCGCACTCTCGCCGAGATGACCGATCATCGCCAGATCGGTCGTGATCATCGCGATCTGCCCGAGCTGCGTCAGCATCATCGGCACGGCCAGCCGCAGCGTCTCGACGAATTCTTGCGCGAGATGGTTTTGCGGCACGCCGGCCTGCGGCTGCGTGGGATGTTGCACAGTGTCGAGCATGGCGGGGTGCTTAGCACGGGGAGGTACCAAAAACATGGCTCGTATTTTCCCTCTCCCCTTGTAGGAGAGGGTGGCTCGCCGCGATAGCGGCGAGACGGGTGAGGGGTCCTGTCCGCGAATCCAACTCTCATTCGAGACGCTGAGAGAACCCCTCATCCGGCGCTGCGCGCCACTTCTCCCACAAGGGGAGAAGGAAGAAGACCGCCTCAGCCCTTTCGCTCGGGCACGCGCTTGATCTTCGCGCCGAGCGCGTTCAGCCGCTCCTCGATGCGCTCGTAGCCGCGTTCGATCTGGTCGGCATTGTTGATGGTCGAGGTGCCCTGGGCGCATACGGCCGCGAGCAGCATCGCCATGCCGGCGCGGATGTCGGGTGAGGTCATGGTTGCGCCGTGCAGGCGGCTGGGACCGGCGATGATCGCGCGGTGCGGATCGCACAGCACGATGCGAGCGCCCATCGCGATCAGCTTGTCGACGAAGAACATCCGGGACTCGAACATCTTCTCGAACATCAGGATCACGCCCTCGCATTGCGTGGCGGTGACGATCGCGATCGACATCAGATCGGCCGGGAAGGCCGGCCAGGGCTGGTCCTCCAGCTTCGGCACGTGGCCGCCGAAATCGTCCTGGATCTTGAGTGTCTGATTCGACGGCACGATCAAATCGTCGCCCTCGACGCGGCAGACGATGCCGAGCCGCTCGAAGCCCATGCGGATCGAGCGCAGATGCTCGACGCCGGCGTGCGTGATGCGCAACGGAGAGCGCGTCACCGCGGCGAGCCCGATCAGGGAGCCGACCTCGATGTGGTCGGGCTGGATCCGATAGGTCGCTTCCCCCAGCGTCGCCGGACCGTGCACGACCATGGTGTTGGTGCCGATGCCTTCGATTCTGGCGCCGAGCGCGACCAGGAAATTGGCGAGGTCCTGCACATGCGGCTCGGAGGCCGCGTTGCGCAGATAGGTGACGCCGTCGGCGGCGACCGCCGCCACCAGCGCGTTCTCGGTCGCGGTGACGCTGGGCTCGTCGAGGAACACGTCGGCGCCGGCCAGCTTGGGCGCGCGGAATTCGAGCCGGTCGGTCGCGGTGACCTTGGCCCCTAACTGTTCCAGCGCCAGCACATGGGTGTCGAGGCGGCGGCGGCCGATGACGTCGCCGCCGGGCGGCGGCAGCATCACTTCGCCGCAGCGCGCGAGCAGGGGGCCCGCCAGCAGGATCGAGGCGCGGATCCGCACGCACAGCTCGGGGTCGAGGTCGGCGGCGCGGATGCTCTTGGCGTGGATGTGAAGCGTGTTGCGGGCGGTCCATTCCGCGGACGCGCCGACCGAGCGGATCAGCTCGACCAGCGTCTCGGTGTCACGGATCCGCGGCACGTTCTCCAGCGTCACCGGATGCGAGGTGAGCAGGGCGGCGGCGATGATCGGCAGCGCCGAATTCTTGTTGCCGGACGGCTCGATCGAGCCCGAGAGCCGGTGACCGCCCTCGACGATGTACTGGATGGGCGCCACGTCGGTTTTCTCCGTCCTGTTGCGGTGGGGCGGGCTGCTTCGGAGGCGGAAACTACCGAGAATTGAGCAGGGTAGCAATTCTGCACTTGTTACGGCGAAAGCCGCCGATTGGCCCTGAACGGGCCCGCTGGCACAGGCGTTTAGAACAGACCGATGATATTGGCCACCACATAAAGGATCACGATCAGCATCAAGACGCCCATGGCGAGGAACGAGATTTCGACGGCAATGGCGCCGGCCCCAAGCGCGGCCGCGACGCTCGCCAGGAGCCTCTCCTCGCGAAACACGAGGGCAAGGACCGAAAACAGGATGGCGAGCAGGCCGAGCGAGATCGCGCCGATCGAGGACGCCTCCCTCAATTGGCTTCCGGTCGATTTCTCTCGCGGCGGCGCCTGATATTCGACGCCCTTGACGCGTGCGATCAGGCGATCCTTGAGGCGATGACCGGTGTCGACAATCACCTTGTCCGCCGGCGGTGGCGGGTAGATCGCGGGGATGACCCAGTGCGGCAACACCGCCGCGATCAGCGCCAGCACACCGACGATGCTACCGATCACGCCGAGACGGCGGGAGGGGAGAGCGGAACCGGTTGCTGCAGAGGCGGTCATGACACGATAATTCCCGGCCGGTACTGGCCTTGGAGTTCATGCCGTTTCGTCGCGATGACGGCGAGTGAGGTTCAGTCGAGGTGTCTCCGCGAAGGCGGTGCGCTCCCTCCCCCGCTCGCGGGGGAGGGCTGGGGAGAGGGTGCCTCCGCAATGGGATAATCCCCGAGAGGAGAAAGCCCCCACCCGTCGCTTCGCGCCGATCTCCCCCGCAAGCGGGAGAGGTTGCAGCGAGCCTCTGACAGGCAGCTCGAAACCCAATGCCAAAGGCCTCAGATGTCGATCGTCGCGCTCAGCGAATGTTCCTGGATGAAGTCGCGGCGCGGCTCGACCACGTCGCCCATCAGCTTGGTGAAGATGTCGTCGGCCTCGTCGACCTCCTTGACCTTCACCTGCAGCAGCGAGCG
>Ga0209758_1000292_pt1 | contig 98815 bp, 71 predicted proteins | sample AraplaMF_Col_mMF_FD_184258 | JGI IMG/M metagenome (GOLD analysis project Ga0209758, IMG submission 184258) | Arabidopsis root microbial communities from the University of North Carolina, USA - plate scrape MF_Col_mMF (SPAdes) (version 2) | ecosystem: Host-associated > Plants > Roots > Endosphere... | reverse complement strand
GAGCCTCAGATCACATATACTGCTGACGACCGCGCTGGCGGGCGTGTTCGTGGCCGGCACGGCGTCGGCCCAGGCGACGAGTGGCGCGACGACGGTAGACGAAGTGGTCGTCACCGGGATCCGCGAGAGCCTGAAGAAGTCCATTCAGCTCAAGCGTGAAACCAACGCCATCGTCGAAGTGATTACGGCCGAGGCGGTCGGCAAGTTTCCCGACACCAACGTCGCGGAATCGCTTTCGCGCCTTCCCGGCGTCACGGTCGATCACCAGTTCGGCGAAGGCGAGCAGGTTTCCATCGCCGGCACCGAACCGTCGCTGAACCGCATCTATGTCGATGGCCACGCCATCGCCTCGGCCGACTGGGGCGGCAACCCCTCGGACCGTTCGAGCCGGACCTTCAACTATTCGCTGCTGTCGCCGGACATCATCGGCCGCGCGGAACTCTACAAGACGCCGGAAGCCCGGCTCGACGAAGGCAGCCTGGGCGCCACCGTCATCATCCGCACGCGCAAGCCGCTGGACCTGGATCCCAACACCCTGAGCCTGTCGGGCGGCTACGCGTACAACGACCGCTCGGAGAAGGGGAACGGCAAGCTCTCCGGCCTCTACAGCTGGCGGAACGAGTCCGGGACCTTCGGCATCCTCGGCGCCGTGACCTACGACCGTGAAAACCTCAGCCGGGCCGGCGTGGCTGTCTACGGCTACGGCTCGGGCGGCGATTTCCTCAACAAGGACGCCAACGGCAACATCACCGGCATGAAGTCGGCCAACGCCACGATCAATGGCGCGGCTCCCACCACCGCCAGCATGGCGGCGCTCAACGCGGCCCGCTATCCGGCGTTCCTGGCCCACGAATACTTCCAGCAGGTCCGCAAGCGCGTCGGCCTGTCCGGCGCGATCCAGTGGAAGCCGGTCGACAGCGTCGAGCTGACCCTGACGGGACTTTCGATCCGCGGCCAGTACAACAACCTCAGCCAATCGGAATACAGCTACAACGTCCGGGGCGACCGCCTCCAGAACGCCACCGTGGCCGACGGCCTGGTCACGGCCGCCAGCTATGGCGCCGGAACGGGCGGGTCGTGGAATGGCGAACTCGACACCAACTACCGCAAGACCGAGGTCAAGAACGACAGCATCAACCTGGCCGGCAAGTGGACGGGCGACCTGTGGACCGTGTCCGGCAACACCGGCTACACCAAGGCCAGCGGCGGCAAGAACCCGGAATACCTGCTGAGCTTCCGTACGCTGCAGGGTTTCTCCTACGGATTCGACGGCAAGAACACCGTCCTGAACTGGGCGAACCCGGGGACGGACGCGACCCAGTGGGTGGGCACCTCGCCGGCCGAGAACAGCGTGCGGGATGACCCGCGCGTGCTCGCCGTCAATGGCGGGCAGCCGTTCACCGGCGCCCAGATCGGCGGCGTCACCTACGCCGAAAAGACCATCGACAAGGAGAAGTACGGCCAGGTCGACTTCACCCGCGATCTGGATCTTGGCCCGTTCACCAAGCTGCTGTTCGGCGTCAAGTACAGCGACCACGACAACAGCCAGACCACGATGGGCGGCGCGACCTTCACCAACAAGGCGTTCACCCTGGCCGACCTGGGTTCGTTCTCGACGCCGGACGGCCTGTTCGACGGCCTGAACACCACGGGCAACGGCGTGCCGTTCGCCACCCTGTCCAAGGAAACGGTGATCAAGACCCTGGCCACGGTTCCCGGGCAGACGATCAACGTCAACTGGGGCCTGGACACCGGTTCGTTCTTCCAGGTGAACGAGAAGAACACCGCCGCCTACGTCCAGGGCGACTTCAAGGGCGAGAAGTACCGGGGCAACATCGGCGGCCGTCTCGTCAAGACCGAGGACACCTCCACCTTCTACCTCACCGAAACCACGTCGGGGGCGACGACCACCAACCTGACGACGGTCAAGAACAGCAACACCAAGTTCCTGCCCGCCTTCAACTTCGCCTATGACGCTGGCGATACGGTGGTGCTGCGCGCCGCCGCGGCCAAGGTCATCGCCCGGGCCCGCTATTCGGATCTCGCCGGCGCCTTCAGCCGTGACGACGTCCGTCTGACGGCCGGCGGCGGCAATCCCGACCTGAAGCCCTACGAGGCGACCAACTTCGGCCTGTCGGCCGAATGGTACTTCGCCCCGAGCGGCCTGCTGTCGGGCGAGGTCTTCTATCGCGACATCACCAACTATGTCGGCAACGAGACCTCGCAGCAGCAACTGGCCGACTCGACCGGCCAGGTCCGGACCTACGACGTCTCCACGCCGGTCAACGGCGGCAAGGCCAAGGTCACGGGCTTCTCGCTCTCCTATCAGGCTGACCTGGGCTATGGCTTCGGCATCCAGTCGAACTACACCTTCACCTCTTCCGAGACCGGCAACGGCCTGGGCATTCCCTTCCTGTCGCGCGACACGGTCAACATCGTACCGTACTACGAGCATGGTCCCTGGCAGGCTCGTGTCAGCTACAACTATCGTTCGAAGTACTTCAACCGGTTCGGTCGTCTTCAGTCCGCAGACTATAGCGACGCCTATACGCAACTGGACTTCCAGGGCGCTTACAAGTTCAACGATCGCATGACCTTGACCTTGAACGCGTCGAACTTGCTGGATGAAACCTACTTCCAATACAGCTCGGTCAAGAGCGCGCCCACCGCGCTCTACAAGAACGGCCGAGTGGTTTCCCTGAACTTCAGCTACAAGATGTAGCTCTATCTTTCTCCCCGACTGGGCTGCCGCCGCGACTGCAAGGCGGCGGCAGCCCTCTTTTTTGGGGAAAAGCGGAATTCCGGCGTCATTGGCGCCGGAAGGAAGACTATTTCAGGCGAGTATGAACCGGGGAATCCCGGTTCTTTGACTATCGGCCCTCCAGGGCCGAGTGGCGGGGAGCGGGAATGAGGAAGACCGGCAATTTTCTGCGCCTGCTGATCCTCGTCCTGACCTTGGGCGGCCACGCCGCCAACGCCGCCACGCGGCTCGATCTCGATGGCGCGTGGCGCTTCCGAACCGACCCGAAAGGCGAGGGACTGTCCGAAGGCTGGTCCGCGGGGGCGCCCGAGGGCGCCAGGGTGGTCACCGTGCCCCATACCTGGAACCTGGGACAGGACCAGGCCTTCGACGGCGTGGGCTGGTACTTCAAGAGCGTCATCCTGCCCGAAGGCCTGGCGGGCCGGCATGTCGAGCTCAATTTCGGCGGCACGTTCTATAAGAGCCGGGTCTTCGTGAACGGCGTCGAAGCCGGCGGCCACGAGGGTGGCTTCACGGCCTATCATTTGGACGTCAGCAAGCTGGTCCGGCCCGGCGAGAACCGGATCGCCGTGGCCATCGACAATCGACCGGGCCTGGCCACCATCCCGGGCTACGCCATGCGGCTGCGGGCCTCGGGCAATGTCTGGTACGACTGGTGGCGCAATGGCGGCATCCTGCGTGATGTCTGGCTGAGCGTCGCCGACGAGGGGTTGATCCGTCGGCAGACGATTACCCAGGAGTTGTCTACCGACAGGGCGACCGCGGTCACGCGGGTGCGGGTCGAGAACGTCGATGCGGAGGCCCGCGTCTATCGGCTGACTGCCGCGATCGAGGATCCGGACGGCCGCGTCGTGGCTCGCGCCGAACAGGCCGTGCGCGTGGCGCAAGGCGGCGTGGCCGAGCCGTCGCTCGCTCTCCAGGTCGAGCGGCCGCAGCTGTGGAACGTTGGCGCGGCCAGGCTCTATCGGCTGTCCACGCAGCTGCGTGACGAAGACGGGCGGCTGCTTGATGAGCGCGCCGACACGATCGGCTTCCGTAAGATCGAGATCAAGGACCGCCGGCTGTATGTGAACGGCCGGGCCGTGCGCCTGACCGGCATGACCCGTCACCAGGACTCGCCCTGGGAGGGCCAAGCCGAGAGCGCCGGTACGATCCGCCAGGATTGGAACGACCTGGCCGCGCTGCACGTCACCCTGACCCGGCCGGTGCACTATCCGCAGCCCCAGGCCGTGCTGGACGAGGCCGACCGCGAGGGCGTCCTGCTGGTCCCGGAGATCCCGATCTGGCAGATGACCGAGGCGCAGCTGGCCGATCCACGCCTGTTGCCCCTGGCCAAGCAGATGATGGGCGAGATGATCGCCGAGGCCGGCAACCATCCCAGTGTTCTGGCCTGGAGCGTGATGAACGAGAGCGACGCCTCCAAGCCCGGCGGCCTGACGTTCTTCCGCGCCATGAAGGCGCACATCAATGCGCTCGACCCCGGCCGCTTCGTGACCTTCGCCGATTCCGACGTGTCGATCGCGCCCTGGAAACCGGCCCAGGCCTTGCGCGAGGCCGACTTCATCATGGCCAACGCCTATTTCGGCACCTGGAGCGGCGGGGCCGAGTCCGTGGAGCCGTGGCTGGACTTCTTCGACAAGACCTATCCCGACAAGATGCTGGTGATCTCTGAGTTCGGCTGGCCGGGGCCGTTCTCGGCCGACCCCAAGGCCGCCGACGCGGCCCGGGTCGAGAACCTGCTGGGCCAGATGGCGGCATTCGAGAAGCGGCCCTTCGTGGGCGGCGCGATCTTCTGGGCCTACCAGGACTATCACTCCAACCGGAACCTCTACGCCGGATCGGTCGACGGCTATGTGGACCATGGCGTGGTCGACGAATATCGCCAGCGCAAACCGTCCTATGCCGTCTGGGAACGGCGCAACCGGGCGCTCGACGTCTCGGTGTCCTGGACCGTGGGCGAGGGCGGTCTCAAGGGCTTCGCCGCCAAGGTCGCGCCGCGCGCGGCCGGGGCCTTGCCGTCCTATCCCCTGATCGGCCAGCGGGTCCGCTGGAAGGCGCTGGACCAGAACGGCGCGGTGATCGCCGAAAGTCCGCCCACGGATCTCGATCTCGCGGCCCCGTCGGTCGTCACGGGCGCCTGGGACAAGCCGGTCGACGGCCTTGTTCGCCTGACCCTCGATGTCCTGACCCCGACCGGCGTCCGTTCGGGCGGGGAGACGGCCGAATATCGACCCTTCAAGCTGGGCTCGGCGCCATTCCCGCCCGATCCCGCGCAGCTTTCCAGCAATTCGGCGGTGCGTTGATGTCCAAGACCGATCTGAACAGCCTCGACCGGCGCGCCTTCCTGGCCGTCGCCGCGGCCGGCGCGACGGCGGCCGTCGCCACGCCCGGCTCCGCCGCCGAGCCGGCGGCTTCGCCGACCGCGCCGACCGCGCAGACCCTGAGCCCGGAAAAGATCGACCAGGCCTGGCGGCGGGCGGCGGCCAAGTTCGACGCGCCGCGCGCCGCGGTGCTCAAGCGGGCTCGCGCCATGATGGCGAACGGCCCTTTCCGCGCCGACTGGCCGTCACTGAAGGCCTATGAGCCGCCCCTCTGGTACCAGGACGCCAAGTTCGGGATCTTCATCCACTGGGGGGTCTACTCGGTGCCGGCCTTCGGCGGGGAGTGGTACTCGCGCCTGATGTACCAGAAGGGCACGAAGGAGTACGAACACCACCTGGCGACCTATGGCCCGCAGGACCGCTTCGGCTACAAGGATTTCATCCCGCAGTTCACCGCCAAGGCCCACGATCCGGCTGGCTGGGCGAAGCTCTTCAAGCAGGCCGGCGCCCGCTATGTCGTGCCGGTGGCCGAGCACCACGACGGCTATGCGATGTACGGCACGCGCCTGTCGGACTGGACCGCCGTCAAGACCGGCCCCAGGCGCGACCTGATCGGCGCCTTCGCCAAGGCCGCCCGCGCCGAGGGCCTGCACTTCGGGCTCTCCAGCCACCGCGCCGAGCACGACTGGTTCTTCGACGAGGGCCGCAAGATCCCGTCCGACGTCAATGATCCGCGCTATCTGGAACTCTATGGCCCGGCCCAGCTGCGGCTGATGGGCAAGGACGACGCCGACCTGTTCGGTGACTTCACCGCCGTCTCCCAGGCCTGGGTCGACGACTGGCTGGCGCGCACCGCCGAGCTGGTCGAACTCTATGATCCCGACCTGATCTATTTCGACTGGTGGATCGGCAAGGCCGAGTTCCGCGCCGCCCTGCCGGCGATGCTGGCCCAGTACTACAACAGCAAGGCCGCCCAGGGCGGCCAGGGCGTCGTCAACTACAAGCTGGGCTCCATGCCGGCGGGCGCCGGGGTGCTGGACATCGAGCGCGGCCAGGCGCCGGGCATCCAGCCGACCGCGTGGCAGACCTGCACCTCGATCAGCGACAAGGCCTGGGGCTTCATCGAGAACGACACCTACAAGAGCGCCGGCCAGCTGATCCACCTGCTGGTCGACGTGGTCTCCAAGAACGGCAACCTGCTGCTCAATGTCGGCCCGCACGCCGACGGAAGCATCCCGCCGGCCGCCCGCGACACCCTGCTGGCCATGGGCCAATGGCTGGCCCTGAACGGCGAGGCGATCTACGGCTCGCGGCCCTGGCGGGTGTTCGGCGAGGGGCCAACGGAGATCGCCGACGGCTCGTTCCAGGAAACCAAGACCAAGCCCTACACGGCCAAGGATTTCCGGTTCACCACCCGCGAGGGGCGGCTCTACGTGCTGCAGCTGAACGCGCCGGAGGGCGACGAGGCCATGATCACCTCGGTCAAGCCGGGGGACCGCGTCCAGTCCGTGACCGCGCTGAGCACCGGACGCCCCGTGGCGTTCAGCCAGACGGCCGAGGGCCTGAAACTGGCGGTCGGCGGACAGCCCGCCGGCCACGCCGCCTACGTCTACCGTATCGAACTTGCTTAAAGTGAAGGGGCCTTCATGCGCCGCACCCTGACCCGCATACTTCTCGCCGCAGCCCTGGGCGCCGCCCTGACGGGCGCAGCCCAGGCCCAGGGCAAGGCGACCCAGCCGGTGGCGCTGTTCTACCTGATGGAGACGCCCAAATCGACGCGCTCCTTCGAGCAGCACATCGACAAGATCGGCCTGCTGGTTCCCACCTGGTACGGGGTGTCCAAGGACGGCCTGGTCACCGGCGCCCCCAATCCGGGGATCCTGGCCAAGGCCAAGGCCGCGCGCCTGCCGGTGATGCCGATCATCTCGCTGACCGACCGCGCCGGCCTGCATCAGCTGATGGGCAGCGAGCCGGCCAAGAAGGCCATGGCCGACGCCCTGGTCCGCGAGGCCAAGGCCAACGGCTATGTCGGCTTCCACTTCGACTTCGAGAACATCAGCTACCTGGACCGCGACGCCTTCACCCTGATGGCCAAGCAGACCGCCGACGCCCTGCACGCCGCCGGCTTCACCATGGGCGTCGCCGTCGTGCCCAACGCCCCCGGCCACCCGGGTAAGGGCGCCTATTCAAAATGGATGTGGGAATACTGGCGCGGCGCCTATGACATCGAAGCCCTGGGCAAGATCGCCGACGAGGTCAGCCTGATGACCTACGACCAGCACACGCGCTGGACCCCGCCTGGCCCGGTCGGCGGCATGCCCTGGGTGATGGAGAACCTCGACTACGCCCTGAAGGTCATTCCGCGCGAGAAGATCTCGCTGGGCATTCCGCTCTACGGTTACCGCTGGTTCGCCGACAATCCCGTGCGCGCCGACGGGACCGAGGCGGTCAACATCAACGGCGTCTATTTCGACGGCGACGAGTCGATCCCGATGGCCCGCGAATACGGCGTCAAGGTCCAGTGGGACGACGTCCAGAAGGAGAGCTGGTACGTGCTCTATCGCGACCAGATGAACGAGTGGGTCTCGATGCCCGACGCCCGCAGCTTCAAGGCCCGCTACGATGTCGTGAAGCAGCGGGGCCTGGGCGGGTTCAGCGCCTGGGTGCTGGGGTCCGAGGATCCCGCGATCTGGGACGTGCTTCCCGTCGTCAAGCGCTAAGGATTGCCGATGCGACCCGCTCACCGTCTCGCGACCGCCAGCCTGGCGGCTCTGTCCCTGGCCCTGGCCGCCGGCGCCGCCCTGGCCGCCGCGCCGGCGCCGATCATTCCCGTCCCGGCCGAGCTGATCCCGGGACATGGCGCGCTCGTCGTTCGCTCCGGGGCCATGGTCTCGGTCCCGGCCGGCGACGCCGCCGCCCTGTCGGCCGCCCGGCTGCTGGCCAGCCAGGTCAAGCAGACGCGGGGCCTGGATCTCGTCACTCAGGAGGGCGGGTTGGGGACGATTGTCCTGATCCGCGATCCGTCGGTGAGCGCGGCCGAGGGCTACGTGCTGACCGTGACGCCGAAGGGCGCGCGCATCGCCGCCAAGGACGACGCGGGCCTGCTGTACGGCGCCATGACCCTGGCCCAGCTGCTCAGCCCCGACGCGGCGTTCGGCCAGCCGGTCAAGGTTCCCGCCCTGACCGTTCGCGACCAGCCGCGCTTCGCCTGGCGCGGGATCATGGTCGACGTGGCCCGCCACTTCCAGCCGGCGGACTCGCTGAAGCCGCTGATCGATGCCATGGCCGCGCACAAGATGAACGTGCTGCACCTGCACCTGTCCGACGACCAGGGCTGGCGGGTGGAGATCAAGCGCTATCCCAAGCTGACAGAAATCGGCGCCTGGCGCACGCCGCCGACGGCGGGCGAGGCGCCCTCGAACCAGCCCTATGGCGGCTTCTACACCCAGGCGCAGATCCGCGATCTGGTGGCCTATGCGCGCGAGCGGTCGGTGACCATCGTGCCGGAGATCGACCTGCCGGGCCACGCCCAGGCCGCGGTCGCCGCCTATCCCGAGATCGGCGTCTTTGGCGACCGGCCGCCGGTCGCGGTCGACTGGGGCATCAATCCGTACCTGTTCGACGTCGACCAGCCCAGCCTCACCTTCATCGAAGGCGTGCTGGACGAGCTGATGGGCCTGTTCCCCTCGACCTACATCCACGTGGGCGGCGACGAGGCGATCAAGGACCAATGGCAAAGCTCGCCCGCCGTCCAGGCCCGCATGCGCGACCTGGGCCTGAAGAACGAGCACGAGATGCAGAGCTGGTTCATCGAGCACCTGGGCCAGTACCTCGCCGCGCACGGCCGGCGGCTGATCGGCTGGGACGAGATCCTGGAGGGCGGCTTGCCGGCCTCGGCCTCGGTGATGTCGTGGCGGGGCGAGCAGGGGGCGATCGACGCCGCCAATGCGGGTCATGACGTGGTGCTGTCGCCGGCTCCGACCCTGTACCTGGACAGCCTGCAGAGCGACCGCGCCGACGAGCCGCCGGGCCGGCTGTCGATCGTGACCCTGAAGGATGTCTACGCCTACGAGCCGATGCCCAAGGGCATCGCGCCCGACAAGGCCGGCCACGTGCTGGGCGCCCAGGCCAACGCCTGGACCGAGTACCTGGTGACGCCGGCTCAGGTGCGCCACGCCATCTTCCCACGCCTGGACGCCGTTTCCGAAATCACCTGGTCGCCGAAGGACCGGCGCGACTGGACGGGCTTCCTCGACCGCCTCGACGTCCAGCGCCTGCGTTACGCCCGTCAGGGAATAAACGCGGCGGACGGCGCCTTCGCCGTCAGTTTCGCGCTGGACGGCGGCCGTGGCGCGGCCCTGCGGTCGGGCCAGGCGACGCTGTCCCTGTCCACCCAGTCCGGCTTCGGCCAGATCCGCTACACGCTGGACGGCAAGACGCCGACGGCGCGTTCGCCGCTCTACGCCAAGCCGCTCAAGGTTCCCGTGGGGACCACGGTCCGCGCGGCGGCCTTCGCCGGCGACGGTCGCCCGACGGCCGAGCCGCGGGCCTTCGACGCCGGTCGGATCGCGCTGCTGACCCGAAGCAACACCGAACTGACCGCCTGTCCGAAAGGGGCTCTGGGCTTGCGCGTGCCGCTGACCTCGGAGGCCCAGGCCGATGCGCCGGCCTTCAACGTCAACCTGTTCGACACCTGCGCGATGTACCCGGCCGCGCCGCTGGACCTGGCCGGCGGCTTCGAGGTCAAGGTCGCGCGCGTGCCACGCCACTACGGCCTGGCCGGCGACACCGACAAGGTCCGCTGGCACTATAACGCCACGCGGTTCGGCGAGCTGGTCGTCCGCGCCGGCGGCTGCGAGGGGGCCGTGGTCGCGACCTTCCCGCTGCCGGACCCGGCCACCGCCGACAACCGGCTGAAGTTCCGGGGCGCTCTGCCGGCGGGTACGGGGGACGCGGATCTTTGCCTGCTGTTCACCGCGCCGCTGTCCGGCCCCTTCTACACCGTCGAGGCGCTGGCCCTGACGCCCCGCTCTTCCAACTGATCAAGTCCTCAAGGCGAGACCAGACCATGCTTCGATCCGCGCTGCTTTCCGCCTTCGCCCTGGCGGCCATGGGATCCACCGCCCTGGCCGGCCCCGTCGAAACCCGGAGCCTTGACCAGGGGTGGAGTTTCCGGCTCGATCCGGCCGACGCCGCCGCCAAGACCCACGCCGCCGAGGCGGCGCAATGGCGTCCGGCGACTGTGCCGGGCACGGTGCAGACCGACCTGCTGGCGGCCGGCCGGATCCCAGATCCGTTCGCAGGCGCCAACGAGGCGCAGCTGCAGTGGATCGGCCTGGCCGACTGGCAGTACCAGCGCACCCTGGACGCCGACCCGGCCCTGCTGGCGCGCGACCATGTCGACCTGGTGTTTGACGGCCTGGACACCTTCGCCGAGGTGTTCGTCAACGGCGTCAAGCTGCTGTCGGCCGACAACCAGCACCGTCGCTGGCGCGTGCCGGTCAAGGCGGTCCTGAAGCCGGGCGCCAACCTGATCACCATCGACTTCAAGTCGCCGATCAAAAAGCTGCAGCCGGACCTGCTGAAGCAGCCCTATGTCCTGCCGGGCGCCTACGACTCCGCGTTCGGCGACGAGCCGCCGGCCAAGCACACCTCCACCTATGTCCGAAAGTCGCCCTACCACTACGGCTGGGACTGGGGTCCGCGCTACGTCACCGAGGGGATCTGGCGCGAGGTGCGGCTGGAAGCCTGGGATGAGGCCCGGATCGACGGCTTCCGCATCCGCCAGGACCAGGTGACCGCCGACCACGCCCGCCTGTCCGCCGAGTTCGAGATCGAGTCCGACGGGACGCGCACGGTCGAGCTGGCGGTCACGCCAACGGCGCCCGACGGCGCGGCCCTGCCGGCTGTCCGCCAGACCGTGACCTTGGCGACCGGCCTCAATCGCGTCTCGGTGCCCGTGCCGATCGCCGCGCCCAAGCTGTGGTGGCCGGCGGGCTATGGTCGCCAGGATCTCTATCGCTTCAACGCGTCCATCGTCCTGGACGGCGCGGTCCTGGCCAAGACCGAGCGCCGCTCGGGCCTGCGCACGGTCGAGCTGCGCCGCGAGACTGACGCCTGGGGCAAGAGCATGGGCTTCGTGATCAACGGCGTGCCCGTGTTCGCCAAGGGCGCCAACCTGATCCCGTTCGACAGCTTCTCGCCGCGAGTCTCCGACGAAAAGATGCGGGAAATCCTGACCTCGGCCCGCGACGCCAACATGAACATGCTGCGCATGTGGGGCGGCGGCCACTACCAGAGCGACGCCTTCTACGCGATGGCCGACGAGCTGGGCCTGATGATCTGGCAGGACTTCATGTTCGGCGGCGCCATCCCGCCCTACGACGTGGCGTTCCGCGAGAACACCCGGGTCGAGGCCGTCGAGCAGGTCAAGCGCCTGGGCGACCATCCCAGCATCGTCCTGTGGAGCGGCAACAACGAGGTGCAGGCCGGCTGGGAGACCTGGGGCGACCGGATCGCCTTCAAGACCTCGATCCCCACCGAGGAACGCGAGCGCATCGTCATCGGCATGACCACCCTGTTCGGCCAGGTGCTGCGCGGCGCGGTCGCCGAGAACGACCCCGACACGCCCTATTGGGCCGGTTCGCCCAGCACCGACTATGACGGCGCCGCCGACCAGCTGACGGACGGCGATCGCCACTACTGGGACGTCTGGGGCGGCTCGAAACCGGTCGAGGAGTACCTGCACGTCACGCCGCGCTTCATGTCGGAATACGGCCTGCAATCCCAGCCGGAGATGCGGACGCTGAAGACCATCGCCAAGCCGCAGGACATGTCGGTCAATTCCACCGTCATGCGCGCCCACCAGAAGTACGCCAAGGGCGAGGGCAACGAGCGGATCCTGTTCTACATCCGCCGCAACTACGGCGAGCCGAAGACCTTCGAGGACTTCGTCTATCTAAGCCAGGTGATGCAGGCCGAGGGCATCGAGCTGGCGGCGCTGCACCACCGGTCCTCGCGGCCCCAGACCATGGGCTCGCTGTACTGGCAGCTCAACGACGTCTGGCCCGGCGCGTCCTGGTCGAGCCTGGACTACTACGGCCGCTGGAAGGCGCTGCAGTATCACGCCCGTCGCTTCTACGCCCCGGTCGCCCTGGCGGCGGTGCACGACACCGGCGCGACGACGATCACCCTGCTGTCGGACCGCACGACGCCGGCGCCGGTCCGTTGGCGGGTGCGGGTGATGGATGTCGACGGCAAGGTCCTGTCGGACAGCACGTCGAACGCCGAGCTCAAGCCGCTGGCGGCGACGCAGGTCGCCAACCTGCCGGACGCGGCGCTGTTCAAGGGCGCCGACCCGGCGCGGACCTTCGCGATGGTCGAGTTGATCGAGAACGGAAATACGATCTCGCGCGCCGTGGTCACCCAGGTTTCGGCCAAGGCCATGGCCTTGCCCGATCCGCGCCTCCAGGCCAGCTGGTCGAAGACGGCCGAGGGCTATGCGGTGACCGTCAAGGCCGCCAAGCTGGCCCGCGCCGTCTGGCTGGGCTTCGGCGATCTCGACGCCACCCTTTCCGACAACGCCTTCGACCTGCCGCCGGGCGAGGCGGTCACCATCCAGGTGACGTCGAAGGCTTCGCTGGACCAGCTGAAGCGAGCCCTGACACTGCGCAGTCTCTACGGCGCCACCAAGCCGCCGACGCCGTAGGAGTCCCTGATGGTTCGACCCCATGTCCTGGCGGCGTCGGCATTGCTGTTCGCCACCACCGCCCCCCTCGCCGAGGCCAGGGCCGCCGAAACACCGGTCGCTCTCGTGTCGCGCCTGTCGCTCGAGGAAAAAGCCGCCCAACTGCAGAGCGCGGCGCCGCCGGTCCCGCGGCTGGGGATCCGTGGCTACGAATGGTGGAATGAGGGTCTGCATGGCCTGGCCCGCAACGGCCCGGCCACGGTGTTCCCGCAGGCCATCGGCCTGGCGGCGACCTGGGACGAGGGTCTGATGGGCCGGGTCGGGGAGGCTGTGTCGACCGAGGCGCGGGCCAAGTTCAACGCCGTCCGCGACCGTGACCCGGGCCGCTACGAGGGCCTGACCATCTGGTCTCCCAACATCAACATCTATCGCGACCCGCGCTGGGGGCGGGGCCAGGAGACCTACGGCGAGGACCCGCACCTGACCGGGACCCTGGCGACCGCCTTCGTGCGCGGCGTCCAGGGACCCGATCCCGAGCACCCCCGCGCCATCGCCACCCCCAAGCACTTCGCGGTCCATTCCGGACCGGAGGCCGGCCGGCACGGTTTCGACGTTGACGTCTCGCCCCAGGATCTGGAGGCCACCTACCTGCCGGCCTTCCGCCAGGCGGTGGTCGAGGGCGGGGCGCGGTCGGTGATGTGCGCCTACAACGCCATCCACGGTTTCCCGGCCTGCGCCTCGCCGCTGCTGCTGGACGAGACCCTGCGCCGCGACTGGGGGTTCAAGGGCTTCGTCGTTTCCGACTGCGACGCGGTCGACGACATGACCCAGTTCCATTATTTCCGCCTCGACAACGCCGCCTCATCGGCGGCGGCCCTGGTGGCGGGCGACGATCTCAATTGCGGCAACGCCTATGCCCAGTTGCCGGCCGCCGTGCGTCGGGGGGATCTCGACGAGGCGGTGCTCGACCGCGCCCTCGTCAGGCTGTTCGAGGCCCGCGCGGCGCTCGGCGCGCTGTTCGCGCCCGACCCGACCAATCCCTACGCCAGGATCGGCGCCGAGGCCGTGAACAGCCCCGCCCACCGCGCCCTGGCGCTGGAGGCGGCGCGCAAGTCGATCGTGCTGCTGAAGAACGACAACAACCGCCTGCCGCTGGCGCCGACCACCAGGATTGCGGTGATCGGACCCGACACCGACGCCCTGGAGGTTCTGGAAGCCAATTATCACGGCACGGCGGTCGACCCGGTGACACCGCTCCAAGGGCTGAGGGCCCAGTGGGGCAAGGCGAACGTCCGCTACGCCCAAGGCTCGGCCGTGGCCGAGGGCGTGCCCGTCGCCGTGCCGGAAACCGCTTTGCGCACCGGCGTCGGCCCGGACGCGGTCCAAGGCCTGACCGGCGCCTATTTCGACGATCCCGCCCTGAGCGGCGCGCCGCGCGTGACCCGCACCGACCGCGTCGTCAATTTCGACTGGGACCGCGCCGCTCCGGCCCGGGGTCTTGATCCGGCCCGCTACGGCGTGCGCTGGACTGGCGCTCTGGTCCCGCCGGGGCCCGGCCAATACACCCTGGTCGTCGGCGTCGCCCGCTGCTTCGACTGCAAGGGCCACGACCCCGTCCGTCTCTGGGTCGACGACAAGCTGGTGGTCGATGACGATGGCTCGGGCAAGGCGGTCGAGGCGGTGCTGACCTTCGCCGACACCCGCCCGCGCCGCATCCGCCTGGAGCTGTCGCACACGGGTGAGGACCAGGGCGTGCGCCTGCAATGGCGCGCTCCCGCCGCCCCGCAACTCGCCGAGGCCGTCAAGGCCGCCGGCCAGGCCGATGTGGTGGTCGCGGTCGTCGGCCTGTCGCCCGACGTCGAGGGAGAGGCGCTGCAGGTGACCGTGCCGGGCTTCGACGGCGGCGACCGCACCGACATCGCGCTGCCCGCGCCGCAGCGCCGCCTGCTCGAGGCTTTGGCCGCCACCGGCAAGCCGCTGGTCGTCGTGCTGACCTCCGGCGGGGCGGTCGAGCTGGACTGGGCCAAGGCCCATGCCGACGCGATCCTGGCGGCCTGGTATCCCGGGCAGTCGGGCGGCGTCGCCCTCGCCGAAACCCTGGCCGGCCTGAACAATCCGTCCGGCCGCCTGCCGGTGACCTTCTACAAGTCGGCCCGGGACCTGCCGCCGCTAGTCGAGTACGCGATGAAGGGGCGGACCTATCGCTACTTCGAAGGTGAGCCGACCTATCCGTTCGGCTACGGCCTCAGCTACACGCGCTTCGACTATGGCGCGCCGGGCCTGTCGACAACGACGCTGAAGGCCGGCGAGGATCTGGTCGTCGAGGCCGAGGTGGCCAATGTCGGCGACCGGGCGGGCGACGAGGTTGTGCAGGCCTATCTGGTCCCGCCCAAGCCGGCGGATTATCGGGGACGGCAGGCTGACCGCCTGCTGCTGCGCACCCTAGTCGGCTTCGACCGGGTGACGCTGAAACCGGGGGAGCGGCGCAAGGTTCGGTTCGCGCTGTCGTCCCGCGACCTTTCGCAGGTCGGCCGCAACGGCGCGCGGGCGGTGGTTCCCGGCCGCTACACCCTGTTCGTCGGCGGCGGACAGCCGGGCCAGGCGCCCGGGCGCGAGGTGAACTTCACGATCGAGGGCCAGCAGGAGCTTCCGCGATGAGCCTCCGTCTCTCCCGTCGCCAGGCCCTGCTGGCCGGCGCGGCCGCCGCCCTGGCCGCGTCGCCGGCCGTCGCCGGGCCGTTCGTCTCGCATCGCCCGCCGCCCGAGACGCGACGCTTCGCCAGTCCCGCCGTCGAGGCCCTGATCAGGCGGGTGAAGGCCAAGGTCGCCGATCCCGAGCTGGCCTGGCTGTTCGAGAACTGCTTCCCCAACACCCTGGACACCACGGTCTTCCTCGGCGAGGCCGGCGGCAAGCCGGACGCCTTCGTGATCACCGGCGACATCGACTGCATGTGGCTGCGGGATTCCTCGGCCCAGGTCTGGCCCTACCTGCCACTGGCCGCCAAGGCCCCGGAACTGCGGACCCTGTTCCGGGGCGTGATCGGCCGGCAGGCTCGCTGCATCCTGATCGACCCCTACGCCAACGCCTACATGCACGATCCGACGGCGCGGACGAACCTGAAGTGGTCGCAACAGGACGTCACCGAGATGCGGCCCGGAGTCGCCGAGCGGAAGTGGGAGATCGACAGCCTCTGCTATCCGATACGGCTGGCCCACGGCTACTGGCGCGCGACCCGTGATCCGGCCCCGTTCGACGCCGAATGGCGCCAGGCGATGGCGGTGGTGGTGCGCACCTTCCGCGAACAGCAGCGCAAGTCCGGCCCAGGTCCCTACAGCTTCCAGCGGCCCAGCACCCTGGCCACCGAGACCCTGATGCTGGAAGGCAAGGGCGCGCCGACCCGCAAGGTCGGGCTGATCCACTCGATGTTCAGGCCCTCGGACGACGCCTGCGTCTATCCGTTCCTGATCCCGTCGAACCTGTTCGCCGCCGCCAGCCTGAGGCAGCTGTCGGAGCTGGCGACCGAGGTGATGAACGACGCGGCCTTCGCCGCCGACTGCGCGGCCTTCGCCGACGAGGTGACGGCGGCGTTGCAAGCCCACGGCCTGACCCGCGACGCCGACGGCCAGCCGGTCTGGGCCTTCGAGGTCGACGGGTTCGGCAATGCGGTGTTCATGGACGACGCCAACGCGCCCGGCCTGATGAGCCTGGCCTATCTGGGATGCGTCCCGCACGACGATCCGGTCTTCCGACGCACCGCGCGCCTGGCCTGGAGCGATCGCAACCCGTACTTCTTCAAGGGACAGGCGGCGGAGGGAATCGGCGGTCCCCATGCCGGCCTCGACCTGATCTGGCCGATGTCGATCATCATGCGGGCGCTGAACGCCCTGGCTGACGGCGACGACGCCACGGTCCTGGCGTCCTTGCGGACCCTGAAGGCGACCCACGCCGGCAAGGGCTTTATGCACGAGGCCTTCCACAAGGACGACCCGGCCAAGTTCACCCGCGACTGGTTCGCCTGGGCCAACACTCTGTTCGGCGAGCTGATCGTCGAGATCGCCGACCGTCGGCCCGCCTTGCTGGCACGCCCCCTGGATCCCATCGCATGACCCAAGTTCCCACTCTCGATCGCCGCGGCCTGATGGCCGGCGTGGGCCTCGCCGGACTCGCCGCCGCCGCGCCAGCCTGTTCGAAGCCGCGAAAGGCGCTCTGCGATTTCGTCGACCCGTTCATCGGCACCGGCGGCCACGGCCACACCTATCCCGGCGCGACCCTGCCGTTCGGCATGGTCCAGCTGAGCCCCGACACCAGCAACAACGGCTGGGATTCCTGCTCGGGCTACCACCAGCAGGACGGCTCGATCATGGGCTTCTCGCACACCCATCTCAGCGGCACCGGCTGCGCCGACCTGCTGGACGTGCTGGTGGTTCCGGTCACCGGCCCGGTGCTGCTGACGCCGGGCGAACCGGGCAAGCCCGACGACGGCTATCGCTCGCGCTATGACCGGGCCAGCGAGCACGCCTCGCCGGGCTACTACAAGGTCCGCCTGACCGACACGCGCATCGACGCCGAACTGACCGTGACCGAGCGGGTCGGCCTGCACCGCTACACCTTTCCCAAGGGTGAGCCCGGCCACCTGCTGATCGACCTGCAGCACGGCCAGAAGGATTGGTGGGAAAAGTCGCCCGAGACCCGGGTCAAGAACGCCAGCCTGCGCCTGGTCGGCGACGACACCCTGGTGGGGGCCCGCCAAGTGTTCCAGTGGGCCCCGGGGCGCTGGATCTATTTCGCCCTGAAGCTGTCGCGTCCGTTCAAGAGCGCCCAGCTCTACGCCGCCGACCAGCCGCTGGCGGCCGACGCGCGCGAGGCCAAGGGCGAGAACCTCAAATGCGCCTTGCACTATCCCGACGCCGGCGAAGCGCCGCTGGTGGTCAAGGTCGGCCTGTCGGGCGTCGACATCGAGGGGGCGCTGGCCAATCTCCAGGCTGAGGTCCCCGGCTGGGATTTCGACGGCGTCAGGCGCTCGGCTCGCGCGACCTGGGAAAAGGCGCTGTCATCGATCCGCATCGACGGCGCTTCCGAGACCGACGCGAGGATCTTCTATACCGGCCTCTATCACAGCCTGCTGGCGCCGACGCTGTTCAGCGACGCCGACGGTCGCTACCGGGGCATGGACCAGGAGGACCACAAGATCCCGGCCGGTCGCCGCAACTACAGCACCTATTCCCTGTGGGACACCTACCGGACCCTGCACCCACTGCTGACCCTGGCCCAGCCGGATCGGGCCGCCGACGTGGTCGCCGGCCTCGTGCCGATGGCCGAGGAGAGCCCCAAGGGGCCGTCGGTCTGGCCGCTGCAGGGGATCGAGACCGGCACCATGAACGGCTGGCATGCCGCCGTCGTGCTGGCCGAGGCGCAGGGCAAGGGGCTGGGCGGCCTGGACCCGGTTCGCACCTGGAAGGCGTTCCGCAAGCGCGCCTTCGACGACGATGTGCTCGGACTGGACTGGTACAAGCGCCTGGGCTTCATCCCGGTCGACGAGGTCATGGAAGGCGCCAGCCGCACGCTGGAATACGCCTATGACGACTGGGCCATGGCCCATCTGGCGGCGGCGGCCGGCGCCCATGACGACGCCAAGGCCCTGCTGGTCCGCTCGCGTAACTACCGCAACCAGTTCGACGCCTCGACCCAGTTCATGCGGCCGCGCAACGCCGATGGTTCCTGGGTGACCCCGTTCGAGCCGCGCGCCATCGGCCACATGGAGAAGTGGCGCGACTTCACCGAAGCGAACGCCTGGCAGGCGACGTTTCTGACCCAGCACGACCTCTACGCCTACATGGAGCTGTTCGGCGGCGAGAAGGGCCTGGAAGCCAAGCTCGACGCGCTGTTCACCGCCAGTTCGGAGATGCCGCCGGGTTCGCCGCCCGACATCGCCGGCCTGGTCGGCCAGTACGCCCACGGCAACGAGCCCTGCCACCACGTGGCCTATCTCTACGCCTATTGCGGCTCGCACCATAAGACCCAGGCCCAGGTCCGGATGCTGCTCAAGAGCCAATACCAGGCCAAGCCCGACGGTCTGTCGGGCAACGAGGACTGCGGCCAGATGAGCGCCTGGTACGTGATGAGCGCCCTGGGCCTCTATCCCGTGGATCCGGTGATGGGCGCCTATGTGTTCGGTTCGCCGCTGTTCCCGCGGGCGGAGATCGCGGTGGGGCAGGGACGCAAGCTGGTGATCGAAGCCAAGGGCGTCGCGCCGGACCGCTTCTACATCCAGTCGGCGACCTGGAACGGCGCGGCGCACGATCGCTGCTGGATCGGCCATGACGAGCTGATCAAGGGCGGACGCCTGGTGTTCCAGATGGGCGAACGGCCGAACCCGGCCTTCGGCGCGGCGCGCTCGTCGCGTCCGCCCTCGGCGCCGAAGTTCGCGTGAAACCGCGCCGCCGCCTCGCCCTGAGCATGGCCGTCCTGGCCGCCAGCGTGGCCGCGGCGGCGCGCGCCGAGGACCTGACGCAGGCGCGGCTGGTCGAGACCGGGGCGGAGTCGGCGCCGGCCGCCCGCTTTCTGGCCGAGGAGGTCGCCGCGCGTGTCGGCGGGGCCTGGGGCGCGGGTTCGGACGCCGTTGCGCCCCAGGTCGTGGTGGCGCGGCCCGAGGCGATCGAGGGGCTGCTGCCCCTGGGCCTGCGAGCGGCATGGCGGGCCAATCCCGCCGGGAGCGCGGCGCGGACGCCGGAAGGGTTCTCGGTGCGAAGCCTGCGCGCGGGTTCGCGGACCGCGCTGGTGGTCGCGGCGCAAACTCCGCGCGGCCGGCTGTTCGGCGTCGGTTGGCTGCTGCGCAAGTTGGAGATCGAGCCGGGCAGGGTGGTGGCGTCCGGCGACCTGGCGATCGACACCGCACCGGTCCAGGCCGTGCGCGGCGTGCAGATCGGCTACCGCTTCAAGAACAACAGCTACGACGCCTGGACGCTGGCGATGTTCGAGCGCCGCGTGCGCGACATCGCCATCTTCGGCGGCAACACCATCCAGGTCATCGCGCCGGTGTCGGATGACGCGGCGACCAGCCCGCTGTTCCCGGCGCCGGCGCTGGAGACGATCGTCGGGCTGTCGGCCTTGGCGGATCGCTACGGCCTGGACTTCGCGCTCTACTATCCGCAACTGGCCAAGGACTATGGCGACCCGGCCGCCGTGGCGGCGGAGCTGAAGAGCTTCGAGGCCCTGGTCCGCCGGCTGCCGAAGGTCGACGCCTTGTACGTGCCCGGCGGCGATCCCGGCCACACCCATCCGGACCGGCTGTTCCCGTTGGTGGAGCAGGAGGCGAGGATCCTGGCGCGCGTCCATCCCGGGGCCAAGGTCTGGCTGTCGGCGCAGGGCTTCGACCAGGCCGAAAGCGAGGCCTTCTACGCCCAGCTGGCGCGGGAGCCCGACTGGCTGGCGGGCGTGTTCTTCGGGCCGCAGACCCGCGACCCGATGGCGGTGCAGCGTCGGCGGATCCCGGCGCGCTATCCGATCCAGTTCTATCCCGACATCGGCCACACGATGCACGCCCAGTTCCCGGTTCCACAATGGGATCCCGCCTTCGCGATCACCGAAGGGCGTGAGCCGATCAATCCGCGACCCTTGGGACAGGCCGCCATTTTCCGCCACTTCGCGGGGCTGAACACCGGGGCGGTGACCTATTCGGAAGGGGTCAACGACGACGTCAACATGACGCTGTGGTTCCAGCTGGGCTGGTCGCCGCAAGCCGAACCGCGAGAGGTGCTGGGCGACTATGCGCGGGTATTCCTGGGGGCGCGGATCGGCGATCGGTCCAGCGACCGGTTCGCCGACGGGGTGATGGCGCTGGAACGCAACTGGTCGGGCCGGGCGGCCGACAACGCCGGCATCGACGCCACGCTGGCCCTGTTCGACGATCTGGAGCGGCGGGCCTCGCCCGCCCAGCGCGCGAACTGGCGGTTTGAGTCCGCGCTCTACCGGGCGGTCTACGACGCCTGGGTTCGGGCGCGGGCGCGGGCGCGGGCGGAGGCGGCGCGGCAGGCGGCGGCGATGGCGATGCTGGCCCAGGTCTCCACGATCGGGGCGGACGCCGCCATGGCCCGGGCCGAGCACGCCCTGGCCGAACCGGAGGCGGCGGAAGCCCTGGTCCTGCGCGGCCGGCTGTTCGACCTGGCGGGACAGCTCTATGCGCATGCCGGCCTCCAGCTCAGCGTCCAGCGCTACGGCGCCTCGGCGATCGAGCGCGGCGCTAATCTCGACCGGGTCGATGCCTCGCTGAACGACCGGGTCTGGTTGACGCGTCAGTTCGCCGAGATCCGGGCGCTGCCGGACGAGGCCCGGCGTCGGACCCGTCTGACCGAGATCGCGGATGCGCCGATGACCAGGGAAGGGGCTCTGTACGACGACCTGGGCGATCCCGATCGCGAGCCCCACCTTGTGCGCGGTGTCGGCTTCGATGGCGATCCTCAGTTGCTGGACAGCGCCATCGACGGGATCGCCGACAAGATCCCCGACGACGGCTGGCGGCTGGCCTGGACGACCTATGCCGAGACCCTCTACGACCGCCCGATCACCCTGGTCTATCGTGACCTCGATCCGAAGCGGACTTGGCGGCTGCGCGCCACCTACGCCGGCGAGGACTATCAGCTGCCCATGCGCCTCACGGCCAATGGCGTCGAACTGCATCCGCCGCTGGCGCGGGCGACCAATCCGATGACTGTCGACCTGGCTCTTCCGCCGGAGGTCATGCGCTCGGGCCAGCTGCGGCTGGACTGGACGCGACCGCCCGGCGTCGGCGGCGGAGGCCGCGGCCACCAGGTGGCCGAGGTCTGGCTGATTCCCGATCCCGTTTCTTCTTCCGCTTCTCACTGACCGGAGCCGATCGATGCGCCCCGAACTTCATCTGTCCCGCCGTCGCCTGATGCTGGCCGGAGCCGCCGCCTCGGCTCTTCCTGGCATGGCCTTCGCCGCCGGCCTGGCGCCCTATGGGGCGACGCCCTCGGCCCGCCAGCTGGCCTGGCATGGGCTTGAGACCTACGGCTTCGTCCATTTTTCGATCAACACCTTCACCGATCGCGAATGGGGCTACGGCGACGAGTCGCCAGCCCTGTTCAATCCCACCGACTTCAGCGCCGACCAGATCGTCGCCGCCGCCAAGGCGGGCGGGCTGAAGGCCCTGATCCTGACGGCCAAGCACCATGACGGCTTCTGCCTCTGGCCCAGCCGCTTCACCGCGCACAGCATCAGGAACAGCCCCTACAAGGACGGCAAGGGCGACATCGTCCGGGAAATGTCCGAGGCCTGCGCGCGCGGCGGGCTGAAGTTCGGCCTCTACCTGTCGCCCTGGGATCGCAACCACGCCGACTACGGCCGGCCGGAATACGTCACCTACTACCGCAACCAGCTGCGCGAGCTGCTGACCCAGTACGGGCCGCTGTTCGAGGTCTGGTTCGACGGGGCCAACGGCGGCGACGGCTACTACGGCGGCGCCCGCGAGGTGAGGAAGATCGGGCCCAACTACTACAACTGGCCCTCGATCATCGCCTTCGTCCACGAGCTGCAGCCCATGGCCGTGACCTTCGATCCCAAGGGCGCGGACCTGCGCTGGGTCGGCAACGAGCGCGGCTTCGCCGGAGATCCCTGCTGGGCGACCATGGACGATGCGCCCTACACCGAGGCCAAGGGCATGAGCGGCGTGCGGGGCGGCTCGGTCTGGTGGCCGGCCGAGGTGGACGTGTCGATCCGTCCGGGCTGGTTCTGGCACGCCTACGAGGACGCCGAGGTGAAGTCCCCGGGACGGCTGCAGAAGATCTATTTCGAGTCCGTGGGACGCGGCGCCAACCTGCTGCTCAACCTGCCGCCGGACCGGCGCGGACGGATCGCCGACGAGGACGTGGCGGCCCTGACCGCCTGGGGCAAGGCCCGGCGCGCCCTGTTCGCTCGCAACCTGGCCGACGGGGCGCGGGCCCAGGCGAGCAACGCCCGTGCGGGCCACGCCGCCGCCAATGTCCTGGACAGCGCCCGCGACACCTATTGGGCCTGCGACGACGGCGCGGCGACGCCGGAGTTGACCCTGACCTTGCCGCAGGCGCGGACCTTCGACGTGGTGCGCCTGCGCGAGCATCTGCCGCTGGGCCTGCGGGTGACCGCGTTCGCCCTGGACGTCTGGGACGGCGACTGGCGCGAGATCGCCCGGCATCAAGGGATCGGGGCCCAGCGCCTGGTGCGGCTGGCCACGCCTGTCACGACGCGCAAGCTGCGCCTGCGCGTGCTGGACGCCCCGGCCGGTCCGGCGATCAGCGAGATCAGCCTGTTCCGGCAACCGGTGCTGGTCGATCCGCCCGCCATCCAGCGCGACCGCGAGGGCCTGGTGTCGATCATCGGCGACGCGCCGGGGCTGGAGCTGCGCTACACGGTGGACGGCGCGCCGCCGACCCGCGAGGCCCTGCGCTTTACCGGACCGTTCCCGCTGCCCGAGGGCGGGCAGGTTCGAGCCGTGGCGATCGAGCCGACAAGCGGCGTCACCAGCGCGCCGGCGCGGCGGGCCTTTGACGTGCGGAAATCCGACTGGCGCATCGCCCAGGCCAGCGTCCCCGGCGCCGAGGCGCTGATCGACGACGAACGAGGCACGGTCTGGCGGGCGTCGGTCCCCGCGGTCGTGGTGCTGGACCTGGGACAGACCAGGTCGCTGTCGGGCTTTACGCTGCAACCGGCCTGGGACCGCCCGCAAGGCGCTGGCGCGCCGGCGGGCTATCGCGTCTCGACCAGTTCAGACGGCGCCGCCTGGACGCCGGCGGGCGAGGGCGAATTCGCTAACATCGCGGCCAGCCTGGCGCCCCAGCGCGTGACGTTCACGCGCCGGGAGGGGCGGTACCTGAAACTGGAGGTGACCCGGGCGGCGGCGGGCGAGACACAGGTCGCGTTCGCGGAACTGGGGATCGTCACCTTGCCCGACGCATAGGGTCTCTTCCAGCCAGCGGAACTCAGAGCCAGATCCGGTGGGGGCCGTCCACCGAGGGTTCCAGCGCTTCGCCCTGGTAGAGCCTGGCGAGGGGCAGGGTCACGCGATCGGTGGGGCCCGACTTGAACCTTGGACCTCCGAACGCCGTCATAGTCGCGTGCTGCTTGTCCAAGGCGCGGCGATCCTGCTCGGCGACGGGGCGCACGAAGGCCAGGATCAGCTGGCGCTTGAGCCAGGCGGGCGCACGGCCCTTGGGCGTGGTCCAGCAGCCGAACGCGCGGAAGCGGTCCGGCGTTTCGGGCACGAAGAACGCCGTGGCGCACAGCGTCAGCCGGTCCTTCTTCTCCCAGCGGCCCTGGAAGGCGACCGGGGGAAGATAGCGTCCGACGCTGCGCTGGCGCTCGCCTTCGAGCAGGCGCGACATCCAGCCCCGATCGGGTTGGTCCTGGTCGTAGGCGGCTTCGAAGCCGTCGGGATGGGAGGTCACCGTTTGGCGGACGGGTTGCCGCCGGCCGCTCACCCGGATCAGGCCATCATGCACGAAGTTGGTGTGGAACGGATCGAGGATGTTCTCGAGCGCGTCCAGGGCGCGGCCGCGCCAGGGCGGTTGCGTCCACCAGAAATGATCGTGGTCGGGATCGCCGATCAACGGCGGCAGGACGAGGTCGGGCGAGGCGCCGTCGCGCTCGAGCCGCACGAACACCGCCCCGTGGCGCTCGACCGCCTCGATCCGCCGCGCGCCCAACTTGTCGGTTGAAGCGCCGTCATCCGCGCCGGGGATCCCGACGCAGGCGCCTGTCCCGTCGAACCGCCAGCCGTGATAGGGGCACCGCAAGTCGCCACCGACCACCTTGCCGTCCGAAAGCGGGTAGTTCCGATGCGGGCAACGGTCTTCCAGGACCGTGGCCGCGCCGCCCGCGCCCCGGAACAGCACGATGGGAACCCCGGCGACCTGGCGGGCGACGGGCTTGGCCTTGAGCTGGCCCGAAAGGCAGACGGGGAGCCAGGTCCGGTTCAGGCCGGCGGGGTAGGGAGTCATCCGGCGGCGATCCTTTCCAGGGTCGGGGTCATGGCGTCGAGGACCTTGGCCAGCAGGGCGTAGCCCGACCGACGCGGCCACGGAAGATGATCGTCGAACACGGCCTGGTATTCCAGCGCGGGCGTCGCGCCCCGGTTGCGCTTGAAGGCGCCGGCCCCGGCCGAATAGTTCACCGCCAAGCCTTCGGCCAGGGCGCGGCGCACCGACGCCGCCATGGCGATCCTGTAGAGGCCCTCGGTTTTCGGACGCGTCCGGTCGTGCCCCAGGAGGGGGCTGGCCAGTTCGTGTTCGCACACATGGTCGCCGACGAAGGCCACGATCTCGCCGGACGGCGCGCGCACCCACTCCAGGCGCAGCACCCCAGCGACGACGGCCGCCGCCAGGGCGGCCCTGGTGTAGTCGGGATTGGTGCGGGAATATTTGGCGATATAGATGTCGGCGTAGAGGGCCAGGGCGCGGTCGAGGTCTTCGAGGGAAGGCGCCCGCGCGGCGTCGATGCGCAGGCCGTGGGCCTCGGCCAGCCTGAGATCCGCCTTGACGTCCGTGCGCGGCGCCCACTGCCGGGCGGGATCGGGCAGGCGCCAGACGACGCGGCTGAGCACGCGACGCCCCCCGGCCGCCAGCATCCTGGTCAGCAGCGCGGAGTGATCGTCTTGGTTCAGGGAGCGCCAGACGATCGCCCGGTCCGGATAGGCCGCGCGCAAGGCCGCCAGGGCCTCGGCGAGGTCGTCGCCCGACCAGCGGCCATGCAGGCTGGTCGAGAACAGCAGATGGTTCACATAGACGACCCGGTCGGCCTTGGTCGCCCGCAGCAGCCCTTCGGCCAGGTGCGAGCCCAGGCGCGCGAAAGCGGCCGGACCGCCGGAAAGTTCGCGGTCGATCTCGTCGCGCAGCGACTGGCCATAGGTGACGACCGGCGAGGTCAGCCAGCATCCCTGCGGGCCTTGGGGCAGCAGCAGGGGAACCGCGCGATCACGCAGTTGCAGGGCCGCGAACTCGAAGCGTGCGTTGCCCAGGGCTTCGGCGGGACCCAGCGCGTTCAGGGCGCGGACATAGCGCCCCACGGCCAGATCGCCCCAGACGATGTCGGGGTCGTCGACGGCCATGACGCGGACGGCGGTCAAGCACTGACTCCATTCCATTCGATGTCGGCGGTCATGGCGGCGGCGAGGCTGCGCCCGGAGACCAGCGCGTTCATCCCGAAGGCCGCGCTGTCGACCAGAGCGCCGACCAGGGGCAGGCGATCCCCTGGCGCGCCGATCACGTCGCGTCCCTCCCGGCGCAGCCTTCCCCATTCGGCCAAGCCTCCCGAACGGAGGGCGGCCGGCAGGCCGAATAGCCCGAAGGCCGGCCCCAGATACAGGAAAGGCGGGTCGGAAGGCTCGATGCGTGAGGCGTCATCGTAGAAGGCGCGGGCCAGGCCCGCCGCGCGCCTGAACAGATGGACGCCGCTCGTCGCGCGCGGATTGCATTCAAGCAGCCAGGGCTGGCCCTCGGCGTCGACGATGACGTCGCAGGCGAACTGTCCGTCGCGCACGATCCTGGCGGCCAGGGTGACCGCCAGATCGCGCAGGGCGGCCACGGCCCGCGCCGCCGGGGGCGCGAAGGCGTAGCTGGCGCCGCCGCGCTCGCGCCACGTCGATCCATAGGTGCAGAAGGCGGTCAGGCGACCGACCCGGGCGACCGCGTAGAACGACATCTCGGTCCCGGCGACGTGGCGTTGGGCGACCCAGGGGCGCTGGCTGGAGACCGGCAGCCTCGCGAGCTCCTCGCGCTCCGGCCGGATCAGGGCATGAACTCCGAAGCGCGAATATTCCGGCTTGAGCACCAGTTCGCGTGCGGGCGGGAGGGGAGCCAGGTCGCCGAGACTGGTCAGCGCCCAGGTCTCGGGAACCGGCAGGCCTTCGTCGGTGCAGGCTCGGGCGAACAGTCTCTTGGAGTGCAGGATCCGCAGCGTCTCGAACGGCGGCGCGAAGAGGGAGGCGGCCAAGGCGGGGCGCCGCCCGGCCAGGGCGGACAGATGAAACACCTCCTCGCAGGCGGGAACAACCAGGGCGGGCCGCAGGGTGTCGAGCAACCGGTCGATGTCGGCCGCGAAAGCCTCTGGACGACGCACCGGCGAGGCATAGGCGTGGACCGCGCTCGGCGTCTTCGACAGCCGGGCCGTCCAGCAGGGGGAGCAGTCGGCCATGTGCACGGGATGGCCCGCCGCCCCGAAGGCGCGCGCCAGGTCCAGCGCGGCCGGCGCCCGGGCGCCGGTGACCAGGATGGTGGCTTCGGAAGTCAAGCGACCCACCGCACGCGCCGACGCTTGGGTCGGGTCTCGACCTGGCCGGCGACCTGGACCGTGACGGACCATAGGACGCCATGCGTCGCCAGCAGGGTTTCGAGGGCGTCGCGAACCGGGGCCTGGTGCTTGCTGTCGGTGACGAAACCTCGGACCCCCGAGGGCGAGGCCTCGGCGCGCCAAGACGTCAGCGGCGGCAAGGCCGCCGCCACCGCCGCGTCGACCTCACGCGGGAAAATCAGGGCTTCATCGCGCCGCCACACGTCGCCGATGCGGCCCTCGACCGGTTGGATGGCCAGGCGTGGCGAGCCGCACGGACAGGGCGAACGGGGCTCGATGAGATCGTCCAGCCGGACCCGGATCACCGGCTGGCCCCGACGACGGAGGTCGGTGACGATTGGGCGAAATCGGTTCGAGCCGGCGATAGGCTCCTGCTCGATGACGAGGTTTTCCTCGTTGAGGTGCAGGGTTCCGAGCCGGCAGGGCGCGCCCAGGAAACCCTCCGTTGCCTGGTAGAGCGGCGTCGGCGCGATACCGAACGTCCGCGCCAGGCCGTCGCCTTCGCCCTCGCCCATGGGTTCCGCACCATAGAACAAGCCGTCCAGGCGGGGCGCCCAGCCGCCGGCCTCGATGAGCCGGGCCAATGCGGCCAGGACATGCGGCGGGGCCACCAGATGGGTCGGCGCAAATCCCCGCAAGAGTTCCAGTTGGGTCGCGGGATCCTTGTCCAGGCCGATAAAGGCGAAGGCTGCCCCGGCCCCCTGGATGTCCTCGTAGAGCCGGTTGTTGGCGCGCAGGATCAGGGCGGCGCGGATCGGCCGCAGCAGCCGCGTGGGCGCGACCAGGCGGCCCAACAGGGTCCCGAGATAGTGGTCGCGCTCGGCCGGCGTGGTCAGGAACACGCCGCGCACGCCTTCGCTTCCGGTCGAGAAGCCCGCCTGGGCCCCGTCGGGCAGGTTGGTCCGGCGACCTTCCTCGGCGGCTTGAGCCGCCTCCAGGATCTGGGCGGCGGCCAGCCCCAGACTGTTCCATGCCCCGAGATCGACCCGGATCTCGGCCGCCTCGCGCACGGGAAACGCGTCCAGGGGGCGTCCGGTCAGCGCCGCCAGGGCGGGTGTCCGGGCCAGGGTTGGAGCCAGCCTGCGCCACAGGCGGTCCTGGCGCGCGATCAGGGCCGGGCGATCCCGCAGCGTGGCGTCGTCGAGGCGGGCGCCCAGATAGGCGGCGGCGATCCGGCCGGCCCGCAGGAGACTCAAGGGACCTCGGCGGCGGCCGCCGCCTCCCGGCAATGGGAGGGCACCAGGACAACGTCGCGCGCCCGCGTTTCCAAGGCGTGCAGGTCGGCCAGGGTGCGACGGTAGCGGTCCGTGCGTCCGAGCAGGGCCGTCGTCAGGGCGGGCGGCGGGCGGTTCTCGCGGATGGCCCGAAGAGACCAGGCCGCGTCGCCGACGAAGAGGCGCAGGCGGTCGTCGGAGCCACGCGCCGCCAGCCCCCAGTGCCCGACACAATGGCCCGGCAAGTCCACGGCTAGCAGGCTGCCGTCGCCCAGCAGATCCGCGCCGGTCTCGAAGGGGCTGAGATCCGAGGGGAGGGCGCGCCTCGGCCTGTCCTCGAAGAAGACGGCGCGCGCCTCCGTATCGGGCGGCAGCAGGCCGGGCAGCAACCCCTGCCGCACGCCGGCGAACCGGCCGACGCGGCGGACCTGGTTCAGGCCGGCGCGGGCGCAGTAGATCCGCGCCCTGGGGAAGGCCGGCAGGCCGGCGACGTGGTCGCCATGGAAGTGCGAGACGATCACGCCCCGGATGTCGTCGGGGGCGAGGCCATAGCGGCCGATCTGCCGGGCGACCGGCTCGTCCTCTCCCAAGGTCACGGGCGTCGTCAGCGCATAGAGCCGTTCCGGCCAACGACGGGTGGCGCGAAAGAAGGCGGGATCATAGCCCGTGTCCCAGAGCAGGGCCCCCTCGACAGGGTGCAGGATCAAGGCGGTGAGGGCCGGGAAGTCCACGGGGCAGAGGCTGCCGCCACGCAGGGCCGCGGCCTCGGGGTGCAGGCAGGAACCGGCTTTCAGCAGATGAATCTCGCAGCGCACCGACGTCATGGCCACGATCCTTCCCGCCATCGCCGCGCCAGTTCAAGCGCGGTCGCGCGGGCGTCGTATCGCGGCGCATAGCCAAGGTCGAGCCGGGCGGCGGCGAGGTCGAAAGTCTGGGAAAAGGCCAGGGTCGCGACGCCATAGCGCGTCAGGCGCGGTTCGGGCCGGCCGGGCAGGACGCTGGCGACGGTTTCGGCCAGGGCTGCTCCAGCATGGAGGAAGCGCCAAGGCGCGGGCGCGATCCGCAAGGGCAGCCCGGCCGCCGCGGCGAGGTCCAGGGCGAAGGCGCGAATGCTGACCGGCGCGCCGCCGGAGATGTTGAACACGCGGCCGCCCAGCGTCTGGCGCCCCCGGTCGGCCAGGATCAGGGCGCGGGCGGCGTCACGCGTATCGGTCAGTTCGACCAGCGCCCGCCCGCCGCGCGGGAGCGGCGCCCATCCGCGCGCGATCAACTGCAGCAGGCGGGGAAGCAGGACCTTGTCATCCGGCCCCACCAGGGCGCGGGGGCGGATGGCGACGGTGAAGAAGTCCGGACCGTTCGCGGCCCGCACCAGGCGTTCAGCGGCAAGCTTGGTCCTGGCGTAGGCATTCATCGGTCGCGCGGCGGGCGGATCGACCTCGGTCAGGGCGAGGCGGTCGCGCACCTCCGCATGAATCGACGGCGACGAGACGAAGACCAGGCCCTGGCAGCCCGCTCGACGCGCCGCGTCCAGAAGGGTGCGCGTCATCTGGACATTGGCGGCCTCGAAAGCCCGGGCCGCTCCCCAAGGGCTGGACAGCGCCGCCGCATGGAAGACGACGTCGACGCCGTCGCAGAGCGCGGCGGCGCGATCGGGATCCGCGACCAGGTCCGCTTCGAAGGCTTCCGCGCCCATCGCGCGCAGGCGCTTGATGGCGAGCGCGTCGCGCCCTGTCGCCCGCACGCCGTAGCCCTCGGCCAGCAGGGCGGCGCTCAGGGCGAGACCCAGCCCGCCGGTGGCGCCCGTGACGAGGGCAAGGCGCATCAGACCCGCAGGACCATGGCGCTGACGCTGATCCCCGCGGCGGTCCCGATCAGCAGGACGGTCGTCCCTGGCGTCAGGCGTCCATCCCTCCAGGCCTGGTGCAGGGCCGAGGGGATCGACGCTGCGATCTGGTTGCCGTGATCGGCGAAGATGTCGACCACCCGGGACGGGTCCCCGCCCACCAGCCGCCGCAGGTGCTCCAGGCCGGGATGGCTGGCCTGGTGGGGAACGATAAGATCGACGCCGGCGCGGTCGAGGCCGGCGTCGGCCAGCACCCGGTCGATCAACGGCGGCAATCGCCTGGCGGCGGCCTTGAACACGCCGAAAGCGTCCATCTGGAATGTGGCGGCGGCCTCGAACGCCTCGAGCCCGTCTTCAAGTCGCACGCGCGAGCCGCCCGCTCGAAGCGTCGCCAGGTCCCGGCCATGGCCGTAGGTCTCCAGCCCCCGGGCCAGCAGCGCTGGTCCGTTCGGGTCGTCGCTCGCCTCGAGGCAGGCGGCCGCCGCCCCGTCGCCGAAGATCGCGCTGGCGGCGGGGGCGCGCCAGTCGAGTCCCGCCGAGGCGATGTCGCTGGACACCACCAGCGCCCGACGCCAGCGTCCGGTCGAAAAGCCCATGGCCGCGACGTCCATCGCCATCAGGAACGACAGGCAGGTCTGATTGACGTCGAAGGCCAAGATGCCGGAACGGCCAAGGTCCAGGGCGTGCTGGATCAGCACCGAGGTGCCGGGGATCGGCTGCTCCATCACCCCGCAGGCGCCGATCAGCACGTCGAAATCGCCGCCGGCCCAACCCGCCGCCGCCAAGGCGTCGCGCGCGGCCGCCGCGCCCATCATGGAGGTTGTTTCGTCGGGGGCGGCGAAGCGGCGGGAGGCCAGGCCAAACTGCGTCCTGGTCCAGCCGGTCTCACGGCCGTAACGGGCGTCCAGTTCATCCGAAGCTACCTGTCGCCGCGGTTCGTAGACGCCAAGGCCCGAAATCCGGATGGGCGCGACACCATGCATTTCGCGGGCCTCCCACACGCGTTGGGTTCAACGCATAGTCGTGCCCGAGAACCTCCGCAATGGCTTGAAGGTGGTATCGCCGATCGTGCTGGCGAAGCGCGGGGCGCGTCGTCCCCGGACGACGCGCCCCGCCTCTGTTGGAATTAGAAGTTGTATTGCAGGCTGATGTTCACCGCCCGGCCCAGCGGATCATAGAGACCGGTGTAGGTGTTGGGGTTGTTGGTGGTGCCGTCGACGAAGGTCGCGGGGACGACGGGGGGCGACTTGTCGAACAGGTTGTTGATCGCGATCCGCGCCGTCATGTCCTTGACCACCATCACCGACGCCGCCAGGTCGAAATAGCTGTAGGCCTTCATCTTGGTCAGGATCTTGTAGCCCTGGGGACCGGCGCCGCCGTTGAGGGCGTTGTCGGTGCTGTTGGCCGAAAGCTTGGTGTCGCCGATATAGCGCCAAGCCAGCGAAATGTTGCTGTTGCGCCACGGCGTGCTCCAGGTGGCGCGCGCGTTATGCGCCCACTTGGGGGCCGGGGCGTAGCAGCTGGGCTGGCCGTAATAGCCCGCGCAGTCCTGAGCCGGCGTAGTCGGCGAATCCTGGCCCATGCTGTCGATCAGCAGCGTGCCGACCAGGTTCAGGTCCATCCGGCCGTACTTGCCGATGCCGAAGTTGTAGTCGACCTGGATGTCGTTGGCCTTGTAGTTGAGGATGTTGGTGTTCTCGGTGCCGCCGGAGATGAAGCCGTTCGTCGTCGACGTGCCGTCGAGACGGCCGGTGGTCGGGTCGCGCTTGACGAAGCGGCAGTAGTAGTCGAGGCCGGTGGTCAGGCAGTTCGACAGGGCGACATTGGCGTCGATATAGCCGATGAAGTCCTTGATCTTGATGTCGACGTGGTCGATCGAGAACATCAGACCGGGTATGAAGGACGGCGTATAGACCAGGCCCAGGGTCTGGGTAATCGCCTTTTCGGGCAGGAGGTTGATGTTGCCGCCGCCCGCATAGCGCCGGCAGCCGTTGGGCCCGCAATCGGCGATGGACTTGTTGGCGTACTGCGCGGCCGTGACGCCGGTGTTGGCGCATTGGGCCGCCGTCGCCGCGCCAGGCAGGCTGAGCGAGGTCGTGGAGCAGGGATCGACGCCGTTGTAGCTGAAGTTCCGCGGCGAATAGAGCTCGGAGATGTTGGGCGCGCGGGCGGCGGAGTTATAGCTGAACCGCACCAGAAGGTCGCTGACCGGGCGATAGAGCCCCTCGACCTTGGAGGTGTAGAGTTCCTTCTTCTGGTTGTCGTACTTGGACGCGCGCAAGCCCGTGTTGAACACCAGGCTCTTGACGAAGGGCAGGTCGTTGGCGATCGGCAGCTGGGCCTCGCCGTACAGCTCCTTGACGCCGTAGTGGCCGCCCGTGGTGCTGAACCAGCCCTCGTAGTCGACGGTGGCCTGGTCGGCCAGGACCTTCAGGCTTTCGCGACGATATTCCGCGCCCAGGGCGACGGCGACGCCTTCCTTGGCCCACGGGCTCTTGATCCCGTACTGGCCCAGGTCGCCGGTGATGTTGGCCGTCACGTCCCGTTGCTCGACGACGTTCGTCCAGCGGTAGTTGTCGTAGACGTACGGATAGACCTTGGGGTCGATCTTGTTGGCCTGGAAGATGTTGGCGGCGACGCAGTTGGTGTCGGTCTTGTCGACCACCGACTGGCAGGTCGGCGTTCCGCCGACGCTGACGACGTTCACGGCGCGGGCGAAGCGCGTCGGGTTGATCTCGTTGCGGTCGGACAGGGTGTTCTCGACGCGCGAGGCGATGAAGTTGACGTCGTAGTGCCAGCCGTCGAACAGGTCGCCCTTCAGCCCGCCGCTGAAGCGGTAGTCGGCGTTCACGATACGGTTTTGGACGGGAGTGCTGCCCGGCCCCTGCTGCAGCAGGTAGTAGTGGCCGTCGACCGTGGTGGCCGTGCCGGCCGACGAGCCGCACAGGCTTTGGCCTTGGCTGGCGGATAGGAAGGGGTTGTTGCAGCTGATGCTGACGTCTTGGTCGAAGGCGCCCGACTGCTGCTCGATCGACACGTCGCGCATCACCAGCAGGTTGGCGTAGGCTTCGAGCGCATCGTTGAAGTGATAGTTGGCGAACAGGCCGCCAGTGAACCGCTTGTCTGAGCGGATGAAGTTCCAGTCCTTGCGGGTGTTGCTGGCGTAGTCGGCGGAGTTGGCGGTCGACACGAAGCTCTGGGTGCCGTCCTTATTGATGTAATAGCCGCCGTTGGCGACATCGAGGCGGCCCCACGGCGTGTAGCTGGTGTTGACCGAGCACGACAACTCGGTGGTGCTGCCCGCCACGCGGCACGACGAATAGTCGCGCGCGCTCCACCTGACCGGGTTCTGGTCGCGATAGTCGGCGAAGATGCTGATGTTGCCCTTGTCGTCCGCGAAATTCTTGCCCGCCGCGAAGTTGATGTCCCAGCGGCCGCCATCGGTCACATGCTGGGGCGGCACGGGGAAGTTCGGATACTGCGAGATCAGCCCTCGCATGGCCATGTCGTCGTTGGTGTGCTGGAAGAAGCTGTAGGACGCGTTGACCTGCACGCCGTCGAACTTCTTGTTCAGCACGAAGTTCACGACGCCGGCCACGGCGTCGGAGCCGTAGGTGGAGGAGGCGCCGCCCGACAGGACGTCGACGCGCGAGATCAGGGCCACGGGCACGATGTTCAGGTCGATGGCTTGGACCGGCAGCAGGCGCTCGCCGTCCAGGAGCACCAGGGTGCGCTGGTTGCCCAGCCGGCGCAGGTTCACCTTGGCCTGGCCGCCGTTGTCGAAGCCGGCGCCGAACTGGTTGTTGTCGGCGCGAACCTGCGGCAGGCGGTTCAGGGCGTCCTCGATGTTCATCACGCCCTGGAATTGCAGTTCCTGCTTGTCCATGGTCACGATCGGCGCGGCCGACTGGACGTTCGGCCTGCGGATGCGCGTGCCGGTGACGATGACCGCCTCGACCGTATCGTCCTTGTCGGCCTTCGTCTCGGCCTGCTGGGCGTGAGCGGCCTGGGAGAAGGCCAGGGCCGACACGGCGATCGACGCCATGAGTCCCGCTTTGAACCGATCGGATCTGCCAACCATCTTGATTATCCCCTAGGCGCGGGTGAATTCCCGGCGTCCCCTAGAGGTCAAGACGGACGCCCCGCGTGGTTCCTTGGGGCGGGTTGACGAAATTGTGTGATTTTCACGACAATCGCCGCTCGGCGTCTGGCGACGCGGTCGAGCGATGTCGAAATCGGAGGGCCGCTGCACCTTCCGAAGGCAGGGACGGGAAAAGGGGATGGCGACTGCGTTCTTGACTCGCCGCCGCCACAGGCCGCCCCTAAGAGGCGCCGCTTGCCTCAGAGTCGCCCTCCGATGATCGACCAGATCGCGCCAAAGCTTCCGGCGCCGCCCGCGCGGCCACTGTCCGGCCTTTCGAGGCGAGGCGCGCCGTGACGTCCGACCGGGAACATATCGTCAAATGGGTCGCCAGCGAGGTCATGCCCCACGAGGCCGGGGTGCGGGCCTGGCTGCGTCGCGCCCGCGTACCGGCCGACGAGATCGACGACCTGATGCAGGAAGCCTACGCCAAGCTGGTCGGCCTGCAGCGGGTCGACCAGATCGAGAGCCCCGATGGCTATTTCTTTCAGGTCGTCCGCAATCTGCTCACGGACAAGCTACGGCGCGCCAAGGTGGTGCGTATCGAGGCGGCTACGGAAATCGATGCGCTGTCCGTCTGTTCAGATGAGCCTTCACCCGAACAGGCCACGGCCGCTCGCCGCGAACTGTCCAGGGTGCAGGCTCTGATCCAAGCTTTGCCGGAACGCTGCCGGCGGGTATTCGAGCTGCGAAAGGTCCTGGGCGTGCCGCAACGTGAAATCGCCCGACGGCTGGGCATCAGCGAGAGCGCCGTCGAGAACGAGGCGGTCAAGGGGATGCGCCTGATCATGCGCGCGCTCCAGGAAGAGGGCGCCGAGGTACGTGGCGACCGGGTGAGAAAGACGAATGACCGATCGCGAAAAGGCTGAGGATATCGAGGCGGAAGCCGCCCGATGGGTCTGGCGATTGGATCGCGACGGTCGCGCCCCGGAACTGGAAGCCCAGCTTGAGGCCTGGCTCGCCGGCGACGCGCGCCGTCGCGGGGCCTTCCTGAAGGCCGAGTCGGTCTGGAGTCTGCTGGACCGGGCGCGAGGGACCGCGCCGTCGTCTTTCGCGGGGCGGGCGCGACCGGTGTCACGCCGCGTCTTGCTGGCCGGAGCCGGAGGGGCGATCGCGGCGGCGATGGTCGGGGCCGGCGTCCTGTTACTGCGCGAGGAGCGGTTCAACACCGGCGTCGGCGAGGTTCGCCGCGTGCCGCTCGAGGACGGCTCGGCCGTCGCCATCAACACCGCCTCGGCGGTGGAGGTGGCCTTCCAGCGGGGCCAGCGCACCGTTCGCCTGCGGGAGGGCGAGGCGTGGTTCCAGGTCGCCCGTGACGTCCAGCGGCCGTTCGTGGTCGAGGCCGGCGCCGTCCGCGTACGCGCCGTCGGCACGGCCTTCTCCGTCCGACGGCGGGCCAATGGCGCCGACGTCCTGGTCACCGAGGGGGTGGTCGAGGTCTGGGCCGAGGGCGCGACCCGCGCGCCGGCGCGCCTGAGGGCCGGGCAGGGGGCCTTCATCGACGCGAGCGCCGTCGTGCGCCCGGCGGTCGCCGCGCCCGAGGCCGTCGATCGAAAGCTGGAATGGCGCTACGGGAAGATCGACCTGGCCGGCGAAACCTTGAGCGAGGCGGTCGCCGACTTCAATCGCTACAACGACCGCAAGCTGGTCATCGCCGATCCGAGGATCGCCGATGAGCGGCTCTACGGCGTCTTCAACACGGGCGGCCCGGACGCGTTCGCCGCGGCGGTCGGCGCCAGCCTGGGGGTCGAGGTCGAGGCCCGTGGCGGCGAAATCGTCCTGGGCCGGAGGCGCGCGTCATAACCTCGCCATCCGGTCCCGAAGACTTCGCTGACGGCGCCGGGCCATCGCCTCGGCCACGGTCGGAAGCGCGGTCTCCGCGCGGGCGTCGACGGTGCGTCCTGGCCTGCCTGATCGCGATCAGCGCGGGCTTCGCCCAACCGGCCCTGGCGGAGGTGAAGACCTTCCGGATCAAGGCCCAGGACGCGGGACCGGCCGTGACCGAATTCGCCCGCCAGGCGGATGTCCAACTGGTGCTGTCCGCCGCGGCGGCGCGAGGCCGGCGCACCAACGCCCTGAACGGGACCTTCGATGTCAGTCAGGGACTGGAGTTGTTGTTGAAGGGCACGGGCTTGCGGGCGCGTCGGCTTGCGCCGGGGATCTACGCGCTCGCCCTGGAGCCCAGGCCCCGCTCGCCGTCGCCCGAACCCGTCGCGGTTCCGCGGGCGCCATCGCCCGAAATCGCGGCGCCGGCTTCCCTGGACGAACTGGTGGTGACGGGCACCCGCATCCGCCGGGCCAACACCACCGCCGCCGCCCCCGTGACGACCCTGTCCCAGGCGGACCTGCGCCTGGGCGGCGTGCTCAATCTGGAAGAGGCCATCAACCGGCTGCCGGAGGCGCGCGCCGACTCGACCCAATTCACCAACGGCTCGGACGCCGACGGGCGGGCCCAGATCAACCTGCGCAACCTGGGTCACCAGAGGACCCTGATCCTGCTGGACGGCGAACGCCTGGCGCCCGTGCAGGCGGTCGATCTCAACATCATACCGGCCGCCCTGGTCCGGCGCGTCGACATCCTGACCGGCGGCGCCTCGACCGCCTACGGCTCGGACGCGGTGGCCGGGGTCGTCAACTTCATGCTGGACCGCGATTTCGAAGGGGTCCGGATCGACGGCGGCTACAGCGTCTACCGGCACGCCAACGACGACATGGCGGTTCGTGGCCTGGCCGCCGGCTTGCCCAATGTGAGGACCCCGGCCTGGCGCGTGACCGACGGCGTCCGCAAGGATCTGGCCATCGTGGCGGGAACCCGTTTCGCCGAGGGCCGCGGCGAAATCGCCCTCTTCGGCGCCTACCGCAGCCAGGATCCGGTCCAGTGGAAGGATCGGGACTTCTCTGCTTGTCGGATCATCGCGGCCGAAGACAGCGGCGCGCCGTCCTGCGCGCTCAGCACGCTCTATACCCACCACGGCCGTTTCCAGCCGATCACCGGTCCCTCGGCGGGGCAGGTCTTCTACACCGGCGCGGACGGTGTGTTCGCACCGGAAGCCGATGGCGACCTCTACGCCGCCAACACGCGCGAGAACTTCAATTTCATGCGGTCCGACGAGCGCCGCTCGGCGGGCGCCTTCGTGAATTTCAAAGTCTCCGAGGCCGCGCAAGTTCACGCCAGCCTGCTCTACATGAAGGACGCGACCTACAGTCAGTTCTACCCGTACATCAACACGGCGGACGTCCCGGCGGGGGGCTTCCAGATCAACTGCGCGAACCCGTTTCTATCGGTCGGCCAGGCCGGTCTGCTGTGCGGTCCGGCGGCCGGCTCGAGCCAGTTGGTCTCCACCCAATATACCGCGATCATCAGCGGTCTGGGCAGTCGCCCGCTGCGCGCGGAGGCGATCAACCAGGACTACCGGATCAGCCTGGGCTTCGGCGGCGAAGTGTTCGACCACTGGCGCTACGACGTGACGGCGATCCGCTCGGTGGTTTTCGCATCGCTGTCCGACAGTAACGAGATCGATCCGGCCCGGCTCAACAACGCCCTCAACGTCGTGCTGGTCGACGGAAACCCCACCTGCGCCGCCAGGCTCAACGGCGTCGACCCCGCCTGCGTCCCGGCCGACATCTTTCGGCAGAACGGCCTCGATCCACGCTTCTTCGCCTACGCCTACCGCGACTATGTCTGGGCCAACCACTATGGCCAGACGGACCTGGTCGCCAACCTGTCGGGGGACCTGACGGGCTATGGCGTCAAGAGTCCCTGGGCCGGTCGCGGCCTTGCCGTGGCGCTCGGCGTCGAATATCGCGCGGACTCCCTCAAGCAGAAGATCGACGCCGCGGCGCTGGCGTTCGAACAGCTGAGCCCGCCGCTGCGTGGCCGGCAGTCCGTCGAGGAGATCTACGGCGAACTGCAGGCGCCGATCGCCGAGGGGCGTCCCGGGATCGAACGGCTGGAGGTCAATGCGGGCGTTCGATACTCGAAGTACAATACCGGCGACGACTTTCTGGCGACCCGGAAATACGAGCTGCAATATCAGCCCACGCGGGACTGGCTGGTCCGCGCCAGCCTCAACAAGGCCGCGCGGGCGCCGAACATCTCCGAGCTCTACACCGGCTCGACCTATGGCGTGATCGGCCTGTCGGATCCCTGTTCGGGTTCGTCTCCCGCGGCGAGTCTCGTCGCCTGCCAGCGCACCGGCGTCACCGCCGCCCAATATGGCCGGATCCCCGACTGTCCGGACCAACTGTGCCAGACCTATGGCGGCAACGGGAACAGGAACCTGCATCCCGAGAACGCCAGGACGAGGACCATTGGCCTGGTCTATACGCCCCGAGCCCTGCCAGGCTTCAGCGTTTCGGCCGACTACTACCGGATCGCGGTAAAGGGGTATATCGGGCCGATCCTGGCCGACAGCGTGTTCCAGAATTGTCTGAGTACGGGCCAGGACTACTACTGCCGGTTCGTTCATCGGGCCGCCGGGACGGGCGCCCTGTTCGGCAGCCCCGCCACGGGCGGTTATATCGCCACCGGCGCTCAAAACACCGCCTTGCTGGTCAACGAGGGGGTAGACGTCCAGGCCAGCTACGACCTGTCGCTGGGGGCGTTCGGACGGCTTGGCCTCGACCTGACGGGCGTGAGGCTGATCACCACGGGCGGACAGAACGCACCGGATGATCCGCTGCGCAACTGCGCCGGCTATTTCGGGCCGCCCCAATGCTACGCGCCACAGCCGCTCTGGCGCCATAACCTCGGCGCGACCTGGCGGTTGCCTTGGCGCGAGGCGGTCGTGTCCCTCAACTGGCGCCACATCGGCCCGACGCGGCTGGCCGCCAACAGCGCCGATCCCACGATCAGCGCGGGGGCGACGCCCTACACCTATCGGCCGTTCACCCGGCTTGAGCCCTACGACTATTTTGATCTCGGGATCTCGATGCGGCTGCGCCCCGGCCTGACCGTCCGCCTGGTGGCCAACAACCTGTTCGATCTGACTCCGCCGGTCGTTCCATCGACCTTCGTGGATGGCACCACCAACAATCCCAATACCTATACCGGGACCTACGACCCGCTGGGGCGCGACCTGCATCTCGCCTTCAGCCTGGGATTCTAGCCCCGGCCTGCTTCCTTCCTTCCTTTTTTCGAGTCCTGACATGACGCGTCGTCGATCCTTGATCCCCGCTCTCGCCCTCGCCCTCGCGCTCGCCCTGGCCGCGCCCATGACCGCCGCCAGGGCGCAAGTTCCCGCCGGGTTCGCCGCGCCGCCGTCGCCGGCCCCCGGGACCAATACGGTGGCCGATGTCGAGCCGCGCGTTCCGCGGCCGCCGGGCGAGCCCTGCGTCGCGCCGTTGTTCGCCCCGAGGCAGTTCGAGGGCGTGGAGCCGGTCGCCTTCGCCTATGCGCCGCCCGCGGCCTGCCGCGGCCCCTGGGCCAAGGTCGTGCTGGAGGCCGATTTCGACGTCACCGCCGGCCGGCAGTTCGACCGCACCGCCATCATCCACCTGGCCGGCGTGAACCTTTACTACGGCACCACCATGGAACCGCGGAAGGCCATCGCTCCGGCCTGGCATGTGGAGCGTGACGTCACCGACTACGCCGCCCTGCTGGCTCAGCCGGCCGCCGGCGAAGTGCTGATCGCCAATGTCGTCAACGAGACCTATACCGGGCGCCTGACCGCGAGCGCGCGCCTGCTGTTCTATCCCGCCTCGGCCTCGGCCCCGGCGAAGGCCGCGCCTCAGATCGTGCAGCCGATTTCCGGCGGCCTCGCCAAGCTCACCAAGGACCGGGACCGCCTGGCGCAGATCGTGGTGCTGCCGGCCAATGTCGAGCGTCTGGCCCTGGATGTCATCGCCCAGGGACAGGCGGACGACGAGTTCTGGTACGACTGCGTTCCCGACGCGCTGGCCTCGGACAAGGAGGGTCGTTGCGGGGGCGGCGCCTTCCGGCAAGTCGAGGTCTTCGTCGACGGTCAGCGGGCCGGCCTGGCCTCCCTGTTTCCCTGGATCTTCACGGGCGGGATCAATCCGTACCTGTGGTTCCCTGTCCCGGCGCCGGAGACCTTGAACTTCACGCCGTCGCGGATCGACCTGACGCCCTTCGCCGGCGTGGTGAACGATGGCCGGCCCCATCGCATCGAGGTCGCCGTCCCAGGGGTGCGCAACTACTATCTGGTCACCGCCAGCCTGCTGGCCTGGCGCGACCCCGGATCGAGCTCGACCCGGGGCAGCCTGCTGCGCAACACCCTGGCGGCGCCGCGCGAGACCACGAACACCCGCCGCATACGGGCGGGCGAGAAGGGCTTGAACGGCCGGATCGACACCCGCCTGGCGCAGGACGGCGAGGTGGCGGGCGTCCTCCACACCTCCCACGGGGAAGTCGAAACCAGCGTGCGCTACGCCATGTCGTTCTCGAACCGCCAGGACTACGTGTCCAACGACAAGGTCCAGGTCGGACGCATGCGGCAGTCGACGCGCCTGCGGGTCGACACGCGTCGCACCGACGCGTCCGGGACCACGACGCGCCGGGAAACCTCGTCCTATCCGTTGAGCACCGTGACCCGGGAGACGGCGACGGCGGACGGGACCGACCAGACCGCCGCCGTCGACCTGACCCTGGCCCGGACCGAGCGCGAGGTCGCCGCGGACGGTCGGGTCTGGACCCGCGTGCTCCGCAATCGCGTGGCGCCTACCGCGCACGGCCAGTTCAACCGGGCCGCCCGGCGGTTCCAGAACGCTTCGGGATCGTCGGTCCAGCACTATCGGCTCGAGGACAGCGCGCTCGGTTGCTACGGCCGCACCGTCGTCGTGAAGGACAACGCCGTGGTCACGGCGCGGGATGGGTGCTGAACGGGGAATTTCGCGGCGACGATGAACCTTCGCGACAACGCCGGCCACACAAGGAGACGGGCGCATGGGCCCTTGAGGCGTCACGGCTGGTCGAGACGGAATGGACGAGATGGCCTTGGAAGGGGGGCGTGAGGCCCATCGGGCGGCGGACGCGACCAAGACGGGCGTCGCATGATCCTGTTGTGCCACTCCTACTTCCTCGCCGACGACGCCAAGCAGCGGGCGAGAATGAAGCCCTACCCGCCGCTCTCGACCTTGCTGACGGCAGGTTTGCTCCGGCGAGCCAAACACCCCGTCGCGGTGTTCGACGCCACCTTCGCGCCGGGCGTCGAGGCGTTCGAGGCGCAGCTGGACCGGGTGCGGCCCTCGGCCGTGGTGTTGATCGAGGACAACTTCAACTTCCTGACCAAGATGTGCACGACCGCGCGTCGTGACGCGGCCCTGTCGATGATCGCCGCCGCGCGAGCCCGAGGCTGCAAGGTCGTCGTCAACGGCCCGGACGTCAGCGACAATCCCGGGATGTACCTGGCGGCCGGCGCGCAGGCGATCGCGCTGGGGGAGGGCGAGGCCGCTCTGCTGGACGTCGTCGATTGCTGGGCGGGCGGCGACGCGCGACTGGAAGACACGCCGGGCCTGATCCTCCCTGGCCCGGACGGGCCGAGAACCACGGCGCACCGCCGCGCCTTGCAGGATCTCGACCAGTTGCCGCATCCGGCCTGGGACCTGATCGACATCGGGGCCTATCGCCAGGCCTGGCTCGGAGCGCACGGCGCGTTCTCGTGGAACATGGCCACCTCGCGAGGCTGTCCCTACGCTTGCAACTGGTGCGCCAAACCCACCTTCGGCCGCCGCTACACGGCCCGGTCCCCCCAGGACGTCGTCGCGGAGATGGTCCGCCTCAAGGTCGAGGTCGCGCCGGACCATCTCTGGTTCACCGACGACATCTTCGGCCTCAGCGTGGATTGGATCTGCGCGTTCGCGGACGAGGTCCGGCGAGCGGACGCGGCCATTCCCTTCTCGATGCAGTCCCGGGTCAATCTGATGACGGACCGGGCCGTGGTCGCCCTGGCCAGCGCCCGCGCCCGCGAGGTGTGGCTCGGCGTCGAATCCGGCTCGCAGAAGGTCCTCGACGCGATGGACAAGGGCTCGACGGTCGCGGAGGCGATCGAGGCGACCCGCGTCTTGAAGCGTCACGGGATCAAGGCCTGCTGGTTCATCCAGCTGGGTTATCCGTCCGAGACCTGGGAAGACCTGCTGATGACCCGGGACCTGATCCGCGCGGCGGCGCCGGACGAGATCGGCGTATCGGTCGCTTATCCGCTTCCCGGCACTGAGTTCCACGAGCGCGTGCGCGCCCAGCTCGGGCGGCGGAAGAACTGGCGGGACACGGGCGACCTGGCCATGCTGTTCCAGGGAACCTACGACACCGCCTTCTATCGAAAGGTCCGCGACCTGCTGCACCGGGAGGTCGACGCCGGCCAGCCGGACGACGGGGCCTGGGCGGCGCTGGAACGGCAGGTTCATCTGCATCGCTCGCCCGATCCTTCCCGCCTGGCGCTCGAGGCATGAGCATGGCGGTCGCCGAGCTTCCGCCCGCCGCCTTGGCCTTCGACACGATCGCCGAGGGGTTCGACGATCGGTTCGGCGCCTGGCTGAGCGTCGCCGCCCAGCGCCGCGCGGTGCGCCGGGCGCTGCTCGAGGCCTTCCCGGTCGGAGCCCGCCTGCTGGAGATCGGCGGCGGCACCGGCGAGGACGCCCTGTGGCTGGTCGAGCGCGGCCGCGAAGTCCTGCTGACCGACGCCTCGCCGGCCATGGCGCGCATCGCCGCGGCCAAGCTGGCGGGCCATGCCGGCGCCGCGGTCGAGATCGCGCCCGCCGAGGCGCTGGACGTCAGGGCGGACGCCCTGGCCGGCTCCCGGCCTTTCGACGGCGCCTATTCCAACTTCGCCGCCCTCAACTGCGTCGCCGACCTCACCCGGTTCGGGCGCGGCCTGGCGCGCGCCCTGCGGCCTGGCGCGCCGGCCATCCTGGTGCTGTTCGGCGTGGCCTGCCCGGGCGAGATGCTGGTCGAGGGATTGCGCGGCCGGCCGCGCAACATGTTCCGGCGGTTCGCCAAGGGCGAGGTTCCGGCGCGGCTGGGCGGGCGGACCTTCACCGTCCGCTATCACCGCCGCGCCGACATCGTGCGGGCCCTGTCGCCCTGGTTCGCGCCCGTCGCGCGCCGGGGCGTCGGCGTCTTCGTGCCGCCCAGCGCGGCCGAGCCCTGGATCTCGCGACATCCGAAGCTGCTGAACGGCCTCGAGGCGCTGGATCGCGCGGTGTCCGGGCCCCTGGCCGGCCTCGGCGACCACGTCCTGTACAGCTGCGTCCGCACCGACCTGGAGCCGCCGGCATGACCGGCGAAGCGTTCGCGGACTTCGCGGAAGAGTACGCCGCCCAACGCGCCTCGGAAGGCCGGGGCCATGCGGGTGAGGACCTGCTGAGCCTGCCCTATCTGCGCTCAGGGCCGCTGGCTCGCCAGTGGGCGGTTCGCGCCAGGAGTTTCGAGGCGTTCCGTCGTCATGTGATCGGCCCGCACGCCACGCGGCTGGGCCGGCCGCTGTCGGTGCTGGATCTCGGAGCCGGAAATGGCTGGCTGAGCCACCGCCTGGCGCGGGAGGGCCATCAGGCCGTCGCCCTTGACATCCGCGCCGACGCGGTCGACGGCCTGGGCGCCGCCGAGACCCTGGAAGCGCGATCGGACGGGCGCATGACCCGGCTGCTCGCCGCTTTCGACGACGTTCCGCTGGATCCGTCCGTCATGGACGTCGCGGTGTTCAACGCCTCGCTGCACTACGCCCTGGACCTGGAACGGGCCCTGGGGGAGGCCGCCCGTCTGGTCCGGCCGGGCGGCGTGCTGGCGATCCTCGACTCGCCGTTCTATGCGCGCGAGGCGCAGGGCGCGGCCATGGTCGCCGAGAAGAAGGCCCAGGCCGTCGAACGGTTCGGCGATCGGGCCGGCGTGCTGCTGGCGCCGCCGTTCATCGAGTTCCTGACCCGCGAGCGGCTGGCGAAGGCCTCGGCGGGCCGGGGCCTCGTCTGGCGGCGTCGGCGTGTCCGATATCCGGCCTGGTACGAGATGCGTCCCGTCGTGGCGATGTTGCGTGGCCACAGAACGCCCTCCCGTTTCGATCTCTGGACCTGCGTGCGCCCATGATCCTGCTGGTCAATCCGCGCGCCACCAAGCCGGCCAACCGACGCTTTCCGCTGTCTCTGATGGCGATCGGGGCGGCCTTGCCGCCCCAGATCGGCTGGGAGATCGTCGACGGAAACCTGCCTGGGATCGACGTGCTGGCGGTGATCTCCAGCCATGTCGAGCGACAGGCCGGCGGCGATGACCCGGTGCGGGCTATCGCCCTGACGGTGATGCCGGGGCCGCAATTGGTCAGCGCCGTGCCCCTCTCGCGGGCGCTCAAGCGGCGGTTTCCGCGCATCCCGATCATCTGGGGCGGCAACTTCGGCAGCCTCTATCCCGAGCCGGTGCTGAACGCGCCCTATGTCGACTGGCTGGTGCGCGGCCAGGGCGAACGGACCTTCGTCGAGTTGCTGGAAGCGCTGGAGGGCAAGCGCGATCCCAAGACCATTGCCGGCCTGGCGTTTCGGCAAGTCGACGGCTCCCACTGGAAGGGCCCGGAGCGGATCTGGGTCGGGCCCGACGAGTTGCCGGCGCCGCCCTACCACAAGATCGACATCGGCCAGTATCTGCATCCGACGTTCCTGGGAAAGCGTTCAGGCGTCTACCAGGCCTCGATCGGCTGTCCCTACGGATGCAATTTCTGTGGGGTGATCTCGGTCTTCGGCCGGCGCGAGAAGGTCGAGACGCCCGCGCGTGTCGCCGAGCACCTGGGATTCCTGGCCCGCAACCACGGCATGGATTCGGTCCACTTCTACGACAACAACTTCTTCCTGAACGACGCCCATGCCCGCGAAGTCGCCAAATGCATGCAGCCCCTGGGTCTGCGCTGGTGGTGCGAGGCGCGGGTCGACGCGCTCAACCGCTTCTCGGACGAAACCTGGCGGGCCCTGCGGGCCGCCGGCCTGACCATGGTCTTCTGCGGCGCCGAATCCGGTTCGGACGAGGTTCTGGCCAAGATGAACAAGGGCACCACCACCGAGCAGATCGTCGCCGCGGCCGCCAAGACCCGCCAATACGGGATCATTCCGGAGTTCTCGTTCGTGTTCGGCGATCCGGACGACCCCGAGGGCGAGATCGACAACACCCTGGCCTTCATCCGCAAGCTGAAGGGGGTCAATCCCCGGATGGAGCTGATCAGCTACTTCTACACGCCCACGCCCCAACGACGGGGGACCTATGGCGACATCGACGCCCTGGCGGGGACGCCCGACACGTTGGAGGAATGGATCGAGCCCCAGTGGGTGACCTGGATGACCCACGAGGATCCGCATGTGCCGTGGATGGACCAGAGGCTGAAGGCGCGGGTCGAGGATTTCGAGCTGGTGCTCAAGAGCCGCTTCCCCTCGGTGCACGATCGCCGCACGCGCGGCTGGGGGAAGGTGCTGGGCCGGATCGCGGCGTGGCGGCGCTGGGAGCGGGCGGACTACGCCAATCCGCGGCTGCTGCGCGCGATCCGCAAGCTGGCGCGGGTCACCCCCGACGACACCCAGGCCTATGGTCACCTTCGGCCCGAGGGCGCGGAGACGGAGTTCCCGGCGCTGGAACAGGCTCAGGCCTAATCCAACCTAGCGGCTGACCGTTCCACGCAGCAGCCGCCACGCTCGCTGCTCGTAGATCGACCAGACCTTCGACCAGGAGCCTGTCTCCGGCGCCAGGTCGCTGGCGAGCTGGCGCAGCCGGTCGCCCCATCCGTCGGCCCACATGAAGTGTTCGCGCATCGAATTGCGCGCGATGCGCTGGGCGGTCGCCGGTGTGAGGCCTGCCAAGACGCGTGACACGCCAGCCGGCGCGCGGCGGGCGCAAGTCTCGAGGACGAAGGCGGGCGCCGATCCGGGCGCGAGGTCCTCGCAAAGCTTGAGGGCCGGGTAACAAAAGCCCAGCAGGCCCGCGCGTTCGCCGAGCGCCAGGAAGGAGTCCCACGACAGCGCGCCTTCGGCGAGATCGCGTCGGATCACCAGGTGCAGTTCGATCAGCCGCAGCAGGGTCAGGTTCTGCAAGCCGGATCCGGCGTGCGCGGCCAGGTGCAGCAGCAACAGCGGCTGGTCGAGAGTCCTGCCGCGGGGATTGGGCGCCCATCGACCCTGGGCGGCCGTCGGCTCGGCCAGGTCCAGTCGGGCCAGCGGCGCCCCGGCGCTGACGAAGATGTCGAGCGAGGCGTGCAGGTCGATGCTCCAGGGGTCGTCGGCGTGGACCAGGGTCAGGGCGCGTGGAGATGTCGGCCCGTGCGGAGGGCGCCAACTGCTTTCGCGCGCGCCCCGGCTGACCTCGACCAGGCCCTCCGCCCGTAGCACGGCCTTGGCCGCCGCAATCTGATCGGCAGGCACCAGGAGATCGATGTCGGACGCCGGGCGTACGCCGGGATCTGGAAAATAGTCCCGCGCGGTGTGGGCGCCTTTCAGGACAACGACGTCGAGGCCTCGTCGCGTCAAAGCCTCGACGACCTCGATCGCGGCGGCCTCCAGGCGGGCGGCGCGGAGCCGATTGTGCCGAAGGTGCAGGTCCAGAACCTGGGCGACGGCGGGGCTGGCCTCGATCCGCCCGGTCTCGCGCCACCAGCCCAGCAGCGGTCCCACGCCCGAGGTGTAGCCGGCCAGGCCGATCGCGGCGGGGTCACCGTCCAGAGCGTCCGCGCGGCCGGAGAGCGCCGATCGGACCACGATCTCAAGGCGATCCATGGCCTCGCGCCATGCCTGAAGCGTGATGTCGGGCCACAGCCAGGCGGGATGCCCCTGTTCCTTCGCCCATTGGAAGCGTTGCGCAACGTCTTCTTGCGGCAAGTCTTGAGAATTAAGGTGAAATTCTTTAAACATAACTTATGTATTCGAAGTTTCTTCCGAGGAAATGGCAATTTATATTGCATGAATTAGAATATTTGATATTCGGTGATGACGTATTTGTGGTTGTCGATATGTGGAAAATTGAGGTATTCGGAATTTCCGTCGCTTTTGTCTCAAGTGACAAGGCGCTTCTGGCGACAGTGCTGGCGGCGTATCCGGATTGTGTGGTCGACGCCTCGGCCGGTCCGGCGATCATCGAGGTCCGGCTCGAACTGGGCGACGTAGACGGCGTCGACGAGGACATCCTCGTGGAGGGCGCGCGGCTGATCCTGCGGGGCAATGGGCTCTCGGGCTGGGCGGATGCGAGCACGGGACGCGCCCACGGCACGGCGCCGGCGCGCCTGGTCGGTGATCCCGTCGCCCTGGCCGGAGAACTGACGGACACGCTGCTGCTGTTTCTGCTCACGCGTCGCGACCGTACGCCGGTCCACGCGGCGGGGCTGCTGATGGACGGGACGGCGCTGGTGCTGGCCGGGCCCAGCGGGTCGGGCAAGAGCACCCTGACCCTGGCGGCCATGCAGCGGGGCGTTCCGATCCTGTCCGACGACACCCTGTACATCCAGCTTCAACCGGCCCTGCGCGTTTGGGGCTTCCGGCGTCCCTTGCATGTGTTTCAGCGGGACGCGCCGAGGTTCACTCAAGGCGAGCGGTTGCGCGGCGGGAAGCTCAAGTCCGTCGTGCCCCTGGCGCCGGCGGCCCTGGCCGGTTCGCCCATGGCCGGCAAGGCGGTCCCTCTGCTGCTGGAGCGCGGCGAGGCGCTGGGTCTTCGCCGGCTGGGCGCCGCCGAAATCGAGGCGGGGCTGATGCGTCTCGACGCCGGATTCGACCTGCTGCCGCGGGAGTCGGCGGAAGCGGCGCGGGCCTTGGCCGGGGCCGGGGGATGGCGACTGACCCTGTCGCGTGACCCGAGGTCGGCGATCGACTTCCTGATGGAGCACTTGCCGGCGCTGCTGGCGGGGATGTGAGACCATGCGCGTCGTCCACGTCAATCTGGTGCGTCCGGAGGGACGTCCCGCGCCTGAGGCTCTGTTGGAGGCCTGGCCGACCCTCGGCGACGTGACCGGCGCCGTGGCGAGGGCCGGCGTCGACGTGGTGGTGGTGCAGTCGTTCCACCAGGCGGCCGACCTCATGCGCGACGGCGTCCGCTACCGCTTCGCGCCCGAACTGGCCTTGCCGGGCCGTCCCACGGGCCTGTCGCCCGGACGGCTGGCGCGCATCGTCCGCGATTGCGCGCCGGACGTGATCCATGTGAACGGACTGGACTTCGCCTGGCACACACGGGTGCTGAGCGCGCTGGGCCCGCCCGTGCTGGTCCAGGATCACGCGAGCACGGCGGAGCGGGCGTCGGCGCTGATGCGGTGGGGGCTTTCGAAAGTGGCGGGCGCGGCGTTCACCGACGCAGAACAGGCCGAGCCGTTCCTGGCGCGCAAGCTATTGCGCTCGGATCTTCCGATCTTTTCAGTGCCTGAATCCTCCACCCGTTTCACCGCCGGCGATCGGGATGTCGCCCGGAACGCCTGCGGCCTGTACGGCGACCCGGCCGTGCTGTGGGTTGGCCGTCTGCAGACCAAGAAGGACCCCCTGACCGTCCTCGACGCCGTCGAGATCGCCGCCGCGGCGCGGCCGGGGTTGCAGCTTTGGTGCTGTTTCCACGAGGCGCCAATGCTGGCCGAGGTCAAGGCGCGGGTCGCGGCCTCGCCGAGGCTGGCGTCAAGGGTCCATCTGCTGGGACGGGTGGACCACGGAACCATCCAGACCCTGTTCCGCGCGGCGGACATCTTCGTCTCGGCCAGTCGCTTCGAAGGCTCCGGCTACGCCCTGATCGAGGCCATCGCCTGTGGCGCCGCGCCGGTGGTCAGCGACATCCCCTCGTTCCGGGTGCTGACCGGGGAGGGGGCCGTCGGCGCCCTGGCGCCGGTCGGCGACGCGGCGGCCTTCGCACGGGCTCTGCTCGAGGTGTCGGCCCGCCCGCGCGAGGCCCGAAGGCGGGCGGTCACCGAGTATTTCCGTCGGGCGCTCTCTTTCGACGTCGTCGGTGCGCGGTTGCGTGAAATCTACGCGACGCTGGTGGCGGCGCGGCGATGAAGGTTGCGCTGGTGGTTCCCGGCGGGGTCGACCGATCCGGCGAGCGGCGGGTGATCCCCTGCCTGCTGTGGCTGATCGAGCGGCTGGTGGCGGCGGGCGACGAGGTCCACGTCTTCGCGCTCCAGCAGGAACCGTCGCCCGGTCGGTGGAGCCTGCTGGGCGCCCAGGTCCATAACGCCGGACGTCGGCCCCGCCGGCTGCGCACGGCCGGCGACCTGATGGCCGAGCATCGGCGCGGGCGATTCGACGTCATCCACGCCTTCTGGGCGGCGGGGCCTGGCGTGGTCGCCGCCCTGTGCGGCCGCGTCGCCGGGGTTCCCGTGGTGCTGACTCTGCCTGGCGGAGACCTCGTCGCGCTGAAGGACATCGGCTACGGCGCGCGACTGACCGTCCGTGGACGGATTTGGACGCGCCTGGCGCTGGACGTCGCCGATCGCCTGCTGGTCCAGAGCCATTGGATGGCCGAGCAGGCCTTGGCCTTCGGGAGGGTGGCGGACGTCATCCCGTTCGGCGTCGCGCTGGATCGATGGCCGGCCTCGGCTCCGCGCCGCCGCGGGACGGACGCGACGCTGCGTCTGGTCCACGTGGCCAATCTCAATCGCGTCAAGGACCAGGAGACGCTTCTCGGCGCGATGGTCGCGTTGCGCGGACGCGGTGTCGATTTCCGGCTGGATATCATTGGCCACGACACCCTGGACGGGGCCGTGCAGCGGCGTTGCGCCGAACTGGGCCTGAACCACCACGTCGCGTTCCACGGCTTTCGGCCCCACGCCGAGACCAGGATCTGGGTGGAGAGGGCCGACCTGATGGTGGTCAGTTCGCGTCACGAGGCCGGGCCTCTGGTCGCAGTGGAGGCCGCCGTGGCCGGGGTTCCGACGATCGGCACGGCGGTGGGCCACATCGCCGACTGGGCGCCCAGGGCGGCCGTGGCGGTCCCCATCGGCGACAGCCTCGCCCTGGCCGAGGCGATCGCGCGGCTGGCGGCCGACGAGGACGAGCGCCTGCGCCTGGCCCAGGCGGCCCAGGCCTTGGCGTTGGCCGATGACGCCGACGCCACGACCGCCAGGACGCGGCGGCTCTATGCGGAAGTCGTGGCCCGAAGATCTAGGCGATCTTGCTGAGCGCCGCGGCGTCGCGGCGCTCCAGGTGGGTCCAGTCGACCACGCCCTCGGCGTTCTGGAACTCGGGCACCAGGTCCCGCAGCGCCGCGATCAGCTCGCCGCGGGCGTCCGCGGTCAGCTGCATCCGAATCCGTTCCAGTTTCGGATGCAGGATGTCGAGCGGCAGCAGGGCCTCGGCGGCCTTGAAGATCCGCGGGTGGGCCGTCGGCGCCGGGGCGTCGTCGATCAGCAGCTCTTCGTAGAGCTTTTCCCCTGGGCGGAGGCCGATTTCGACGATCTCCACGTCGCCATCGAGGCCACGGGCCTCGCGCACGCGCAGGCCGGCCAGTTCGATCATGTGCCGGGCTAGGTCGACGATGCGGACCGGCTGGCCCATGTCCAGGACGAAGACCTCGCCGCCGCGCGCCATGGCGCCGGCCTGGACGACCAATTCGGCGGCTTCTCCGGCGGTCATGAAATAGCGGGTGATCCGGCGGTCGGTCACGGTGACCGGACCGCCAGCGCGGATCTGCCGCTCGAACAGCGGGACGACCGAGCCGCTGGTGCCCAGCACATTGCCGAACCGGACCATGGCGAAACGCGTGGCCGGAGACGCCTGATCGAGCGCCTGCAGCACCAGTTCGGCCGCGCGCTTGGTGGCGCCCATCACATTGGTCGGCCGCACGGCCTTGTCGGTGCTGACCAGCACGAAGTCGGGAACCCGCCGACGCGCGGCCACGGACGCCAGGGTGAACGTGCCCAGCACGTTGGTGCGCACGCCCTCGGCCGGATTGTGCTCGACCAGCGGCACGTGCTTGTAGGCCGCCGCGTGATAGATGATGTCGGGTCGCCAGGTGGCGATGATCTCGTCCATGCGCGCTTCGTCGCAGACCGAGCCGAGCAGGGGGACGATCTTCGCGCCGCCACGCGCGGCCAGCTGGCGATGGATCTCGTAGAGACCAAACTCGCTCATCTCCACCAGGAGCAGGACCGCCGGCTCGAGCGCGAACAGGCGGCGGCAGAGTTCGCCGCCGATCGAGCCGCCGGCGCCGGTGACCAGGACCACCTTTTCGCGGATGTGGCCGCTCATCAGGCCCAGGTCCGGCTCGACGCGCTCGCGCCCCAGCAGATCCTCGACCCGCACCTCCCGGACATGGGCGATCTCCACCCGGCCCTGGGCGATGTCCATCAATCCCGGCAGGGTGCGGACCTGGACCTCGGCGCGGCGCGCCGCGGCGATGATCGCCTTGCGCCTTTCGTGCGGTGCGGAGGGCAGGGCCAGCAGGATCTCGTCGGCCAGGCGCGTCCTGACCACCTTGGACAGGTTGGCCGGGGCGTGGATGCGGCGACCGTCCAGCACGCTGCCAATCAGCGTCGGATCGTCGTCGAAATAGCCGACGACCTCCATTTCCGAGGACTGGGCGATGGCGGCGGCCAGTTGCCGTCCCGCCGAGCCGGCGCCGTAGATCATCACCCGCCGCCGGGGCGGACGCGCGCTCGCGGCGGCGCCCACGAGCCAATAGCGGGCCAGCAGGCGCGAAGCGGCGACGGCGACGAACAGCAGGATCGGCTGGATCAGGCTGACGGTGCGCGGAATCCCCCAGACGCCGACCACCGTGAACACCGTCGCGAAGGGCAGGGCGTAGATCGCGCAGGCCCGGCCGATGTCGACCATCGCCCGGACCCCCGATTGGCTGAAGATCTCGCGATAGAGCCCCAGGACGTGGAAGAGGGGGATCGCCAGGACGATCGAGACGGCGATCATCACGGCGAACGGCGTGTCGCGGGTCGGAAAAAAGCCGAGCCGGAGGACCACCGACAGGAAGCAGGTGACGGCGCACAGGCCGGTGTCGACCAGCATCACCACGCCCCGCTTGGTGGGCCGCCGTCGCGAGATCGCGAACGTGGCCAGCATCGACCATAGCGGAGCCCACGGCTTGCTGCCCTGCCGCGCCGTTTTCAAAGCCAAGATGCCCGACCGCTGATCCACGCATGATGGGTGGCCGACGGCGTCGGTAAGGTTCAACGCCGCTAAAGTTGGAGACCATGTGAACGCCCGGACAGGCGGCCGGTACCCACCTCCCGCGAGCTGGAGCTTCCCGGTTCGTCGGCTGGACACCACAAGGGACGCGGCGCACCCGACATGAAGGATATAGCGGGCACGACGCTGATGATCACCGGAGGTACGGGGTCCTTCGGCTCGACTATCCTGCACCACTTCCTGGCCTTGCCGGTCGCCGAGATTCGCATCGTCAGCCGGGACGAGAAGAAGCAGGAAGACCAGCGCCAGCGCTTCAACGATCCCCGGATCAAGTATCACATCGCCGATGTGCGCGATTTTCGCGCCATGGAAAGCGTCACGCGCGGCGTCGACTTCATCTATCACGCCGCAGCGCTGAAGCAGGTGCCATCCTGCGAATTCCATCCGATGGAGGCGGTCAACACCAACGTGACCGGCACGAACAACGTGCTGGACGCGGCGATCCGCAACGGCGTGCGCCGGGTCGTCTGCCTGTCGACCGACAAGGCCGTCTACCCGGTCAACGCCATGGGCATGTCCAAGGCCCTGATGGAAAAGGTGATGGTCGCCAAGGCCCGCGTCGCCCAGGGCGGCCAGACGGTCATTTCGGGCACGCGCTACGGCAATGTGCTGGCGTCGCGCGGGTCGGTGGTGCCGCTGTTCATGAACCAGGTCCGGCGCGGCGTACCGATCACCATCACCGATCCGGAGATGACGCGCTTCGTCATGACTCTGGATGAGGCCGTCGCGCTCTGCCTCTACGCCTTCGAACATGGCGCCAATGGCGACCTGTTCGTGCAGAAGGCCTCGGCCGTGACGATCGAACGCCTGGCCCGAGCGGTGCTGGCGGTCATGGATCGCCCCGATCACCCCGTGCGGATCATCGGCACGCGCCACGGCGAAAAACAGTTCGAGACCTTGCTCAGCCGCGAGGAAATGGCCCTGGCCGAGGACCGCGGAGCCTATTTCCGCGTTGCTCCGGACAATCGCGATCTGAACTACGACGCCTATGTCCGCGACGGCGAGGAGCGGGTGTCGCGCCAGGCCGACTTCAACTCACACAACACGCGGCGACTGGAGGTCGACGAGCTGGCTCAGATGCTCCGCGGCTTGCCCTATGTGCGCGCCGCCATGGCCGGGAGCCCTGTCGATGATCTCTGAGACCAGGGTCGTGGCCGTGACAGGGGCGGCGGGATTCATCGGGCGCAACCTCGTCGTTCGCCTGCGGGAGCTGGGCTTGGACACCCGGGCGATCACCCGCGACACCCCGGATCCCGAGGCGCTGGCCGCCCTGCGCGCGGCCGACGTGGTCTTCCACCTGGCGGGCGCGGTGCGGCCTCGGGACCGCGAGGAGTTCGCCCGTTCCGACGCCTACGCGGCCTGGGTCGCCCTGGCCGTCGAACTTGGCGGCCGGCGACCGCTGGTGGTCTGCGCGTCCTCGGTTCGCGCGGGCGACGACAGCGACTATGGCCTCAGCAAGCGCGCGGCCGAGGAGATCATGCTGCGCCTGGCCGACCGCGGCGCGGCGACGGCGGCGATCTATCGCCTGCCCAACGTGTTCGGAAAGTGGGCCCGCCCGCACTACAACTCGGCCGTCGCCACCTTCTGCCACAACCTGGCGCGGGACCTGCCGATCCGGATCGACGATCCGGATGCGCCCCTGGCCTTGCTGCACGTGGACGACCTGATCGACCAGTGGCGCGCGTTGATGGCCGCCACGCCGAGGCAAGGCGGCTTCATCGAACCCGATCACGTGCATCGAACGACCGTCGGCCAGGTGGCGCGGCTGATCGGCGCCTTCGCCGCCGACCGTCGAGCCGGGCGGATCGGGGAGGTGGGCGTCGGCCTCGAACGCGCGCTCTACGCCACTTTCGTCTCCCACCTTCCGGCCGAGGCGTTCAGCTATGACCTGACCGCCCATACCGACCCGCGCGGAAGCTTCACCGAGGTCCTGAAGACCAGCGCCAGCGGCCAGTTCTCCTACTTCACCGCCCATCCGGGAGTGACGCGGGGCGGGCACTACCACCACAGCAAGGTCGAGAAGTTCCTGATCGTTCAGGGCCGCGCCCTGTTCCGTTTTCGCCATATCCTGACCGGCGACAGCCACGAGATCCGCACCTCCGCCGAGACGCCAGTGGTGGTCGAGACCATTCCCGGCTGGACCCACGACGTCACCAATGTCGGCGACGACCTGATGGTCTCGCTGATCTGGGCCAACGAGGTGTTCGACCGCGAACGGCCCGACACGGTGATGATGGCCCTATGACCGTCGCCAGGCTGAAGGTGATGACGATCGTCGGCACGCGGCCGGAGATCATCCGGCTGTCACGCGTGATGGCGGCGCTGGATCGCTGGACCGACCATGTCCTGGTTCACACCGGCCAGAACTACGACTACGAGCTGAACGGCGTGTTCTTCGAGGAACTGGGGCTGCGCAAGCCGGACCACTTCCTGGAAGCGGCGGGCGGCACGGCGGCCGAGACAATCGGCCGGGTGATCATCGCCGCCGACCGCGTGCTGGACGCCGAGCGGCCCGACGCCCTGCTGGTCCTGGGCGACACGAACAGTTGCCTGGCGGTCATTCCGGCCAAGCGCCGGCGCATTCCGATCTTCCACATGGAGGCCGGCAACCGCTGTTTCGACCAGCGCGTGCCCGAGGAAACCAACCGTCGCATCGTCGACCACACGGCCGACATCAACATGCCGTACTCGGCGATCGCCCGGGACTACCTGCTCGCCGAGGGCTTTCCGCCCGACCGGATCGTCAAGACCGGCAGCCCCATGCTCGAGGTGCTGGCGCACTATCGCGACGGGATCGACCGGTCGGACGTCCTGGCCCGGCTGGGGCTGGCGGCGGGCGGCTATTTCCTGGTCAGTTGTCATCGCGAGGAGAACGTCGACTCCGACCGCCAGATCGTTCGTTTCGCCGAGACGCTGCGGGCCGTCGCCGAGCGCTATGACGCGCCGATCATCGTCAGCACCCACCCGCGCACCCGCAAGCGCATCGAGGCGCTGGGCTTGTCGTTCCACGAACGGGTGCGGTTGCTCAAGCCATTCGGCTTCCTCGACTACAACGCCTTGCAGTGTCACGCCCGCGCCGTGCTGTCGGACAGCGGCACGATCAGCGAGGAGTCGTCGATCCTGGGCTTCCCGGCCTTGAACCTGCGCGAGGCCCACGAGCGCCCCGAGGCCATGGAGGAGGGCGCGGTGATGATGACCGGCCTGGGCCAGGAACGCGTGATGCAGGCCCTGGCGATCCTGGAAGATCGGGACGGCGCGGGCGAGCGCGCCATGCGCCTGCCGGCCGACTACGCCTGCCCAAACGTGTCGGAGAAGGTCGTCCGGACGATCCTCAGCTATACCGACTATGTCCGCAGCACGGTCTGGAAGGCGTTCTGAAACTTCGGCCGACGAGGGCGACGCCATGCGCTTCCTGATGGTCTGCATGCAGTACCCGATAGGTCCCGACCAGTCGTACATGACCACCGAACTGGCCGACGCCCTGGTCGCGGCCGGCCATGGCGTGGAGGTCCTGCACCTGGACTGGGGCGGGCGGGCCGGCGGTCCGACGGAAGTCTTCACCACGGCGAGCGGCGTGCGGGTGGTGCGCTGTCCGCCTGGTAAGGCTGGGGGGCTGGAGGGCCGGGCCGCCGAGGCCGGCAAGTTCGTGCTCAGTGGCGTCCGCGCCGCCAGGGCCGCCCGCGCCCATCTCGACCTGGCCTCGTTCGACGTGCTGATCGCCTGGATGCCGGCGATCGCCATCGCCCCGCTTGTCGGGATGGCGGAACGGGCGGGGATCGACCGGCGGCTGCTGTTCATCTGGGACTTCTTCCCCGACCATCATCGCGAGATCGGCCGCATCCCGGGCGGCTGGCCCTACCGGATCGCCCGGGCGTGGGAACAGCGGCTCCTGGCGCGGTTCACGGCCATCCTCTGCACGCTGCCGGGGAATGCCGACTACCTGCGCCGGAACTATAGGCTGGGGCCGAGGCAGCGCGTGCTGGTCACGCCAATCTGGTCGAACACCGCGCCGCTCCCGCCGGCCGACCGGGCCGGTCTTCGTCGACATCACGGCCTGCCCGCGGATCGACCGATCGCCGTCTTTGGAGGGCAACTGGTTGAGGGCCGGGGGTTCGAACAGATGCTGGAGGCGGCGCGGGCCATGGATGCGGCCGGCTCGCCCCTGCTGTTCCTGTTCGTCGGCGACGGCCGGCTTGCGCCGATGATCCAGGCCCAGGCGGCGGCGCGGTCCAACCTCGCCTGGCGACCGCCCCTGTCCCGCGACGCCTATCTGGACCTGCTGGGCGCCTGCGACGTGGGCATGGCCGTGACGGTGCCGGGCGTCACCTCGTTCAGCATCCCGACCAAGACCGTCGACTATCTGCGCGCCGGACTGCCGGTGATCGCCGCCGTCGAGGCGGGCAGCGACTTCGTCGCCATACTGGAACGATACGGGGTCGGCCGCGCCGTCGGGTTCGGTGATCCGATCGGCTTCGGCCAGGCGGCCGAGCGCCTGGCGATCGACCCCGTGCTCCGCACGGAAGTCCGTCGCGCCGCGCCGATCTGCCTGGACGCGGTGTTCGACGTCCGGCACGCGCTGGCTACGGTGCTGGAAGCGGCTGGCGTCTAGATCCGCGGGTCTTCAAGAAGACCAGGGTGGCGACGACGGCCGAGATCGCCTGGGCGCCGACATAGGCCGACTGCGGCGCCCAGGTTTTGCCGGCCGAGATCAAGCCGGCGGCCATGATCGCCATCGCGCCCATGACGGCGATCTCGATGGCGGCGTAGCGGCCGGGGCGCCCTTCAGCGAACGCGGCGTACATGGCCAGGCAGGTCCAGACCCGCAGCAGGTCGCCGGTTAGGTAGGCCTGGATGACCGGCCTGGCCGGCAGGTAGGTTGTGGACAGGAACAGGCGCACCAACGGCTCTGAGAACAGCGAGAAGACGACCAGGGCCGTGGCCATGACCGCCACGCCGAGTCCCCAGAAGCGGACGACCAGCGCGCGCCTCTCGGCGAGATCCGGCGTGGCCGCGAACCTCGGCACGAACGCCTGGAGCATGACCAGGCCCAGCAACTGGGTCGACATGTCGGAGATGCGGTTGGCGGCCATCCAGTAGCCGAGCTCGGTCGATCCGAAAGCGTCGCGGTAGAAGGCCCGCAGGCCGAACAACGCCGCGGCGGTGACCCCGGTCGTCGCCAGCAGGGCCGCCGAGTAGCGCATCAGGGGAGGAACGCCGGCCAGCGCGATGCGCGGGGAGGCGGCCCGGATTTGGAGGCGTGCGGTGAACCCGAAGGCGGCCGCCATGGTCGCCAGCCCGCCGCCACCGAAGGCCAGCGCCGCCGGGATCGGCGCGCCGCGGAGGATCAGGCCGGCCGCGGCGGCCGTCCCGACCAGCAGGCCCAAGGCCTGGGCCGAGAGGCTTTCGATCGTCCGGCCTCGGCCCGTCAGCAGGCCGCACCAGATCTGGCCCGGTCCCGCGGACAGGCTCAGCGCCGCGACGCCCACGATCGCCAGGCCGTGTCCCGGCGCGCCGGTCAGGAGACGGGAGAGCGGACCGGCGGCCAGGACGATCGCCGGAATCAGGATCGCGGCGCTTGCCGCCCAGAGCAGGAAGGCCGCGCCCTGGGTGCGGGCCAGGGCTGCCGGGTCTTCGTCGGCGGCGGCCTGGCGGATGAGACCGCCCTGTGCGCCGCCAATGGCCAGCATGTTCAGCAAGGCGGCCAGCAGCAGCAACTGCGAAAACACCGCGAAGCCGGCCACGGGGAGGAAATGGGCCGAGATTTTCAGCAGCACCAGGCCCGAGGCGACCCGCACGCCGAAGAAGGCGGCGACCAAGGCCAGGCGCCGCATCAGCGGACGGGTCCGAACCCCGCGCCCGTCTGGGCGGAAAGCACGCGTCCCTGGCGGTGCCGGAGCCAGATCACGATCCACGCCGCCAGGACGAGGTAGCCGTCATAGCTGGCCAGGACCTGGTTGTTGGCAGGCAGGTAGACCATCATGGTGGTGGCCAGGCAGAACAGCACCGCCGCCGGATCGCTCATCCCCGCGGCGGCCTCTCGCCACCAGAGGCCCCAGAGCCAGGCCACGAGGCCCAGGACGGCGACCGCGCCCGGAAAGCCGACATCGTTGGCCAGCCAGGTCATCAGGGTCGACCAGTAGTATTCCTCCGACCAGCGATCCGCTCCGTTGCGATAGGTGAAGGTGCGAAGGTGCGGCGCGGGATCGTCGGTCACCGCCTCGTAGACCGAGAGCGCCGCGGGCGAATGACCAACGCCCAGGGCGGAGTCGAACGGCTTCTCCAGCGCCAGGTTCAGGCCGTAGTAGCCCGAGCAGGTCGACAGGATGAAGACCGTCGCCCCGAAGCGCTGGGGGAGGGGCATCCAGGCGATCCAGGGGTTCTGCAGGTCGGCGCAGATGCGGCTGTTGTTGGCGCAGACCACCGTGCGGTTCACGTAGCCGCCCAGGCGCTGGTCCTTGCGCTCTATGAACAGCCCCTGGGCGAACGTCGCGAAGACCAGGCCGACCAGCGCCCAGGACCAGTAGCGGCGTACCAGCTGGAAGCCCTGATGGCCGAGCGCCCGGCTGCGGCCGAAGGCGACGAAGGCCGCGGCCGCGCCGACGATCAGCAGGTCGGCGATCTCCTTGTCGGTGCCGCGCATGATTGAAAAGACGATCGAGGACAGCACGGCTGTCGCCACGGCGGCCCGGCCGACCCAGCCGATCGTTGTCCAGCGAACAATGCCGAGCGGCAGGACCACATAGGTCAGTGGCGCGGTGAAGGCGCGCAGGGCGACCACCACATTGCGCTGCCCGGTGGTGGCCAGCAGCTGGGTCTGCAGACGGCGATAGGCTCCGCCCTGATCGCGCAGGGCGTCCAGCGCTTCCCAGGGCGGCCGGCCGGTATAGGCGAAACTGGTCGGGATCAGCAGCAGGGCCGCGGCGAGCGCGCCGACCACCAGCAGAACGGTCGTGAACCGAAGAGGCGCGACGACCCGGGTGTCGCCCGAGGATCCGATCAGGGCGCCGCCACCCACGACGGTCAGGCACAGGACCACGTAGCCGATCAGCCGCGCCCAGTCGCCAATCTGATAGATCGGCCAGTTGATCGGCCACGCCAGGAACAGGACGAAGGTGGCGACGATATAGCCGAACACCAGGAGGAGCGGCAGGCGGGGGACCGCGGTCCCGGGGGTGACGACCGCGATCGTGCGGACGGCTGGCGCGGCGGGCGGAACGGCGACGGAGACTTCGGTCACGGCGAGGGCGGCTCTTCAGGTCGCTGGTCGTTGCTCCGCGTAGGTACCGTCCAGCAGCCGAAGGGTTCGATCCATGCCCTGGTTGAACGAAAGAAACTCGCGATAGAAGGCCAGGCCCTGCCGGCCCATGGCCTCGCGGCGGTCACGCGGCGTGTCGGCCATCGCGGCGATCGCATCCGCCAGGGCCTGGGCGTCACCCGGCGGAGCGACCATCGCCGCGCCTGAACGCCGCAGCAGGTCGGCGGCCTCGCCCGCGACGCCCGCAACCACGGGGCGCCCCAGGGAGAGGTAGAACTGGGTCTTGGACGGCACGGTGATCGAGAACAGCGGGTCGTTGGCCAGATGCAGCAGCAGGGCGTCGGCGCGCCGGAAGACGCCGATGATCTCTCGCTGCGGCTTGCGCGGTTCGAACCGCAGCATCGTCACGCCCGCTCGCCGGGCGCGCTCGCGCAGGGCGGCGGCCTCCACGCCGTCGCCCTGAAGCACGATCTCGATGTCCGACCGCCAGTTCTGAAGCAGGGCGGCGGCGTCGACGATGGTCTCCAGCGCCTGGGCTCGACCCAGGTTGCCGCCATAGACGAGCGTGAAACGCGTATCGTCGGATGGCGTCTTGTCGGAGGCGGCCGCCTCGCCGAACTCAGCGTCGGACCAGTTGTGGATCATCGTCAGCTTGGCGGCCGGGACACCGCGATCGATCAGCGCGGTCCGCATGCCCTTGGACTGGACGACGATCGCGGCGGCCCGCCTGTAGACGTGGTCGCACAGCCGGCCCAGCCAGCCCACGAGACGCCCCGCGCCGACCATCCCGGTGGCCGCGATCGTGTCGGGCCAGAGGTCCTGGACGTCCAGCACGAAGGGCAGGCGGCGAACGCGCCCGGCCAGGGCTGCGGCCAGGCCCACCGTGATGGGGGGATGGTAGACATAGGCCAGGTCATAGCGCTCGCGCCGGACGAGGCCGTAGACCAGGGCGGCGGCGAAGAACGACAGGAAGTTCAGCGCGCGGCGGGCGGCCGAGGCGTCATGACTGGGATAGAGCGGCAGCCGCACCACCCGAACGCCGGCGACTGTCTCGCGCTGGATCCAGCGCAGGTGATAGCCCGGATAGAGCTTGCCGGTCGGATAGTTGGGAAACCCGGTGACCACCGTCACCTGATGCCCGGCGGCCTCCAGGGCGCGGACGAAGGCCAGCCCCTTGACGATGTTCGGCTCGGGCTCGAACCACTGCGTCAGGTACATGATGCGCATCGATGGACCCTGGCCGCGCGGCTGCATTGAACCGTGACTAGGCCAAAGCGCACCTACGCACAATCAGCGGGCGCGGCTCGCGGCGACTGACGGCGAGGCGCGTGGTTCATGTGTTCTAGAGGCGGTCCTCTCGTCCCGTTCTTCGATTGGAAGGCCCTCTACGCCGAGCGCGCCGACACCTTCGGCGCCATCCTGCACGAGACCGCCTCGTCCGGCGGATTCATCCTGCAGGAGGCGGTCCAAGCGTTCGAGACCGCGCTGGCCGACTATCTTGGCGTCCGCAACGTGGTCGGGATCTCCGATTGCACCCACGCCATGCTGCTGGGCCTGAGGGCCGCCTGCCTCGAGCCGGGCGCCGAGGTGATCATGCCCGCGCACGGCTTCATCGCCGCCGCCCAGGCGATCCACCACGCTGGCGGCCGGCCCGTGCCCGTCGAGCTGTCGGAGGATGACTGGCTGGTCGATCCCCAGGCGGTGCGGGCGGCGATCACGCCCCGCACCCGCGCCATTCTGGCGGTGCACGTCAATGGGCGGGTCTGCCGGATGGACGAACTGATGGACATCGCCGCCGAGCACAGCCTGGCCGTCTACGAGGACGCCGCCCAGGCGCTGGGGGCGCGCGCGAACGGCCAGGTCGCCGGCGGCTTCGGCGCCTGGGGCGCGTTCAGCTTCTATCCATCCAAGACGCTGGGCTGCTTCGGCGACGCTGGGGCCCTGGTCACCAACGACGACGCCCTGGCCCAACGCGTGCGCGCCATGCGCAACCATGGCGCCGGGCCCGACAAGGTCATCCCCAGGGACTGCGATCTCTGGGGCGTCAACGCCCGCCTCGACAACCTCCACGCCGCCATTCTCGCCTACAAGCTGACCTATTACGACGAGGCCATCGCCCGTCGCCGCGAGATCGCCGCGCGCTATCACGAGGCCTTCTCTTCGATCGCGGCGCTCGACCTGCCGCCGGGGCCACAGGGCGGCGACCGCTTCGACATCTTCCAGAACTACGAGGTCTGTTGCGACGCACGAGACGCGCTGCGCAGCCATCTGGCGGCGTTGGGCGTGGGCACGATCGTCCAGTGGGGCGGGATGGGCGTCCACCAGTTCCGCGGCCTGGGTTTCGACCAGCAGCTGCCGCGGACGGACCGTTTCTTCGCCCGTTCGATGCTGCTGCCGATGAACCACCTGCTGGGCGACGCCCAGGTGGCGGCGGTGATCGACGGCGTCCGGGGGTTCTTCGCGTGAACGCCCTGACCGACATCCGGCTCGACACCGAGGCGCTGGCCCTGCGCCTGCGTCTCCACGTCGTGCGGATGTGCGCCTCGGGAAAGAGCGCCCACGTCGGTTCCGGCTTGTCGATGGCCGACATCATCGCGGTGCTCTACGGCGATGTGCTGCGCGTGCGGCCGGACGAACCGTCCTGGCTGGGGCGTGATCGTTTCATTCTGTCCAAGGGCCACGCCGGCGCCTGCGTCTACGCGGCCCTGGCCGAGCGCGGCTTCTTCCCGGTCGAGATGCTGGCCCGCCACTATCAGAACGGTTCGGTGCTGTCGGGCCATGTCAACCACAAGGGCGTGCCGGGGGTGGAGCTCTCCACCGGATCATTGGGTCACGGCCTGGGCGTCGGAGCCGGCATGGCGATGCAGCTGCGCAGGACCGGCGGCGGCCAGCGCGTCTATGTGGTGCTCAGCGATGGCGAGTGCGACGAGGGCTCGAATTGGGAGGCGATCCTGTTCGCCGCCCACCATCGGCTGTCGAACCTGTGCGCCGTCATCGACTACAACAAGCTGCAGGCGGTGGGGACGACCGAGGCGACGGTGGCGCTCGAGCCCTTCGCCGACAAATGGCGCGCCTTCGGTTGGGACGTGGTCGAGATCGACGGCCACGACCATCGGGCCTTGAGGGCGGCCTGCGCCGACGCCGCGCGGGACGCGCGGCCGAGCTGCGTCATCGCCCATACGGTGAAGGGCAAGGGCGTCTCGTTCATGGAGGACCAGATCCTCTGGCACTATCGCAGCCCGGCGGGCGAGGAGCTGGCCGCGGCCCTGGCCGAGCTGGGCGCGGGCCATGCGTGACAGCTTCATCCGGGCGTTGACGGAGCTGGCCGCAGAGGATCCCCGGCTCATGCTGCTGACCGGGGACCTCGGCTTCGCGGTGCTCGACGATTTCGCGGCGCGGTTTCCGAACCAGCACGTCAACGCCGGGATCGCCGAGCAGAACATGACCGCCGTCGCCTGCGGCATGGCCATGGCCGGAGCCCGCGCCTACACCTACTCGATCGGCAACTTCCCGACGCTGCGTTGCCTCGAGCAGTTGCGCAACGACGTCTGCTACCATCGGGCTGACGTGATCGCCGTCGCCGTCGGCGGTGGTTTCTCCTACGGCCAACTGGGCATGTCGCACTTCGCCACCGAGGACCTGGCGATCCTGCGCGCCTTGCCGGAGATGACGGTCGTCGCGCCGTCCGATCCCTGGCAGGCCTACGCCCTGACGCGCCAGCTCCATGCGCGGGGCGGTCCGGGCTACCTGCGCCTTGACAAGGCCCAGGCGGGATTGCCGGAAGCCGAGGTCGAGCTGGGCAAGGTCCGCACCGTGCGCGACGGCGACGACGCGGTGATTTTCTCGACCGGGGGCATCCTCGGCGAGGCCCTGGCGGCGGCCGACCTGCTGGCGCGGGAGGCGATCTCGGTGCGCGTGGTGGACGTCCACACACTCAAGCCATTCGACGCGGGCGGCGTCCTGGCCGCGGCGCGGGCCTGTCCGTACGTCCTGACCCTGGAGGAGCATACAGTGATCGGCGGACTGGGCGGCGCGGTCGCGGAAGCCTGCCTCGAGGGCGGGGTGGCGCTCAAGGGCTTCGCGCGCGTGGGCCTGACGGATCTCTATCCCAGCGAGGTCGGCGACCAGAACCACCTGCGCGCCCACTACCAGCTCGACCGGCTGGCCGTCGCGCGGCGGCTCCGCGCGATGCTGCGGGGCGACAGGTCGACGGCGATCGCCGGGCTGGAAGAAATTCGACAGGACCGTTGAACCGTCGCGCGCGGGGGAGGGACAGACGACGCGGAGCGTACTGACGCTTCAACGGCGCGACGCCGTGCGTCGTGATCCGTCCTCGCGATAATGGGAGCTTGCTGATGCGTTTGACCCACCTTCTGGCCGCCGCGGCGGTCCTCTCCATGGCGGCGCTTCCCGCGCTGGCCGATCCGGCGAAAAACCCGGCGAGCAAGCTGTCGCTCGCCGGCGACGCGCCGTCCAAGGGCGCCAAGGCGGGCCGGGCGAACACCCCGATCATCGCGGGCGTCGCCGTCGCGGCCGTCGTCGTCGGTGCGTTGGCTCTTTCCAAGCATGACAGCAAGGCCGCGAGCTCCTAACCGCCGCGTTCGAAGCGACCGGGCGGCGGCGTGTCTCGCCGCCGCCCTCATGCCGCCATGGGGGATCGTTTGAGCCGTTCTTCGCGACAACAGGCCGGTGGTGCGGCCTATCGCCTTCTGCTCATGGCCCTGCTCGGGCTCATTCTAGCCTTGGCGGGCGGCGCCTCGCGGCTTGAAGAGGATCAACAGTCGTTGGTCCGATGCGCCGCCATCGCCGCCATCGCCGCCACCCTGTGGCCGCTGGAGTTCGACGTCCTACGCCGCCATTGGCGCGCGGCGACGGCCGTCGGAGCCGCCTACCTGCTGGTCCTCCTGCAACTGGTTCCCTTGCCGCCGGCGCTGTGGGCCGCCTTGCCGGGCCACGCGGTCTACGCCCAGATCGCGCAGGCGGCCGACGCCGTCGTCTGGCGGCCGCTGAGCCTGACGCCCGACCTGACGCTAAACGCCCTGGGCGCGCTGCTGCCGGCGACGGCGGCGGCCCTGGCGGCGCTTCATCTCGACTTTCGCGGACGCGTGCGCCTGGCCCACGCCGTGGTCGCCGTGGCGTGCCTCAGCGGACTGCTGGGCTTGGCCCAACTGGCGTCCGGCGGCGGCTGGCGCCTCTATCGCGAAACCAGCGCGGACTCCGCCGTCGGCCTGTTCGCCAACCGCAACCACCAGGCGGCGCTGATGGCCTGCGCCTTGCCCCTGACCGGGGCTCTGGCGGGGCTGCGCCTGCGTGAGGGCAGAGAGCGGACGCTGATCCCGATCTTCGGCGTGGCGGTGGCCGCCTTCCTGTGCTTGGCGTTGATCTCGACCGGCTCGCGCATGGGCTTGCTGCTGGGGGCCGTCGGCCTGGCGGGCGGAGCCTGGGCCTATCGGACGAGCGGCCAACGCCTTTGGCCCGCCGCCACGGGCTCGCGCTGGGCGACGGTCGGCGGGGCGGCCGTCCTGCTGGCGACGATCGGCCTGGCCACGGCGCGCGGCGGCGCGGTCGAGCGACTGTTGATGCAGGACATCGTCTCGGAGACCCGCGTGGCGATGATCCAGCCGCTGCTGACCACGGCCCAGGCCTTCATTCCGCTCGGCGCGGGTTTCGGGGCCTTCGACAGTGTCTATCGGCAGTTCGAACCGAATGCGCTGCTGTCGACCATCTACATGAACCAGGCTCACAATGAACCCCTGCAACTGGTCATCGAGGGCGGGGTCGGGGCCTTGGCGTTGCTCGGCCTGTTTCTCGCCTGGTGGGGACGAACGGCCTGGCGGGCCGCGCGGGCCGCCCCCAGCGCACGCCGCCGAACCCTGGCGGCGGCGACGGCGACGGTCACCGTGATCCTGATGGTCTCGAGCCTCGTCGACTATCCGTTGCGCACGCCGTTGCTGGGCGCGCTGTTCGCCGTGGCCTGCGTGGAGCTGGCGTTGACGGCTGACAGGCGCCCGGTCGGCGGGGCGAAGCCGGCATGATCGCCGGTCCGCCCCGCCTGCATGAGCGGCTGTCGCCTGGGTGGCTGCATCGGGCCCTCCTGGCGCGACGCGGCGCGATCGAGGCGCCGCTCGGACACGCTTGGCGCGACGAACTGGCGGCGTTGCGCGAAACGCGCCGCCGGACCGCGCTGCTGATGAACGACGCAGCGGCTCTGCAGATCCAGATCTGCGTCAGGGCCGTTCGCGCGCGCGAGGGCGTCATGGCCGAGGCCGGCGTGTTCATGGGCGGTAGCGCCCGACTGATCTGCGCGGCGAAGGGCGATGTTCCGCTGCACCTTTTTGACGTTTTCGACACCCTGCAGGCTGGCGACTCGTCCACGGCGGCCGGCGCGGCCGAGGTCCGGGCCCTTTTCGGCGAACTGCACGGCAAGCAGGAGCAGGTCGAACAACTGCTCGCGGCCTATCCGGCCGTCCAGCTGCACCCTGGGGTGTTTCCGACCTCCACGGCGGGGCTCGAAGCGCTGCGATTCTCGTTCGTGCACCTGGACCTGGAGTTGCCGGGCGCCACGCGCGAGGGGCTGGCCTTCTTTCATCCGCGGCTGACGCCGGGGGCCATCCTGATCAGCGACGACCATGACGACCCTGGCGTGCGGGCGGTGTTCGCCGACTATTTCGCCGGGCTGAACGACACGGTGATCGACCTGCCCTGGGGGCAGGTGATGGTCGTCAGGCAGGGGCCCTGATGCGCGTCGCGTCGCGCCTGCTTGGGCCGGAAACCTCGGCCTTTCTGACGGCGTTCCTAAGGTTCGCCCGCTGGCGAGCGGCGGCGGCGGCCGGCCTGATCGGCCTTGGCGCGCTGTTTGACGGTGTTGGCCTGCTGCTGCTCGTTCCCTTGCTGGACCTCGTGCTCAGGCCCCAGGGCGAGGGCGGCCTTGGCGCCCCCCTGGCCTGGTTTCTCGACGGGCGCGGACGATCGGAGCGACTGTTGTTGTTGCTTGGCGCCTTCGCGCTGCTGATGACTTTGCGGGGATTGGTGCTGTCGCGGCGTGACCGTTTGCTCGATCGGCTGCAGATGGAGTTCGTGGAATCGATCCGGACCGGACTGGTTGATCGTCTTGCGACCGCGGGCTGGGGAAGGGTAGCGGGAATGAGCCACGCCCGCGTCGTCCAGGCCCTGAGCGTCGAGATTCACCAGATCGGCATCGCCGCCAACTCGACCCTGCTGACCGGGACGGCGTTGGCGATGCTGGTCGGTCATTGCGTGCTGGCCCTGCTGCTGGCGCCGGCGGCCGGCGGTCTGGCGATCGGCTTCGCCGTTCTCGGCGCGGTGGCCAGCCGGCGCTATCTGAAACGCGCGCGTGAGCTGGGCCAGGCTGTCACCAAGGCCCATTTCGGCATGACGGACAGCGCCCTGGCGTTCCTGGGCGGTCTGAAGCTGGCCACCGCCCAAGGACTTCAGCGGGCCTTCGTCGATCAGTATGGCGAGGTCTCGGCCGCGGCCTTGCGCGACCGGCTGGCCTTCGCAGGGCTGCAGACCGGATTGCGCGCCACGATGGCCGGATCGGCGGCGGTCGTGGGGGGCGCCACCGTGGTGGCGGGCGTCGTCCTTTTTCACATAGATCCGCCGAAGCTGGTGACCTTGCTGCTGGTGCTGGCGCGGATGGGCGGCCCGGCGATGACCGTGCAGCATGGGATGCAGCAGATCCTGCACGGCCTGCCCGCCCACGGCATGGCGCTGTCGCTATACGAAGAGCTGGCCGGGAGCGCGCCCGATGGCCGGATCGAGCCCGGACCGCGCCTTGCCGAGCCGGATGCGGCCATCGCCTTCAGTCACGTCACCTATCGCCGTTCGGGGGGCGATCCGACGCTTCGCGACGTCAGTCTGACGGTTCCGGCCGGCGCGTTCGTGGGCGTTGTCGGCCCCTCCGGAACGGGCAAGACGACCTTTCTCGATCTGGCGGCCGGCCTGCTGGCTCCGACGGAGGGGCGGGTCACGGTCGAGGGGCTGGACCTTTCGGGCGCGGCCCTCGCGCGGCATCGGGAGCATATCGCCTATGTGGCGCAGGACGCGTTCCTGTTCGACGACACGATCCGCCGCAACCTTTCCTGGTCGCGACCGGACGCGTCGGAAGAAGAAATGCTGGACGCGTTGGACAAGGTCGGAGCCGGCGACCTGCTTGCCCGGCTGGCGCATGGACTCGACAGTCGGGTCGGGGAGCGGGGCGGATTGATCTCGGCGGGCGAGCGTCAGCGTCTCGCCCTGGCCAGCGCCATCCTGCGGCGGCCGGTTGTTCTGTTCCTAGACGAGGCGACGAACGCGATCGATCTCGCCGGCGAGCGGGCGATCCTGGCGATGCTCGACCAGATGCGGCCGGGAGCCACGATCCTGATGGTGTCGCATCGGTCCGAGAGCCTGGCCTTCTGCGACCGGGTCCTGACCTTTCCCGACGCTGTCCTCACCGTTCAGAAGGCCCAACTGGCGCCGACCACGAAGGCTGGCGCGCGGTCGGGGCTTTGGTAGAAGAGGTTCCTCTTGGATTCGGCGTCGGAAAGCGAGGCGCTCAGGTCGAGCGGTCCGAACTGCCGCGAGAGGCCCAGGCGCCAGTCGTACTGGCTGGTGCAGCGATGCCGGCGTGGCGCTTCGAGACAGTCCAGATAGCCGATGTGGGCGTCCAGCCTGATCCCCGCCACGGTTTCCCAGCCGCCGTTGACTTCGCCATAGAGGGTGGAGATCCCGTGGCGGAAATAGTCCGGCGAATAGGACAGGCGCGACGACAGGTGGGCCGAGGTCAGGCCGACATAGGCCTCTGTGTAGCGACCCGTCCCGGTGGTCCCGTAGCGCTGGAAGTATTCGGAATGGACCACGCCGACGTCCGCTGAAGTACGAGAAGACAGGCGTCGGGCATAGCCGATGTTTTCGACCACCCCGGTCACCGCCGGGCTGTCCTCGCGATCCCGACCGACGATCGCGACGCCGTTCAGGTAGACGCCGCTGTCGTGGTCATAGGACAGGTTCAGCAGGGCGGCGGGCTGACCATGGCTCATCGAGTAGCCGCGGATGCGATAGTCGCTTTGCAGGCTCACGGCTCCGGCGACCTGGGCGCCGGCCGTGCCGGCCGTCAGAGCCGGGGCGGCCGAGAGCGCGAACGTGAGAAGGGCTGTCCTAACGCGCCGACTCGTTCCGGGCGACCATGGCGCACGGTCGGCCGCAACTCCTTGAAGCTTGGAACAGCGTGGCGTAGGCGTCGACCAGGCCGCCCGTCGGCTGTGCGGCCACCAAAAGCGCCTTGGATCCCAACGGTCGTCCTTCACGAACAAGCGCGATCAGTCCGCTGACATGGGCGGCCGCGTAGGAACTGCCGTTGACCAGATTCCATTTGTCCCCCGGCTGGGTGGTCGGCACATCCCGATCCGGGGCACTGTATACGCCGGGCGGAGATGGCGACAAAGATTCTGCGGCCACCGCGATCACGCCGGGTTCGGACGCCGGAAAACCGCCCTTGGGCAGACTGGGGTCGAACGCGGCGACGACGGAGATGCCGCGGGCCATGGCCACGGCGATCAATTGAGCGAGCAGCCGGTCCGGTGGGCCGGTCAGGCTGAGATTGATCACCTCGGCGCGCTGGTCGACGGCGAAGTGGATAGCCTTGGCCAGGCTCAAGGTGTCACAGACGGTGGGCGCCGATGGCGCGCTGTCGCGACCCTGCCAGCATGCGCGCAGAGCCAGGAGCCGCGCTCCGGGCGCGACGCCGGCGATGCCCATGCCGTTGCCCGCCTTGGCGGCGATGACGCCGGCGACGCCGGTGCCGTGCCGCTCGGCGGTCGCCGGTCGGTCGCTGACGAAGTCTCGATCGATCAGGATCTGCCCCGCCAGGTCGGGATGCGCGACCTCGACCTGGCTGTCGACGACCGCGACCTTGACGCCCCGCCCGGTCGCCACGCGATGCAGGTCGGCCAGGCGCCAGGCCTGGGCGGCCGGCTGTACGGGAAACAGAGGGTCGTTCTCGCGGTCATAGCGACCCTGGGTGCGATACAGGCGCATCGGCTCGGACCAGGCCACGCGAGGATCGTGCGAGACCTGCGAGACCACCTCCTCGACCGGCCGGTCCTCGGCCACGCGCATCACGTAGCAGTCGAGGCCGACCAGAGGCATCGCCCAGCCGTTGTCCACCAGCACCAAGCCGTACTGGCGGGCGATGGCCTGGGCCAGCCGACGGCGCGCGTTGCGCGTCATCTGGTCGCCATAGGCGCCACCGTAGCTGGCGTTGGGCCGGTAGTGGTCGGCTGAAAGCCGCAGCATCACCAGGAGTTCGCGCGCTTCCGGCGTGGCGGGTTCGACCGACGCCACCGGCGCGGCGAGCGTGGGCCTGGCGCCGTCCAAAGCCAGGATGGCGACGAAGGCCAGGGCCGCGCGAACGATCGAGCGCCAGGTCGCGCTCACGAGCGCGGTTCCCCGTCGATCGGTTCGGCCAGCTGCACGTCATCGTTGGCGCGCAGGCGGGACAGGGCGTCGGCGCGTCGCGCCGGCTCGACATGCAGGACATAGGCGTCGGCCGTGGTCGGTCCGTCCACCAGACGCGCGCCGGCCTGGCGCAGCGCCTGGCGCAGCGCCTGTTCCGAGGCGTTCGGCTTGAACATCACCACGACATTGCCGACCGTCGCCGGAGCGGCCGAACTGAGCGCCCGATAGTGCGCGTCGGAATCGCCCCTGATCCGGGGCGCGAGCGAGACCACGCCGATCACCGCCAGGGCCAGGCACGCCGCCTGGGCCGTGATCGTCCAGCCCATCGGGACGGGCCTACGCAGGAAAGCCCCGGACTGGCGAAGGGGGGAGGAGCCACGCGCGGCCGGTTGCGGCTCCAGCCGATCACGCAGCGCCGCCCAACCGTGGTCGACGTCCAGCGACAGGCTGGCGACCTCGTGGCCGAGGGCGCGTTCCGCCTCGAGGTCGAACCGGCATTCGGGGCATTCGGCCAGATGCGCCTCGACGGCCGCGACTTCGTCGGGATCGAGCGTGCCGTTGATGTACCAGGGCAGCAGGGTCTGAGCCTGCTGATGCCGGTCGCCTTGAAGATGGAAGATTTGGGTCATGACGGATCGTCCTACAGCCAGTCCGGCAACTCGCCCGCCAACCGGCGTTTGAGGTGGCGTCGCGCGTGGAACATTCGGGTCTTCACGGTGTCGACAGGGCACTTCATGATCTCAGCGATCTCTCGATAGCCCATTTCATGGAAGTAGGTGAACTCGACGACCGCCCGGTGCTCGGGGGAAAGGTCGTGAATCGCCCGCCTCAGCAGGACCTGGGCTTTCTGCCGGCCCAGTTCGTCCTCCGGCGTCGGTTCCAGGCTGGCCCGCTGCTCGGCCTGGGGGTCCTCGATCGGGTCGTCCTGTTTGCGCAGGGCCTTCATGGCCTTGCGGTAGGCGATGCCGAAGATCCAGGTCGACAGCTTGCTGGCGCCGTTGAACGAATCGGCCCGTTCCCACACGACCATGAGCGTGTCGTTCAGCACCTCCTCGACCATCTGAGGCCGATGGATCAGCTTGACCAGGAACCGCGCCAGGCGCGGGTGGTAGGTCCGATACAGCTCCTCGAACGCCGACAGGTCCTTGACGCAGATGCGCGCCACTAGCGCCGCGTCGTTCGGCGGGGTCCTTCGCGCTGATAACTCGTGCAGACTGATCTTATGCTCCCGTGGTTCGAAGCCTTTGACGTTACGCAACTGGGACTTAGTGCTCCTGCGACGGCCAAAGGTTTAGCTCCGAACGCGAGAATAATCGGTTCATAGCGCATCGCGGCGGATTTCCGGCCGACCGCGGCATGTCGCCACGCCTGGACCAACAAAACGATCGCCAGGATCGTCCCCCGGTTGGATTTTTTACGACTGGAGCCCGGTCGACTTAAACCTTTCGCGCGCGGCGCAGCATTCATCCGTGACTGACACGGAAGGATCACGACGTGAAGGAAGCTGTTTCGATGACCGCCCGGCGCGGCCTGGCCATGGCGGCGGCGCTGGCGATGCTGTCGGTGGGGGGCGGCGCGCTGGCCCAGGCGCCGTCGCGATACGCGGTCACGATGGCGGACATGAGCTACGGCCCGCTGCCCGCCAACCTCAAGGTCGGCGACACCATCGTCTGGACCAATCGCGACACCGTGCCTCACACGGTGACGGCGCGGGACCACAGCTTCGACCTGCGCATCCCCCCCGGGAAGAGCGCGCCCATGGTCCTGCAGAAGCCGGGCAGCTTCGCCTTCTACTGCACCTATCACACGATGATGCGCGGCAAGCTGACGGTGGCCGCCAAGTGACCGGCGGCCCGGCGTCCTGGCGGCGCCGGGCTCCCGCCGAACGGGCGGGCTTTGAACTTCCCCACGACGGTGCGGAACACAAATTCGAGACGGTCGGGGCGCCCATGCACTTTACCAAACCTTCGCGGATGTCCTGGCGCCCTTCCCCGGGCGCGGGCGGTCGCGCGACCGAACGATCGGCCGCGCGATGACTGTGCTCGACGCACGCGAGGGGTATGGTCGCTGGGCGTCGACCTATCGGAGCGAGACGGCGATCTCGCACCTGGAGACGCGCCTGGCGGATGCCCTGACGCCGCCGCTGGCCGGCCTTCGCCTGCTCGACGCTGGCTGCGGCGTCGGTCGGCGCCTGCTGGACACGGGCGCGGCTTCGGCGACCGGTGTCGATCTGTCGCCCGAAATGCTTGACGCGGGCCTGGGGCGCGATGTTCACCGGCCAGGCCTGACGACGATGGTCGGCGACATCAGGAGCCTGCCGTTGCCGGATCGCGCCTTCGACGTGATCTGGTGCCGGCTGGTGCTGGGCCATTTGCCGGACTGCGCGCCGGCCTATCGGGAACTGGGGCGGGTGGCCGACGCCCGGGCGAGGATCGTGGTCACCGACTTCCATCCCCGCGCCTACGCGGCTGGCCATCGCCGCACTTTCCGCGACGACGACGGCGTCCACGAGGTCGAGCACCATGTTCACGAGGTCGCGACCCACCTGGCCGCGGCGCGGGAGGCCGGCCTGGTCCTGTCGTCGATCCGGCAAGCGGAGATCGGTCCCGAGGCGCGCCCGTTCTACGAAGCGGCCGGCCGAGAGGCTCTGTATGCCGAGCATGCCGGCCTGCCCGTCGTTCTGGCCTTCGCCTTCGAGCGGGAGGCCTGACGGATGCGCATGCTGATCATCGGCCAGGAGCGCGCGGTCGCCGTTGAGGACGGCAGGATCGCTGAGCCCGGCGGTTCCTACGACCTGAGGCTCGAAATCCCGGACGGCGAGATCCGGCCCGGCCTGATCAACGCCCACGACCACCTGCATCGCAATCACTACGGGCGACTGGGCGGGCCGCCCTACCGTAACGCCTATGCCTGGGCCCACGACATCCAGGCCCGTTGCGGTCGTCGCATCGCCGACCGCCGCCGCGCGCCGCGCCGGGACGCGCTGCTGATCGGCGCCTGGAAGAACCTGTTCGCCGGCGTGACCGCCGTCGCCCATCACGACGCCTGGGAGGCCGATTTCGACAGCGACTTCCCCCTTCGCGTGGCGCGTGGGGCAAACGCCGACTCCCTGGGCATGACACCCGCCCTGCGCGAGCTGGACGGCGAGGAGACCTATTGGCTGCACCTGGCCGAGGGCGTCGACCTGGAAGCCGCCGAGGAGGTGCGGGCGCTCTCCGCGCGCGGGCTGCTGACCCCTGGGCTGATCGCCGCCCACGGCGTGGGCGTGGACGCCGACGGCGTCGCCCGACTGCGCGCCTGCGGCGCGGCCGTCGCGTGGTGCCCGACGTCGAACTTCTTCCTATTCGGGCGGACCGCGCCCGCTGAACTCCTCGCGCCGGGGATCGACGTTCTGCTGGGCAGCGACTCCTTGCTGACCGGGGAGGGCGATCTGCTGGACGAGCTGCGGCGCGCTCGCGTCCTTGGCCTGGTCGAAGACCACCGGCTGGAGGCGGCGGTCGGATCTGTGGCCGCCCGACGCCTTGGACTGGCGGAGCCGTCTCTGGAGCCCGGCGCGCCCGCCGACGTCCTGGTCCTGGCCGGACCACTGCTCGACGCCGATGCGGAGGACGTGGCCTTGGTCCTGGTCGGCGGCGTTCCGCGCGTCGCGCGGCCAGACCTGGCCGAGAGCCTGAATCGTCACATCGCCGAGGCCGCGCAGATGCGGATCGGCGGCGTCGTCCGCTGGGTCAACGGACCCCTTCCCACACCATCCAGTATGAGGTTCCTTCCATGACGCCGGGATCGCTGCAGCACCGCCGAAGCTCCACCATCCGGTCCGGCAAGACCGGCGCGAGCGCGCTGGCCCTGGCGCTCGCCCTGGGCGGCCTCGCCGCGCCGGCCTTCGCCCAGGAGACCTCGCCGCCTGCGCCAGACGCCGATCCGGGGGCTTCCGCCGCGGCCGCCTACGACGACAGCGGTTCAAAGACCGGGATCTTCTCTCCGGAAGCCTTCACCGTTCTGCTGGATGCACGGTTGGTGGTCGCCAACGGCGCGACGTCCTTCGTCAACGGCGGCTTCGGCAAGACCCGGTTCCAGGGCGACGCCGACGGCGGCTTCAAGGCGCGCGTGGTTCCGGTCGAGGCCGACCTGGTCTGGGCGCCGCAGTTCACCTCGTCGCTGAGCGCCAACGTCTCGGTCGCGATGCAGAAGGGGCAGGAGAACGACGTCGACCTGATCGAGGCGTTCGTGAACTACCTGCCGCAGCGCACCGGCAAGGTCGGCGTCTCGGCGCGGGTTGGCCTGATGTGGCCCGAGATCTCGCTGGAACATTCCACCGGCGGGGCCTGGAGCGTGGTCAACACCATCACGCCCTCGGCGATCAACGCCTGGGTCGGCGAGGAGGTGAAGGTGCTGGGCGGCGAGGCGACGCTGCACACCAGCCTGGGCGAGCACGAGCTGACCGCCACCGCGGGCCTGTTCGGCTATAACGACACGTCCGGCACCCTGCTGTCGTTCCGCGGCTGGGCGCTGCATGACGAGAAGGCCACGGCGTTCGGCCACTTCCCGCTGCCGCCGCTGAACAACTTCATCGTCCACCTGCAGGAGAACCAGACCCGGTCGACGATCGAACTGGACGACAAGGTCGGCTTCTATGGTCGCCTAGACTGGCGGCCGCCCTATCCGTTCGGCGTCTCGGCCTTCTACTACGACAACAGGGGCGATCCGGAAGCCTTCAACGTCGCCGACCAGTGGGGCTGGCGCACGCGTTTCTGGAACGTTGGGCTGAACGCTGACCTCGGTCCCAACACCAAGCTGCTGGCCCAGGGCATGACCGGCTCGACGATCATGGGTTTCGAGCAGAACGGCGGGCGCTGGGTCCACACCAAGTTCCAGTCCGCCTTCGTGCTGGTCACCCATCGGATCGGCCGCGTGGCGGTCACGGGGCGCGCCGAGGTGTTTTCGACTGACGAGCGCGGCAGCCAGATGCCGCCGAACAACAGCGAGGACGGCTGGTCGCTGACCGCGGCGGCGCGCGTGCCGATCAACCGGCGCCTGACGGCCGTGTTCGAGGCGCTGAACGTGCGGTCAAGCCGCGGCACGCGGGTCGAGCTGGGCGGCCTGACCTCGCCGTTCGAGGGGCAGACCGTCTTCCAGGCCGCCTTGAGAGCGAGGTTCTGACCGTGCGGTTTCCGGTCTTCCTGATCGGTGGGGCGCTGCTGCTGCTGTCGGCCTGCGCCGAGGAGCCGCGGCTGAACGAGCTGCGCGGTCCGATGGCGGTGGCGCAGCAGGCCGATCTGCCGCCTCCGACTGGGGCGGACCTGGTGGCGGCCACCACCCCCTATCGCATCGGTCCGCTGGACAAGTTGTCAGTCTCCGTCTTCGGCGTGCCCGACCTCAGCGGCAAGTTCCAGGCCGACGCGGCCGGAGGGCTGTCCCTGCCGCTGATCGGGGCGGTCGACGCCTCGGGCCAGACGCCCACCGAACTGGCGGCGATCATCGCGCGCCGGCTGCGGGAGAACTTCGTCCGCGATCCGCAGGTGACGGTGAACCTGGAGGAGACCACCAGCCAGGTCTTCACGGTCGACGGCCAGGTCGGCCAGCCGGGGAGCTATCCGGTGGTCGGCAACATGTCGCTGATGCGGGCGGTCGCCACCGCCAAGGGGACCGCGGAGTTCGCGCGCCTGGACGACGTCGTCATCTTCCGGACGGTCAACGGCCAGCCGCTGGCCGCCCTCTACAATCTCGGCGCCATCCGTCGCGGCGTCTACGCCGATCCCAAGATCTACGCCAACGACGTGATCATGGTCGGCGACTCCGCGGCTCGCCGCCGCTTCCAGCAGTTCCTGCAGGTTACCCCCCTGCTGACGACGCCTCTCATCCTGGCCCTCGAAAGATTCTGAGCATGGAACGGATTTCACCCCAGATGCTCGGACTGGCCAGCGAAGTGACGCTGCTGGCGGGCAAGGGCGAGCCCGCGACGGTCTCTGGACCGCCGCCGCTGCGCCGCCTGCTGCGCATGGCGCTGCGCTGGCGCTGGGTGCTGCTGGGCGGCGTCGCCGCCGGGGCCGTGGCAGGTGTCGCGGTCACCCTGCTGATGCCGCGCCAATACACCGCGACCGCGCGGCTGGAGATCTCGCGGGAGACGGCGCGGGTGGTGAAGATCGACAGCGTCGAGCGCGACACCAGCATTGGCGACCAGGAGTTCTACCAGACGCAATACGGCCTGCTGCGAACCCAGGTGCTGGCCGAGCGGGTGGCCCGCGACCTGGGGGTGGTCGACGACCCGGCCTTCTTCAAGCTGTTCGGCCGCCGCGACCTGTTCGACGGCGATGCGGCCAGCCCTGCCAGTCGCGCCAAGCGCAACGAGATCGCCGGCAAGATCCTGCTGCAGCACGTCGGCGCGGCTCCGGTCCGAGGCTCCAGCCTCGTCGACGTGTGGGCCGTGACACCCGACCCCGTGCTGTCCCAGAAGATCGCCAAGACCTGGGGCGAGGACTTCATCGCCAGCAATCTCGAGCGGCGCTTCGAGTCGTCGAGCTATGCCCGCCGCTTCCTGGAGGGACGGATCGAGCAGTTGCGCGAGAAGCTCGAAGCGTCCGAGCGCCAGGCGATGGCCTATGCGTCGGGACATGGCATCATCAATCTGCCGTCGCCGATCGACCCCTCCAGCGGTGGAGCGGCGGGGGGACGGTCGCTGCTGACTGACGACCTGATCGCCCTCAACTCCGCCTTGGAGGGGGCGATCGCCGAACGCATCCAGGCGCAGAGCCGGCTGATCGAGGCGCGTCGCCCCGACGCCAGCAGCATCGCCTTCAGCAACGACGCCATCTCTTCGCTGCGCCAGAGGCGCGCCGACGCGGCGGCCGAATACGCCAAGCTCCTGGTGCAGTTCCAGCCGAACTATCCGCAGGCCAAGGCGCTGGCCTCCCAGGTCGAGGCCCTGGACGCCTCGATCGCGCAGGAGGAAGAACGCGTCCGTTTTTCGCTGCGGCAGTCCTACGAGTCCGCCCTGGCGCGGGAACAGGCCCTGTCTGCCCGGGTCGAGGGGCTCAAGGGCGACCTCACCGACCTGCGTCAGCGCAGCATCCAGTACAACATCTACCAGCGCGACGCCGACACCAACCGGGAACTCTATAGCGCCCTGCTGCAGCGCTATAAGGAGATCGGGGTCGCTGGCGGCGTCGAGAACAACAACGTCGCCATCGTCGATCCGGCAAGGCTGCCCGATCGCCCGTCCTCGCCCAAGCTGATGCTCAACCTGGTCCTGGCCATGCTGGCCGGCGCGGTGGCGGGCGCCGCCCTGGCCACGGTGCTGGAGCAGATCGACGAGGGCATCGCCGACCCGGCGGACCTGGAGGAAAAGCTTGGCCTGCCGTTGCTGGGCGTGGCCCCGAGGCTGCCGACGGAGGACCCGTTGCAGGCTTTGCGCGACCCGCGCTCGAAGCTGGTCGAGGCCTATCTGGCGGTGCAGGCGAACCTCGAGTTGTCGACCGCGCACGGCACGCCCCGCTCGCTGGCCGTGATCAGCACCCGCCCACGCGAGGGCAAGTCCACGACGACGGTCGCCCTGGCCCTGTCCCTGGCCCGGGCCCGCCGCAAGGTGGTGCTGATCGACGCCGATCTGCGCTCGCCCTCGGTCCATACCGCCTTCGGGATCAGGAACGGGGCGGGGGTCAGCAACTTCCTCTCCGGCGGCGACGACCTCGACGGCGTCCTGCACGCCACGGACCAGGAAGGGCTGTGGATCATGACGGCTGGACCGCAGCCGCCCAACGCGGGAGACCTGCTGATGAGCGATCGGTTGTCCAAGCTGGTCGCGCGCCTGAAGGAGCGGTTCGACCATGTGATCGTCGACTCCCCGCCGGTGATCGGGCTCGCCGACGCGCCGCTGGTCGCCGCCGCCGTCGAGGGCGTGGTCTACGCCGTGGAGGCCCGATCTGTACCCGGCGGCACGGCCCGCAACGCCCTGGCGCGGCTGCGGACCTCGCAAGCCCGGATCCTCGGAGCGGTCCTGACCAAGTTCGAGGCCAGGAAGGGCGGCCAGGGCTTCGACTATGGCTACGGCTTCGACTACGACTACGGGCGCTAGCCATGGGGGGGCGGCTCGTGGCGAGGGCGGCGATCGCGGCGGTCGCCCTATGCGCGATCACCGCGACGCTGTGGAGCGGCTGGGCGACGCACGCCAGTCGCGGCGATCCGCGACGGGCGGCCAAGCTGGCGCCGTCCGACGCAAGGATCGCCGTCCTGGCCGCCCAGGCCGGCGATGCGCGGGCCCCGGCGCTGACGGACCACGCGCTGGCTCGCGACGTGACCATCCCGGCCGCCATCGAACTACGGGCGCTGCGGGCCGAGGCGGCCGGCGACGCGTCTCGGGCGGCCCGTCTTTTCGCGCTGTCGGACGCCATCAGCCGGCGAAGCCTCGCCACCCGCACCTGGCTGATCCAGCGCGCCGTCGACCGTGGCGATGTCCCAGGCGCGTTGGAGCAGTTCGACATCGCCCTGCGGACCTCGTCGACGGCGCCGCGAATCCTGTTCCCGGTTCTGGCCCAGGCCAGCACCGATCCCGCCCTGGCCGAACCCATCGCCCGTGTCCTGGACCGGCCGCAGGAATGGCGGATCATGTTCCTGCGCTATGCGATCGGGGAGGGCGGGGCGGCCTCGTCGATCGCTGACGTCGTGCTGCGCATGCGCGATCGGCGCGCGATCATCGACGCGGGGATTGACCAGGCCCTGGTCGCCGCCTTGGTCTCCCAGGAGGCCTTCGGCCAGGCGCGCCGGACCTACGAGGCCTTCCACCCTTCGCCGGGCTCACGCGGCGCCGTTGTCGATCCGGAGTTCTCGCCGAGCCACGCGGCCTATCCGTTCGGATGGGCCTTGACCGAAAGAGGCGAGGCGGGCGCCAGCCGGGCGCGGGTGCAGGGGCGACCGGTCCTCGCCTATCAGTCCCTGGCCGGCGGTTCGGGACCCGTGGCCGTCCAACTGCTTACCTTGCCGGCCGGGGCCTACCGCCTGGCGACGCGGACGGCGACCGGCGCGGCCGATCCCGGGGCCACGCCGTTCTGGACCTTGACCTGTGGCCAGGGCGGCGGGACGCAGATCGCCCTGCTGGACCAGCCGGCCGGGGCCGGATCGGTGGCCGCCGCGGCGTTCGTGGTCCCGCCCGACTGCCCGGCCCAATGGCTGGTGCTGCACCTGCGAGCCAGCGACGAGGGGAGCCAGGCGGGCGCGATCGCGCGCGTCTGGGTGGGCAGGCTCTAGGTCGGGTCCAGCCGAAACCAGCCCGCCAGGTGAAGGCCCAGCGGTCGCGTCCTCCGGCCCGCGCCGTGAAGCTGGAAGCCAACGGACTCTGCGAGGCGCGCCGAAGCGTCGTTTTGCGCATCGGCCAGGTACCAGACCTGATCCGCGTGGCGAGCCAGCCGCAACGCCTCGGCGATCGCCGCCCGCGCCAGGCCTTGACCACGCGCCGCCGGATCCGTCCAGAGATCGCCCAGTTGCAGGTCCCCGCGCCCCATGAACGGAAAGCGGAACCAGCGTGGTGTGACAATCAGCCGATGCAGCCTGCGGCCGTCGCGCCAAAGCGTCACTTCGGCGAAGCCCGGCTCGGCGAAGAGGCCCAACGCTTCGAACGCCCACCAAACCCAGTTGCTGGCCCGCCCGCGCGAGCCGCGCGGCGGAAGGCCGTGCTCGGACGGCAGCCAGATGCGGACGGTGACGCCGCGCGGCGGCTCGACTCCCGAAGGAGGAACTCCGACCGCGCGGCGATAGAAGAGGACGGTCAAGCCGGTTGCCCCGGCGGTTCGGCCCGCGGCGGCGGTTCCAGGCGGCGGCAGACACGCCGCAGCTCGTCTCCCGCGCCCCACCGGGCCAGGATGGTATCGACCCCCCTCAGCGCCAGGGGACGGGAAACTACCGCCAGGGCCGTCAGGCCGATGATCAGCAGGTCGGTCGGGAAATCGCGATGGTCGATGTAGAGCAGGCCCAGCCGGCTCTTCCACGGGCGGATGACGGCGTCATAGAGCGCGTCGGGGTCGGCCGCGCCGTCCAGGATCTCGGCCTCGTCGGCGAACAGGATCGAAGCCAGGTCGGTGATCCCCGGCCGGACGCTCAGGAGGCGCGCTTCCGTGCCGTTGTAGCGGTCGACCCCGCCGCGGCGGGTGTTCGGACGCGGTCCGACCAGGCTCATGTCGCCGCGCAGCACATTCCAGAACTGCGGGATCTCGTCGAGCTTCCAGCGACGCAGGGTCCGGCCCAAGGGCGTGATACGTCCGTCCGACCGACTTGTGGACGCCGCGCCCTGGAACTCGGAATCCGGTCGCATGGAGCGCAGCTTGGCCATTCGGAAATCGTGGTGGCCGCGCCCAACCCGAACGCCCATGAACAAAGGCGAGCGCCCGTCCTGGGCCCAGATCAGCAGCAACATCACCGCCATCAACGGCGAGGCCAAGGCCAGCGCCAGGACGGAGACGACCATGTCGAAGGTCCGCTTGAGCACGATGACGGCTATCGCGCCGCCGGCGCGATTGGAGAAAAGGCGCCGGAATCCACTACCTTCGACATGACGCAGCCTCCTGCGCGGGCGAGGCCCGCGACTTTCATCGACTTGGCAATAGGTTCGGCTCGCGCGGGCCATGGTTCAAAGCCGGCCTCGACACGGATCGCTCAATGCGACGCGTGGCCATCGATCGGGTCGAGCAGCATGGTCGAGACCAACCCGCGACCGGCGACAGCGGTTCTACGAACCCGGTCAGATCCCCGGGGCTAGGCGGCGTTCGCCACGGCGCGGTGTCCCTGCATCAACAGCTCGCAGTTCAGCGTCAGATTGGCGGCCGGGCCGATCGCGCCCAGGCTGTGCGAACTGGCGCCGACGCCTTCGATCAAGAGCAACAGGCCGTCGGCGAGCGAGGCGGGCTCGCCAAAGCCGGCCTGCCTGGCCGTCTCGACCAGATGATCGCGAAGGCGGGTTTTGTAGAGTTTGCCGACCCGACGGATCGGATGGTCCTGGTCGCTGATCTCGGCCTCGAGGTTGGACAGGAGCCATCCGCGATAGCCGGGATGAGCCACCTTGGCGGCGGCCGCCGTCATGATCGCGCGGATCTGCCCCATCGGGTCGTCGGGAAGTCGCTGGGCGATAATCATGAGCTCGTCCAGGTCCTCGAGGGCCAATCGGGTCAGGCACGCGGCGGCCAGGTCGTCCTTGGACTCGAAATATCGGTACAGGGTCGTCTTGGTGACGCCGCTCCGGGCGGCGATGTCGTCGACCCCGATCGCTCGGAAGCCGTGCTGGTAGAAGAGTTCCGTCGCGGCATCGATCAGGCGGTCGGGCGCTGGCCGATGGACCGGGCTGGATGTCTTGGGCTTGGTTTTCACAATCGATGTCCTTGCGGAAACGCTTGGAAGGGCAGGAGCGCCTGAAGCACGTTGGGTGGAAGTGTGAACAGTTTTGTTTGATAAGTGCGATATAACTATTTGATTTCATAGGATGTTTGCCGGGTTCAGATGGTTCCATCTGAACCCGGCGGCCTTTAGTGCGCTGCGGACGTGTCGGCGACGCGCGTGGGGCGCGGCGCCAGCCAGATGATGAAGGCGGCGACGATGAACAGCGCCGCCATCGCCAGGAACACCTGGTTGGTGGCCAGCATCACGCCCTGGCCCTGCACCAACTGCTCGAGGTTGCCGCGCGCCTGGTCGGGCGAGAGGCCGCTGGCGGTCATCTGGTCCATCGTGTCCTGCGCGCCGTTCAGCAGGCCGGACAGTTCGCTGCGGTTGCGGCTGGCGCTGTCGGCCCACACCGTGGTGACCATCGATGTCGCGACGGCGCCCGACAGCGTGCGGCAGAAGTTCATCAGGCCCGCGGCGCTGGCGGTTTCCGGCTCGGTGACGCTGGCCAGGGCCAGGCCGGTCAGCGGCACGAAGAAGAACGGCATGCCAAAGCCCATGAGCAGCAACCAGTGGCCGATATCGAAGAAGCCCATGTCCGAGTTGGCCAGGCTGCGCATGTAGGCGATCACGCCCATCCAGATCAGGCCGATGAACACCAGCCGTCGTGGGTCGACCTTGGCCGACAGGCCGGCCGCGAGCGGGGCGACCATCACCGCCGTCACCCCCAGCAGCGCCGAGACATAGCCGGCCCAGGTGGCCGTATAGCCCATGTTCTGCTGCAGCCAGAGCGGGGTCAGGACGTTGATGCCGAAGAAGGCCCCGAACGCCGCGCTGAGGGTGATGACGCTGGCGGTGAAGCCGCGGTGGCGGAAGACGCGCAGGTCGACGATCGGATTGGCGTCGGTCAGTTCCCAGATCAGGAACGCCACGAAACCGATCGCCGCGACGATGGCCAGGCTCGTGATCATGGGCGAGGCGAACCAGTCGTGCTCCTTGCCCAGGTCCAGCATGACCTGCAGGGCGCCGACCCAGACGATCAACAGGCCCAGGCCCACCAGATCGACCCGGGCCTTGGCCAGGGGAGTCTCGTGATTGCGCAGCAGCCGCCAGGCGAACCAGCTGCAGGTCGCCGCCACCGGCACGTTGATCCAGAAGATGAAGGCCCAGCCGACATTGTCGCAGAGAGTCCCGCCCAGGATCGGCCCGAGGATGGGCGCGACCAGGGTGGTCATGGCCCACAGACCCGTGGCGGCCGCGGCGTACTTCTTGGGGAAGACGCGCAGCAGCAGGGTCTGGGACAGCGGCATCAGCGGCCCGCCGCAGGCGCCCTGCAGCACCCGGAACAGCACCAGCAGGCTCAGGGACGGAGCCAGGCCGCAGAGGAAGGAGAAGAGACCGAACCCGATCATGCCGGCCACGAAGACCTTCACCGCGCCGAAGCGCGCGGACAGCCAGCCGGTGAGGGGTACGACCACGGCCTCGGCCACGGCGTACGAGGTGATCACCCAGGTGCCCTGGCTGGGCGAGACGGCGAGGGCGCCGGAAATGTTCGACACCGAAACATTGGCGATGGTGGTGTCGAGCACCACCAGGAAGTTGGCGGCCGCCAGGACCAGGCCGGCGAAGATCATCGCCGGTCCGGTGAGGGGTGCGGGGGACGTCGCCGAAACGGCGACAGGGGCCTTGGCCATGACGGCGGTCCTTGGCTGTGCGTGGGGCGGAGGCGTGAGATCAGGAGGCGGTGTCGATGGTCGCCTTCATCGACAGGCCCACGCGCAACGGGTGGGTCTTGAGGTCGTCGGGGGCGATGGCGACGCGGACGGGCAGGCGCTGGACGACCTTGATCCAGTTGCCGGTGGCGTTCTGGGCGGGGATCAGGGCGAAGGCCGAGCCGGTGCCGCCCGACAGGCCCACGACCGTGCCGCGATACCTGACCGAACCGCCGTAAAGGTCGGCCTCCAGCTCGACCGGCTGGCCGATCCTGACCTTGCGCAGCTGGCCTTCCTTGAAGTTGGCGTCGACATAGGCCTGCTGGACGGGAACGACCTGCATCAGGGCCGCGCCGGCGGCGACCCTCTGGCCGACCTGGACGTTGCGACGGGTCACGACCCCGTCGATGGGGGCGCGGATGACGGTTCTGGCCAAGTCCACCGAGGCCTGGTCGACCCGGGCGCGCGCCGCGGCGACCTCGGGATTGGTGTCGACGCTGGTCCCGTCGGTCAGCACCGTGCTCGCGGCCAAGGAGCCGACGGCGGCGGCGCGGTTGGCGGCGGCCTGGACTTGGGCGGCCTTGGCCGAGTCATAGGCGGCCTGGGCGTTGGCGAAGGCGTTCTGGGCGCGGGTCAACTCGTCGCCCGACACCGCGCCGGTGACGGCCAGGGCCTTGCGGCGGTCCAGGTCGACGCGGGCGCGGTCGAGGTCGGATCGGGCCGAGGTCATGGTCGCGGCGGCGCGAGCCTGGTCGGCGTCGCGGGCGGCGATCTGGGCCGACAGGCTCTGGTCGGTGGCCAGGTAGCCGCGCACCTTGCGCTGGGCGCTGGCGAGGGCGGCCTGGGCCGAGGCCAGGGCGATGCGGGCGTCGGTGTCGTCGAGCACGACCAGCACCTGGCCTTGCCTGACCGCCTGGGTGTCATTCACCGCGACGCTGCGTACGGGACCTCCGACCAGCGGGGTGACCTGGGCGACATAGGCGCCGACATAGGCGTTGTCGGTCTCGACGTGATGCGAGCCTACCAGGACGTAGTAGGCGCCGTAGCTTGCCGCGCCGAGCAGGACGACGGCGGCGAGGCCGGCGAACAGGGCCTTGCGCTTGCCCTTGGCGTTGGTGTCGAGCTCGGCGGGGGCCTGGGTCTCGGGCGGATCTTGAGAGTCAAACATGGGAAGGCTCCGGGGAAAGGGGATGGGATCAGGCGGCGTGGAAGCCGCCGCCGAGGGCGCGCACCAGCGCCACGTCGAGGGTGAAGGCGCGGGCTTCGAGGTCGGCGACCGTCCGCTGGTTGGTGATCATCGCGTCCTCGGCGGTGAGCACCTCGAGATAGGTCGACAGGCCGCCGCGATAGCGCTGCAGGGCGATGTCGTGGGCGTTGCGCGAAGCCTCGTAAGCGTTGCGGCTTTGCGACAGGCGGGCGTCCAGGGCGCGGGTGCTGACGGCGGCGTCGGCGACGTCCTGCAGCGCCTGGGTCACGGCTCCGTTGTAGCTGGCCACCGCGGCGTCATAGTCGGCCGCCGCCCCGCGGTAATTGGCGCGCAAGGCGCCGCCCTGGAAGATCGGCAGGCTCACGGCGGGGCCGATGGATCCGATGCGCGAACCGGCCTTGGTCAGCAGGTCCAGGCCCAGCGCCTGCTGGCCAAGATAGGCCGACAAGTCGATGTCCGGATAGAACTGAGCCTTGGCCTGGCGGATGCGCTGGGCGCCGGCCTGGGCCCGCAGGCGGGCGGCGATGACGTCGGGGCGCCGGCCGATCAGGTCGGCCTTGAGGTTGGCGGGAAGGCCGAAGGCCTTCAGGACGCCGATCTTCGGGCGCTCGATCGCCAGGCCGCGGTCGGGCCCCGCGCCGAGCAGCGCCGCCAGGCGGTTGCGGGTCAGGCCCAGCGCCTCGTCGGTGGCCGCCAGACTGGCGCGGGCCGCAGCCAGATTGGCCTTGGCCTGCTCGGACGCGCCCTGGTTCTCCAGGCCGTTGTCGCGCCGGTCGGCGGTCAGTTGGGCGGTCTGTTCGCGGGTGCGGACCGCGTCCTGGGCCGCGTCGCGGTCGGCGAACTGCTGGGCCAGGTCCGCATAGGCGGTCGCGACATTGGTCGACAGGGTCAGGCGCGCCTGCGCCGCATCGGCCTGGGCGGCCTGGGCGTCCGAGGTCGCCGCCGCAAGGGCCGCGCGGTTCTTGCCGAAGAAATCGAACTCGTAGGCGAAGTCGAGGCTGACCCGTCCGCTGTCGTTGTAGCCCTGCGGCACGAAGGCGGGCGGAACGCCGTTATTGTAGCTCTGCTTGACCGAGGCGTAGGAGCCGTTCGCCGTCACGCTGGGCAGGGTGGCGGCCCTGGCCTGGCCCGCCAGGGCCTGGGCCTTGGCGACGCGCGCCTGGGCGGCGGCGAGGTCAGGCGACCCGCTCAGGGCCTCGTCGACCAGCGCGTCCAGCTGCGGGTCGCCATAGGCGGTCCACCAGCGGTCGGAGGGCCAATCGGCCGCCGGGGCCGCCAGGCTGGTTCCGGCGGCGTAGGCCTCGGACGTCTTGATCGCCTGGGCGGGGGGAAGTTTCGGAACGGCGGCGCAGGCGCAAAGGCAGCTGGCCGACAGGAGGCACGCGATCAGGGCGCGTGGGGAAGCGGGGGAGGGCATGCAAGGGTCTTTCTCAAACCGTACCGTATGGTCCATTTATATTTCCGCATGACGCCGTCAAGTGAAAAGTGTACGGGTTGGTCTAGAAAAGATTGAGGAGGCCGAGAACGCCGTATGCGGGTCAGGACCGAAGAGAAACGACGGGCCATTCTGGAGGCCGCCAAGGGTGTGTTCCTCGAGCGCGGCTACGTGGCCGCCAGCATGTCCGAGGTCGCGGCCCGGGTCGGGGGGTCCAAGCAGACGCTCTACAGCTATTTCGCGTCCAAGGAGGATCTGCTCGTCGCGGTGATGCTGGAGAAGGGCGCGACGATGATCGATCCGCTTTTCGACCGCTTCCACGACAATCGCGATCTTCCCACCGGCCTGGGGGAGTTCGCGACCCAGTATCTGCGCTTCATCAGCGATCCGGAGATCGTCGCCTTCCGCCGGATCATCTATGCCGAAGGCGCCAAGTCCAATCTCGGCAAGCTCTTCTTCGAGAACGGTCCCAAGCGCGGCTGGACCCGGATGGCGGCCGATTTCAGCCGCGCCATGGACGAGGGGCGCATGCGGCAGACCGATCCGTGGCGAGCAGTGGCGCACTTCCTCGCCCTGTGCGAGGCCGGGCCCGTTCAAAGGCTCACGGAGGGCGCCGTGGCGTCGGTCGCCGAGGGGGAGCTGGTCGGTACGGCCGAGGCGGCGGTCGACGTCTTCCTTCGCGCCTACGAGGTGAAGGGCACGACGTGACCCTCACCGCGGCCAGGCTCAGGCCGGAGCGCCGCGAACAGGGCCGAGGAGCGCGGGGCGGGTGGCGCTTACTGTTCGCGAAACGTCCGGGCCATGGGTGGCGTCGAGTCTAAAGCGTTGGCCTAGCCCAGACGAGGTAGCGCAGCGGGCCGTGGGTCTTGGCGTCCAGGGGCCAGCAGGTGGCCAAGGCCAGGGCGCGGCCGGGGGCGTGAGGATCCACCCCGGAGGCGTCCCAACGCACGACCTGGGCGGCGACCATCCTGAAGCGGACGTGGCGGCCGTCGATGCGGGCCACCTCGATCTCGTCGCCGGGCCTCACTTGGCCCAGCAGGGCGAAGTGGGTGTCGCGGTGGGCGGCGTAGACCGCCGTGCCCCGGTCCCCGGCGTCGGGCGTGCCCGCCACATGGCCGGGACCGAAGGCCAGGGCCTGGCCGCTGGCCCCGTCCAGCACGACCACGCTGTGATGCAGGCGGGGGAAGGTGATCCTGGCCACCGGCCAGGTGTCGGCCCAGGGCCATGGCTTCACGGGCCGGCCGGTGGCGACGGACCGGGCGAAGGCCCGCTCCAGCAGCACCTGGGCCAGGGCGGCCTTGGCCGGGATCCACAGCCCCTGGCCGCAGAGCGCCAGCCCCACGGCCGCGACCAAGGCCGCCGGGACCAGGAACGGGAGCCGCCGTCGGGCGGCTCCCTGGATGGCGCGAACCGGGATCACGCCGTCCTCCTCCGATCGGACAGGACCCAGCCGCCGGCTCCCAGCAAGCCGCCCAGAACCAGCAGGCCCAGGCCGACCATGACCAGCATCGGGCCGTCGGTGGCGGTCTGCGGCAGGTCGAGGCCAGCGATCTGCTGGTCGGCGTCCGCCTCGGCCTGACCGTCCGCGCTCGGATGGCGAGCGCCCCCGAACAGGACGTCGAAGTCCCAGCCGGCCGGCAGGTTCAGCGGCAGGTCGGCCCGGGCGAGCGGCGCGCCGGCCGGGCGCGAGGGGGTCTTGTCGACCGCCACCAGGCTGGTCTGGCTAGTCACCAGCTGGTGGTCCAGGCCCAGTTTCAGCACCCGGGCGTCGGCCTCCTCCTCGCTGATCTGGGCCAGGCTGCGAGCCACCTCGGCGTCGGTGACCTTGCGGCGGGCCCACAGCTTGGAGATCCCCTTGCCGGCCTCAGCGTCCTTCAGCGAGATCCGGGTCTCCCACGGCTTGCCGTCGATCATGCCGCTGATCCGCAAGGCGCCCTTCATCGCGCCGACCCGGGCGGCCACGGTGATCGGCTCGCCGCGATAGAGGTCGGGCAGGGCCGCCGGAGCCAGATCGGCGTCGGTTCCTTCGAACACCGCGGTCAGATTGGTGGCGACCGGGCTTTCCAGCTTGTCGAACAGCTGGCGCATGGCCTCCTCGACGGCGTCGGTCGAGCCTATGTGGGTGAAAGTTCCCCGGCCCAACTCGGCGGCTCGGCTCATCAGATAGGTGTTGGGGGCCGAACCGATGCCGACCATGAACACCCGCGAACGGCCGCGATTGGCGCCGATGGTGTCGAACAGGCCCTGCTCGTCGCCGATCGCGCCGTCGGTCAGGAACACCACCTGGCGGACCCGGCCGGTCTCGCCGGCGTGATCGTCCTGGAGGGCGGCGGCCATGGCCGGGATCATCTCGGTGCCGCCATCCGCGTCGAGGCCGGCGACATATTTCTGGGCCTTGGCCAGGTGGGCGGCGTCGGCCGGGACGGTTCCAGGGTACAGCACCGTGACGGTGTCGTCGAAACGCACGACGTTGAAGCGGTCGCCCGGCTTCAGGTGCGCCAGGCCGTAGTCCAGGCTGGCCTTGGCCTGTTGCATCGATTCCCCGCCCATCGAGCCGGAATTGTCGATCACGAAGACGATGTCGCGAGGCGCGGGCGCGGTCGCGCGGGCGGCGATAGGCGGAGTCAGCTGGGCCAGGACATAGTCTTCGCCGGCCACCTTCTCATGGAAAAGGCCGACGGCCGGGGCGGCCAGCGGCGCGGCGCGCCAGGTCAGGACGAAGTCGCGGTCGGCCGGAACCTCGCCCTTGGCCAGGGTGATCCGCTTGCCGCCGCGCTCGTCGCGCACGTCCAGGGCGTGGGTGGCGCTGGAGACGCCGGCCAAGGGGAAGCCCGCCCGCAGGTGGACGATGATGGTCACCGGATTGATCTTACCGTGGACGCGGGGGTCGACGATCGGCGCCATGGCGTCGGGCGCGGTCGGCGCGCCAGGCGAGGTGTAGCGCGGCGCCACGACCAGGGGGACGCGCAGCGAATAGTCGCCGGCCGAGACCGCGACGGGCGCCTGGTATTCGATCTGCACCAGCACCGTCTCGCCGGGGCCGACATTGGCGACAGAGTTGGTGAACATGTTGGGGCGGCCCTGCTCGACCAGGGCGGCCTTCCTGCCCTGGGCCTTGGCCGCGTCGTAGATCGCCTGGGCCTCGGCCTTCTTCTTGATCTCGCCGACGATGACCTTGTCGCCGACCACCATCTTCAGGGTGTCGACCCCGCCGTCGTCGGGCAGGGGATAGACGTAGACCGCTTCGACCCAATGGCCGGTGTCGTTGCGAAAGGCCTGGGTGACGCGGGTGCGCACGGTCAGGCCGCTGACGGTCATGTCGATGTCGGTTCCCAGCCGCACGGCCTCGATCACCTGGTCGCCGCCCCCCGTCTTGGCGTCGCGAGCGCGCATCAACAGCGCGCCGGAGGTCACGTCGCCGGGCTCGGCGGCGAAGCTCTTCTGGCAGAACACCAGGGCGGCCAGCACGGCCAGCACCAGCATCAATCCGGCCGCGCCGCGGTGCAGGGCGAGGGCGGCCAGGGCGATGACGCGGGGCCGGGACGGACCACGGGGCGCGCCGACGTCGGAAGCAGGCATGGGAAGATCTCCTCATCTCGAAAGCGAGAGATCTTTCTTGTCTTCACACGGGGCGCCGGCCGCGAGCCTCATGATCTGCATAGTTCATGCGGAAGCCGTGCAGATCGTCCGGTCGAAGCCTTGCAGGGTCCGGCGGCGTGCCGCAGTGTGCGGAAATGTGCGGATTCGTCAGGACCTGACGCGATGACCTTGGCCGCGGCGGAAGCCGACCTCTCGACCGAACTCAGCCAGGCCATCGCCGTGCGGGTGCGCGAGGAGCTGGCGCGCCGGCGCCTGTCGCGCCAGGCCTTGGCGGATCTGGCGAGGATCAGCATCTCGACCCTGGAGAAGGCCCTGGCCGGCCGCCGGCCCTTCACCCTGGCCACGACGATCAGGCTGGAGGAGGCGCTTGGCGCGTCCCTGCGCGACCCGGTCCGAGCGACCGCGGCGGCGCCGTCGCCCGGTCTGGCGCCTGAAGCCCTCGGGGCCTATTCGCGAACCGCCGTCGCCTGGCTGGAGGGCGAGTATCTGACCCTTCGCCCGTCGTTCGAAGATCCCAAGGCGGTCTACGCCTACCGCACCATGATCGCCTGGGACGAGGCTTCGTCCAGCCTGGCGTTCCGCGAGGCGGCGCGGGAGGACGCCGACTTCACCCAAAAGGGGGCGGTGTCGTTGTCCAACCAGTCGGGTCACACCTACCTCGTCACCAACGAGCAGGGCCAGTTTAGGCTCGTCATCCTCGGTCGCCCCGCGATCGGCGGCGAGATGTACGGTATGCTGACCACCTTGCAGGCCGGGCAGGGCAGCCATCTGACCCCGGCGGCGGCCCCGATCGCCTTCATCCCGCTGCGCCGCGTGACCGACGCCGCGTTCGGACGGATCGCCGCCGGCGGCGCGCACTATGACGACTACCGCGAGACCCTGGCGCGGGTCACGAGCAAGGGCTTCGCGCGGTTCTTTGCGGGTTGAGGGAATAAGAGCGGGTTCGTTCCAGGCGGCCGAAGGGGACGGTTCAACAACTATCGCGACTGTAAAAGATGCAGGACAAGAACGACCTGCAGATCGCGAACCTCATCCTCAAGCGGATCAGTGAGCGGGTAGGGCGGTCGCCGCCGGGAACGGTTCTGAGCGTTGTGCGAACACGCCATTTCCACCCTTGTCTCAAAGCCGCTTGACAAGCCGGCCGGCGAGGATCATTCCGCCGCCCAGCTTCCTGCTGCATCGCAACATGAAGCCCTCAACGGAACCCTGACCCCATGCCCAGCGACAGTCACAGTCGATCCAACACGCCGCGAGAGGCGTCCCGGTAGGGTCTGGTCGCAGGCTCCCTCCGTGACGGCCGCTCGCGGCCCATCACGAGGTAGAGCCCCATGGTTTTCCTGTCCGGAGACCCCAAGGCCGCGCGTCCGCGCGCGCGCTTTCTTCGCGTCGGAACCGTCCCGTCCTGGGCGGATCTGATCGCCTTCCTGCTGCTGGCCGCCGCCGCGATCCTGATCGTGCGCGGGGCCGAGGACATGGGCCAGTCCCTGGCCGTGCTGCACACCACGCCGGTGACACTGGACCCGGCCCGTCTGCCTGAATACGCCCTGCGCACCACGCTGCGGATGTTCCTGGCCCTGGGAGCCTCGCTGTTTTTCACCTTCACGGTGGCCACCCTGGCGGCCAAGAGCCGCAAGGCCGAGCTGGTCATCGTGCCGGCGTTGGACATCCTGCAATCGGTCCCCGTGCTGGGTTTCCTGACCTTCACCGTCACCTTTTTCATGGGCCTGTTCCCCGGCCGCCAGCTGGGTGTCGAGTGCGCGGCGATCTTCGCCATCTTCACCAGCCAGGCCTGGAACATGGCCTTCAGCTTCTACCAGTCGCTGCGTTCGATCCCGTCCGACCTGGACGAGGTCAGCCGTCAGTTCGCCTTCTCGCCCTGGCGGAGGTTCGTGCGGCTGGAACTGCCCTTCGCGACGCCCAGCTTGGTGTGGAACGTGATGATGTCGATGTCGGGCGGCTGGTTCTTCGTCGTGGCGTCGGAGGCGATCACCGTCGGGAACACCACCGTCACCCTGCCGGGGATCGGCTCCTGGCTGTCCCTGGCCATCGCTCGCCAGGACATGAAGGCCGTGGCCATCGGCGTCGGCGCCATGGCCGTGGTCATCGTGCTCTACGACCAACTGGTGTTCCGGCCGATCGTCGCCTGGGCCGACAAGTTCCGCTTCGAGCAGACGGCCTCGGGCGAGCGTCCAGGCTCGTGGCTGTACGACCTGGTGCGCCGCACCCGCTGGCTGCGCGCCCTGGCGGCTCCGCTGACCTGGCCCGCCAGCGTCATGGCCGCGGTCGACTGGCCGGCGATCCCCAAGGCGCGGTTCGCGCCGCCTCTCGGAGCCGGACGCATCCTCGACGCCGTGTGGATCGCCCTGGTCGTCGCATCGGGCGTGGCCGGCGCCTGGGTGTTGTGGACATTCCTCAGCGCCCACCTGGTGTTCGCCGACCTGCTGACGGCCTTCGGCCTGGGTCTGGCCACCCTGGCTCGCGTCGCGGTGCTGATCGCCCTGGCGACGGTCACCTGGGTTCCGATCGGGGTGTGGATCGGCCTGCGCCCGGCCTGGGCCGAGCGCCTGCAGCCGGTCGCCCAGTTCCTGGCGGCGTTCCCGGCCAATGTGATGTTCCCCTTCGCGGTGGCCGGCATCGTCGCCTTCCATCTCAGTCCCGACATCTGGCTCTCGCCACTGATGGTGCTGGGGACCCAGTGGTACATCCTGTTCAACGTCATCGCCGGGGCCAGCGCCATTCCCGGCGACCTGAAGGAAGCCGCCGGCATCTTCGGGATTCGTGGGTGGCAATGGTGGCGGCAGGTGGGGATCCCGGGGATCTTTCCCTACTACGTCACCGGCGCCCTGACCGCTTCGGGCGGATCCTGGAACGCCAGCATCGTCGCCGAGGCCGTCACCTGGGGCGACAAGCACCTGGAGGCGGCCGGGCTTGGCGCCTTCATCGCCAAGGCCACGGCCGCCGGCGACTACGCCCGCGTCGCCCTGGGCGTCGCCGTGATGTCGATCTTCGTCATCGCCTTCAACCGCATGCTCTGGCGGCCGATGTACCGGTTCGCCGAGCGCCGTCTCCGCCTGGCTTAGGGAGGATATCCCCATGACCCACATCACCCACGTCCAGGACACCCGCCTCGTCGATGTCCGCAACGTCCGCCACCTCTACGGCAAGGCCAGTGGGGCCAACCTGCTGGTGCTCGACGACGTCGACCTGACCCTGTGCGACAACGAGATCGTCGGCCTGCTGGGCCGCTCGGGCTCGGGCAAGTCGACCCTGCTGCGGTCGATCGCCGGCCTGATCAAGCCGACCTCGGGCCAGATCCTCTTTCCGCCCCGCGCCGGCCAGGCGCCCACGACCGTCAGCATGGTGTTCCAGAGCTTCGCCCTGTTTCCCTGGCTGACCGTGCTGCAGAACGTCGAGGTCGGGCTGGAGGCCAGGCGGGTCAAGCCGGACGAGCGCCGCCGCCGCGCCCTGGCCGCCATCGACCTGATCGGCCTGGATGGCTTCGAGAACGCCTATCCCAAGGAGCTGTCGGGCGGCATGCGCCAGCGGGTCGGTCTGGCCCGCGCCCTGGTGGTCGATCCCTCGGTCCTGCTCATGGACGAGCCGTTCTCGGCCCTGGACGTGCTGACCGCCGAGACCCTGCGCACCGACCTGCTGGACCTGTGGTGCGAGGGCCGGATGCCGATCAAGGCGATCCTGATGGTGACGCACAACATCGAGGAGGCGGTGCTGATGTGCGACCGCATCCTGGTGTTCTCGTCCAATCCTGGCCGGGTGGTGTCGACGATCAAGGTCGATCTGCCCCAGCCGCGCAACCGCCTGGACCCGGCCTTCCGGGCCTTGGTGGAAGGCATCTATGTGCAGATGACACAGCCCGGCCAGGCCCGGGGCGGCCGTCAGAACGAGGGGCTGTTCCCCGGCACGGGTGTCGGCATGGTGCTGCCGCGCGTCTCGACCAACGCCCTGGCCGGCTTGATCGAGGCGGTCGGCGGCGCGCCGTTCGACGGCAAGGCCCACATGCCAGACCTGGCCAAGGACCTGCAGTACGAGGCCGACGCGCTGTTCCCGATCGCCGAGACCTTGCAACTGCTGCGGTTCGCGGAACTCGAAGGCGGCGAGCTGCGCCTGACGCCGGCCGCGCGCCGCTATGCGGAGGCCGATGTCGATGCGCGCAAGCGGCTGTTCGCCCAGCATCTGCTGGCCCACGTGCCGCTGGCCGGACATATCCGGCGGGTTCTGGACGAGCGGGTCTCGCACCGGGCCCCGGCCACGCGTTTCCGCGACGAGCTGGAGGACTCCATGTCCCCGGACTACGCCGAGCAGACGCTCAAGGCGGTCACCAACTGGGCCCGCTACGCAGAGGCCTTCGCCTATGACGAGGGCGCCGACCTCTTCACCCTCGACGATCCCGACTGACAAGGCAGAGGGGCGAGCATGATCCGCAAGTTTCTGGCGCTGGGGGCGGTAACCGCCGCCTCCACGCTGTCCGTCGCGCCCGCCGCCTGGGCGTCGGGCAACGAACACGTCATCGACGACGCCGCGGTCGAGACTCCGGGCGTCTGCCATCTGGAAGGCTGGGGGACGCGGTTTGGGCCGCGCCACGGCCTGGTCAACCTGTCGCCAGCCTGCACCCGCAAGGCGTGGCCGAACCTCGAGATCGGCGGCTCCATGCAGCATGCCTGGGCCGACGGATCGTCCGACACCACCGTCGGTCCAGCCCTGAAATACGTCCTGCGCTCGGAGGACACTGGCCTTGGCCTGGGCGTGATCGGCGGCGGAGCCTGGAGCCTGAAGAGCGGTCGACTGGAGACCGCCAGCCTGATCGTCCCGGTGACCTTCCATGTGAACGACGGGCTGCGGATTAATCTGAACGCCGGCTGGAGTCATGTCCGCACCGACGGCCGGCGTGACGCCGCCTTCTACGGCGCCCAGGCCGAGGTGGGCGTGGCCCAGGACGTGACCGTGATGGTTGAGGCGTTCCAGCGCGAGGGCGGCGAGGCTGGCGGGCAACTGGGCTTGAGGTGGAACCCCGGCGGCGGGCGGGTGGATTTCGACCTGGTGGCTGGCCGGCGGATCGATGGCCAGGCGCCGCGCGCCATCACGCTGGGAGTGACTGTTCGGCGCTAGGAGATTCCTCGTCGCTGTTCCGCCCAGAGGATGGAAACCCGCCCAAGCGGCGGCAAATGGCGGATATTGACCGAAGAGCGAGGTTCAGTCCGTCGGCCACAATGGGCGCCTTGTGCTTTAGCGGGGTCCGTCGCGGTTGCACGGTCTCCAACCGACCTTGAGCGCGCCCGCGGGCTTGGCCAAATCGTCGAGTCTGGAATTGGCATGGCTCTAGGGCTGGCGTTCTCCTTTCACCCGCGTTAGCAGACCGCCCATGATCCGCCTCGACAATATCTCCAAGCAGAACGGCCACCAGATCCTGTTCATCGAAGCCTCGATGGGCATCCAGAAGGGCGAAAAGGTCGGGCTAGTTGGCCCGAACGGCGCCGGCAAAACCACGCTGTTCCGCATGATCACCGGTCAGGAGCAACCCGACGACGGACTGGTCGCGATCGATCCCGGAATGACGATCGGCTATTTCAGCCAGGATGTCGGCGAAATGTCGGGCCAGAGCGCGGTCGCCGCGGTGATGGATGGCGTCGGTCCCGTCAGCGCGCTGGCCGCTGAAATGGCCAGGCTCGAGGCGGCCATGGTCGATCCGGAGCAGGCGGACGAACTGGACGCCATCCTCGAACGCTATGGCGAGGTGCAGGCGCGCTTCGAGGAACTGGACGGCTATGCGCTGGACGCGCGGGCGCGCGAAGTGCTGGCTGGCCTGAGCTTCAGCCAGGAACGCATGGATGGCGATGTCGGTCTGCTGTCCGGCGGCTGGAAGATGCGCGTGGCGCTGGCCCGCATCCTGCTGATGCGGCCCGACGGCATGCTGCTGGACGAACCCAGCAACCACCTCGACCTGGAAAGCCTGATCTGGCTCGAGGCCTTCCTCAAGAACTACGACGGCGCCCTGCTGATGACGTCACACGACCGCGCCTTCATGAACCGCATCATCGGCAAGGTGGTGGAGATCGACGGCGGCTCGCTCATTACCTATTCGGGTGATCTCGATTTCTACGAACAGCAGCGCGCGCTCGGCGAAGCGCAACGCCAGGCGCAGTACGAGCGCCAGCAGGCCATGCTGGCCAAGGAAATCAAGTTCATCGAGCGGTTCAAGGCGCGCGCCTCGCACGCCGCCCAGGTCCAGAGCCGGGTGAAGAAACTCGACAAGATCGAACGCGTCGAGGCGCCGCGCCGTCGCCAGTCGGTCCAGTTCGAGTTCCAGAGCCCGCCGCGGTCGGGCGACGACGTGATCAGCCTGCGCAATGTCCACAAGGGCTACGGCGCCCAGCCGATCTATGAAGGCCTCGATTTCCTGGTGCGCCGCAAGGAACGCTGGTGCGTCCTCGGCGCCAACGGCGCCGGCAAGTCGACGCTGTTGAAGCTAGTGGCCGGCGACACCAAGCCCGACCAGGGCGCGGTCAATATCGGCGCCAGCGTCAGGATGGGCTATTTCGCCCAGCACTCCATGGACCTGCTGGACGGCGAAGAGACGATCTTCGAGTCCCTGGAGCGCTCGTTCCCGCAGGCGGGCCAGGGCGCGCTGCGCACCCTGGCGGGCTGCTTCGGCTTCTCCGGCGACGATGTCGAAAAGCCCTGCCGTGTCCTGTCCGGCGGCGAGAAGGCGCGCCTGGTCATGGCCAAGATGTTGTTCGATCCACCGAACCTGCTGGTGCTCGACGAGCCGACCAACCACCTCGACATGGCGACCAAGGAGATGCTGGTCGCGGCCCTGGCCGACTTCGAGGGCACCATGCTCTTCGTCTCGCACGACCGCCATTTCCTGGCGGCCCTGTCGAACCGCGTGCTGGAACTGACGCCGGAGGGAGTCCATCAGTACGGCGGCGGCTACACGGAATATGTCAGCCGCACGGGCCAGGAAGCGCCGGGGCTGCACCCGGGAGGGTAGGGGATTGGCGCCTCAAACCGCCTAGGCCCGGTTCTCCACGGACGACTATGGCAAGATCGTCCGGATGGATGCGGGTCGAGTTGGTCAGTCCGTCGCCCAGGCGATGGCCGCGCGTACAATTGGGGCGAAGGTCGCGGCGCGCAGGCTCGCTCCTCCGACAAGGACGCCGTCGACGTCAGCCAAGGCGAGGATCTGGCTGGCGTTAGCCGCCGTGGCCGAGCCGCCGTAGAGGAGGCGGACGGTGCGGCCTGTCTCGCCCAGACGTCGAACGCAGGCTTGGCGGATCGTCGCATGGATGCGGGCGATCTCCGCGAGGCTGGGCGTGTCACCCGAACCGATCGCCCAGATCGGCTCGTAGGCGATGCTCAGCCGGGCGGCGTCGCTGGCCGAAGGCAGGGAGGCTTCCAGTTGGGAGCCGACCACCGACTCGGCCTGGCCGAGATCGCGGGCCGTCGCATCCTCGCCGACGCACAGGATGGCGTTGAGGCCGCCGCGGCGCGCGGCGACGGCCTTGGCCTGAACCATCGCGTCGGTCTCTCCGCAGCCCAGGCGGCGCTCGCTATGGCCGACCAGGGTAAAGCACCCGCCCGCGTCGCGCACCATCGCGGCCGACACGCCACCGGTAAACGCGCCGCCAGGTTCGGGATGGATGTCCTGGGCGCCGATCTGGAGGCCGGGAACGGCGCGGGCGGCCTGGTGGATCAGCGGCGCGGGCATGGCGAAGGCGACCTCGACCCGGGCGCTGGCCGACGCGATCTCCCCGATGGCGGTCAGCTCGGACAGGTCGCCGCGCAGGCCGTTCATCTTCCAGTTGCCCACGACCAGCTTGGGGCGCTTCGGGATGGACATGGCGGATTTTCCTGGGGCGGGCGGCCAGAATGCGGTCAATCGCTGCTAAGGGCTTGCCAAATCGAAAGCAAACGAAAATAAACGTCAATATACGTTGAGCTCACAGGGCGCGTCGCGGACGCGCCTTGCGCGCCCTGGAGTTCATCGATGCAGATCTTCCTCGACGGCGCCGACACCAAGGTCATCGCCGATCTGGCCTCCACTGGGCAGTCGATCCTCTAGATCGAGCCGCGCCTTCTCCAACGACAATCAAGGGAGACGACATGGGGAGTGGAGCCAAATCCGCCGCTTTGACGGTGATCGGCCTGGGCCTGGCCCTGGCCGCTGATCCGACCTGGGCCACCGGCGCCAAGGCCGCGACGCCGCCGCTCTACCTGGAGACCCCGGCCGGCGCCAAGCCACGCGTGGTGATCACCGCTGACCCTGAGCTGGACGACTCCAACTCGCTGGTCCGCTACCTGCTCTACACGCCCGGCTTCCGCACCGAGGGCCTGCTCTACGCCAGCAGCCAGTTCCACTGGAAGGGTGACGGCAAGGGCGCGCCGTGGTTCGTGGCGGGCCGCGAGTACACCCGCGTCGGCCGTCAGATCTGTCCGTGCACCTCGTGGCGCTGGGACCCCAAGGAGCGCTTCATCGACGATGCGCTGGACGCCTACGCCAAGGCCTATCCCAACCTGAAGGTCCACGACCCGGCCTATCCGACGCCGGCCGCCCTGCGGTCCAAGGTGCGCTGGGGCAATGTCGAGTTCGACGGCGAGATGTCCAAGGACACGGACGGCTCGAACCTGATCAGGTCGCTGCTGCTGGATGACGAGGAAGCCCCGATCTACCTGCACGCCTGGAGCGGCCAGAGCACGATCGCCCGGGCCCTGAAGTCGATCGAGGAGCAGTACAAGGGCACGCCCCAGTGGGACGCGGTCCGCGCCAAGGTGATCCGCAAGGCCGTGATCCATCCGTCCGGCGACCAGGACGACACCTACGCCAAGTACATCAAGCCCAACTGGCCGGAGATCCGCTACATCGAGACCCGAGACGGCGTGATGATGAGCTACATGTCCCAGCGCACGCTGAGCCAGGAGGACGCAGCCTACCTGGCCGCCGACTGGACCAGGGTCAACATCTCCGACAGGGGGCCGCTGGGCGCCTTCTACCGCACCTGGGGCGACGGCCGGCAGATGGTGAAGGGCGATATCTTCGACTACTTCGGCGAGGCGGGCAAAACCGCCGAGCAACTGCGGGCCGAGGGCTTCATCGTCTGGTCGCCGATCGAGGCCAAGGGCTCGGCCATCGGCGAGGGCGACACGGTCACCTTCCTGAACCTGATCGACAACGGCCTGGACGGTTATCGCGCCTCGTCGTTCGGCGGCTGGGGCGGCTATCGGGCCGTCCGGCGCTCGGCGATGTCCGGCGAGATGACCGCGAACCTGGCGGCCGTCGCGGCCGGCAAGGCGCCGGAGTACAGGCGCGAGCCGACCCATCCGTTCCTGGCCCAGGCCCAGCACGACTTCGCCGCCCGCCTCGTATGGGCGACCACGCCGCGCTACGCCGACGCC